>ERZ773210.1855-NODE-1855-length-19245-cov-5.572225_pt1 | contig 19245 bp, 10 predicted proteins | sample MGYA00580528_ERZ773210 | MGnify/ENA primary metagenome ERZ773210 (study PRJEB29015, sample SAMEA2737769) | human gut metagenome | biome: human gut; feature: human-associated habitat; material: faeces | place: China | collected 2012 ...
TGGATCTCCTACTGCCGGATCATAAATATATCCACATGGTTCACATTCATATTTTTTCATAGTTATTTTCTCCTTTTCAATGTTGATTCATTTTGTTAATAGATTCCTACTGAATTTTTCAGTATTTTGTTGCTTTTTTATGTATGTCTGTATTATACATGATACTTTCTATTTTGTCAATAACAGTAATTGTTATTATTTTTATTTTGTGTATTTTAAATTCAGTAATATCTGACTAAAATGTTACGAAAAAGACTGGTTCTACACTGTATGCAAGTATCAAGTTTTACGGGAATGAGAAAGACTACCCATATAATGCTGATATGTGCCAATTCCTTGCTTCCTTAAACGAGAGCCGTGAAAGTTATGAATCCTACTTCACGCCCAAGGAAATGTTTGACATCTGGAAAAAGCAGAAAGTCTCCGACTACTCTCCATTCCCGGTAACCAGGAAAACCTATCAGGAGCTGGATACCGTCACCAGATTGAAGCTGCGAAACGAGTATTTGGAGAAGCAATTTCAAGAAAAAAAGAGCGATAGCAAAAAAAATTAGAGCCATTTTAGAGCCACTAAGCCATTTACCATCAAATTGGGGTAGGTGGCTTTTTCATTTGTTCGTTATTCCTTTTTGATGTATAAAAAAACACAACCCTTGATTTCTCAAGGGTTGTGGAAAGATTCACTCTTTATTTGGCTCTACAATTAGAGATTACTCGACGATTGTAGCAACACGTCCAGATCCTACTGTACGGCCACCCTCACGGATAGCGAATGTAAGACCCTGCTCCATAGCGATCGGGTGGATCAGCTCGATGGTCATCTCTACGTTGTCACCAGGCATGCACATCTCTGTACCAGCCGGCAGGTTGCAAACGCCAGTAACGTCAGTTGTACGGAAGTAGAACTGCGGTCTGTAGTTGTTGAAGAACGGTGTATGACGGCCACCCTCGTCCTTTGTCAGAACGTAAACCTGAGCGGTGAACTTTGTATGGCAGGTGATGCTGCCCGGCTTAACGATAACCTGACCTCTTTCGATCTCGGTTCTCTGAACACCACGAAGCAGAGCTCCGATGTTGTCACCAGCCTGAGCCTCGTCAAGCAGCTTACGGAACATCTCGATACCGGTTACAACGGTCTTACGAGTCTCTTCCTTAATACCAACGATCTCAACTTCCTCATTCAGATGCAGAACACCACGCTCAACACGGCCGGTAGCAACGGTACCACGACCGGAGATCGTGAAGACGTCCTCAACGGGCATCAGGAACGGCTGGTCGGCCTTACGGTCGGGCGTGGGGATCCAGGTATCGACAGCGTCCATGAGCTCGTGCATGCACTTGTACTCGGGAGCGTCGAGGTCCTTGGACTCGGAGATCAGGGCGTTCAGAGCGCTGCCGCGGATGATCGGGGTCTCGTCGCCGGGGAAGCTGTAGAAGTCGAGCATCTCGCGGACTTCCATCTCGACGAGCTCGAGCAGCTCTTCATCGTCGACCTGGTCGCACTTGTTCAGGAAAACGAGAACGGAAGGCACGTTGACCTGACGGGCGAGCAGCAGGTGCTCACGAGTCTGGGCCATGGGGCCGTCGGAAGCAGCGATGACCAAGATAGCGCCGTCCATCTGAGCAGCGCCGGTGATCATGTTCTTGATATAGTCGGCGTGGCCCGGGCAGTCGACGTGCGCATAGTGGCGGCCCTTGATCTCGGTGCCGTCGGCGCCGATGCGGTCGTCGGTCTGGTACTCAACGTGAGCGGTGTTGATCGTGATACCACGAGCCTTCTCCTCCGGAGCCTTATCGATCTGGTCGTAGGCGGCGAACTCGGCGCTGTTCGGGTCGGACAGGGACAGAACCTTCGTGATCGCAGCGGTCAGGGTGGTCTTGCCGTGGTCGATATGGCCGATGGTGCCGATATTGACATGGGGCTTGCTTCTATTGAACATCTGCTTTGCCATTAGAATATCCTCCTAATTCTAAAATAATGTTGTGACTTACTTCTTATAAGGCACATTGTGCCGGTTGCGCAGGTCAGTTGCTGCCGTGGATGATCTTCTCCTGAAGAGACTTCGGCAGCTCTACGAAATGACTGGGCTCCATGCTGTAGGTTGCACGGCCCTGCGTCTTGCTGCGCAGGTCAGTCGCGTAACCGAACATGGATGCCAGCGGCACGTTTGCAGTGACGATCGCCGCACCGTTGCGGATGTCCGTACCGGCGATCTGTCCGCGGCGGGCATTGATATCGCCCATGACATCGCCCATGTAGCTTTCCGGCGCCGTAACGACGACCTTCATGATGGGCTCGAGGAGCGTGGGGCCCGCCTTCTGGCAGGCTTCCTTGAATGCCATACTGCCGCAGATCTTAAACGCCATCTCGGACGAGTCGACCTCGTGATACGAGCCGTCGATGAGCGTGACCTTCACGTCCACGACCTCATAGCCCGCAAGCACGCCGGCCTGCATCGCGCCCTGGATGCCCTGATCCACACAGGGGATAAACTCTTTCGGGATTGCACCGCCGGTGATCGCGTTGACGAACTCGTAACCCTTGCCGGGCTCGTTGGGCTCGATCGTGAGCTTGACGTGTGCAAACTGGCCTTTGCCGCCGGTCTGGCGCGCGTAGCGCGTGTCCACCGTAGCGGCCTTGGTGATGGTCTCCTTATAGGAAACCTGAGGTCTGCCGACATTCGCCTCGACGCGGAACTCGCGCAGAAGGCGATCGACGATGATCTCCAGATGGAGCTCGCCCATGCCGGCGATAATGGTCTGGCCCGTCTCCTCGTCCGTGTAGGCTTTGAAGGTGGGATCCTCCTCGGCGAGCTTCGCCAGAGCGATGTCCATCTTCTCCTGTCCGGCCTTGGTCTTGGGCTCGATAGCTACGCGGATAACCGGCTCCGGGAACTCCATCGACTCGAGAACGATCGGGTTCTTCTCGTCGCAGAGCGTGTCGCCAGTCGTGGTGTTCTTCAGGCCGACCGCCGCCGCGATGTCACCGGAATAGACCTGCGTGATATCCTCGCGGTGGTTGGCGTGCATCAAAAGGATGCGGCCCAGACGCTCACGCTGGCCCTTCGTGGAGTTCAGGACGGATTTGCCGGCTTCGATCGTGCCGGAATAGACACGGAAGAACGCCAGACGGCCGACGTAAGGGTCGGTCATGATCTTGAAGGCCAGAGCGGAGAACGGCGCGGAATCGTCCGCGGCGCGGTGCTCGACCTCGTCCGTCTTGGGCACGGTGCCGGTGATCGGCGGGATGTCCAGCGGGGACGGCATATAATCGACGATGGCGTCCAGCAGCTTCTGCACACCCTTATTCTTATAGGACGTGCCGCACACGATCGGGACGAACTTGACCTGCGTCGTGGCCTTGCGAATGGCCGCCTTGATCTTTTCGGTGGGCACCTGCTCACCCTCAAGATACAGCTCCATGATCTCGTCGTCGAAATCGGCGACCGCCTCAATCAGCTGCGTGCGGTACTCTTCAGCCTCGTCGCGCATATCCTCGGGGATCTCCTCGACGCGCATATCCTTGCCGAGATCGTCGTAGTAGACGTCCGCCTTCATATCGATCAGGTCGATGATGCCGCGGAAATCTGCCTCAGCGCCGATCGGCAGCTGGATCGGAACAGCATTGCAGCGCAGGCGCTCATGCACCATGTCCACAACGTTGTAGAAGTTCGCGCCCATGATGTCCATCTTGTTGATGTAGATCATGCGGGGAACATTGTAGTGGTCAGCCTGTCTCCAGACCGTCTCGGACTGCGGCTCAACGCCGCCCTTGGCACAGAGGACCGTCACGCAGCCATCGAGCACGCGCAGGCTGCGCTCGACCTCAACGGTGAAGTCGACGTGGCCCGGAGTGTCGATGATGTTGATGCGGTTGCCCTTCCAGAAGCAAGTGGTCGCAGCGCTCGTGATCGTGATGCCGCGCTCCTGCTCCTGCGCCATCCAGTCCATGGTGGCGGTGCCTTCATGGGTCTCACCGAGCTTGTGGTTGACGCCCGTGTAGAACAGAATGCGTTCCGTCGTGGTCGTCTTACCGGCGTCGATGTGCGCCATGATGCCAATGTTTCTTGTGTTTTCAAGGGAATATTGTCTGGGCATAATTGATAGCTCCTAGTCGGAAGATTACCAGCGGAAGTGTGCGAACGCCTTGTTGGACTCGGCCATCTTGTGCGTGTCTTCGCGCTTCTTCACAGCAGCGCCGGTGTTGTTGCAGGCATCCATGATCTCGCCTGCGAGGCGCTCCTTCATGGTCTTTTCACTGCGCTTGCGGGCATAACCCGTCAGCCAGCGCAGGCCGAGCGTCTGGCGTCTCTCAGGACGCACTTCCATAGGAACCTGGTAGGTTGCGCCGCCGACGCGGCGAGCCTTGACTTCGAGGCTCGGCATGATGTTGTTCAGGGCTTCGGTAAACGCGTCAAGCGGTTCCTTGCCGGTCTTTTCCTTGATGATGTCAAAAGCATCGTACACGACCTTCTGAGCAACACCCTTTTTGCCGTCGAGCATCACGCTGTTGACGAGCTTCGTCACCAGAACGCTGTTGTACATCGGATCCGGCAAAACTTCTCTTTTGGGAACGTTACCTCTTCTGGGCACTATACTTCCCTCCTTCATTAAAAAATGACTTCACAGGTACTCGAAGATGCAGCGCATCTCCGTCTGCGCCCCGAGGTCAACGATAATATATATCAGTTAACAACAGGGCAAAAAATGCTGTTGGAACTTACTTCTTTCCTGCCTTCGGCCGCTTGGCACCGTACTTGGAACGGGCCTGCATACGTCCGGAAACGCCCTGCGTATCGAGGGTGCCGCGGATGATGTGGTAACGAACGCCGGGGAGATCCTTGACACGGCCGCCGCGGATCATAACGACGCTATGCTCCTGCAGGTTGTGACCGATGCCCGGGATGTAGGCGGTTACCTCGTAGCCGTTGGTCAGACGCACACGGGCGATCTTACGAAGCGCGGAGTTCGGCTTCTTGGGGGTAGAGGTACGCACGGCAGTGCAGACGCCTCTCTTCTGAGGAGCGCTCAGATCGGTCTCGCGGTTCTTCAGGGTGTTGAGACCCTTCTGCATGGCGGGAGACGCAGACTTGTAGGTAGCCTTTTCTCTGCCCTTTCTCACCAACTGGTTAAAAGTAGGCATGGTTTTCCTCCTTTCCTCGAAAAATGATTTATTTATACGATGCCAAAAAGCAGCACCGGATAAACCGTGATTCTGCCGGAATTATTTCGGAAAACTCCGGACTTTTTGTGCTTTTTACACAGGCACGGCAAAGCAGTGGGCGCACGCCCACGCAAAATAGGATTTTAGCATATTGCACAAGATTCGTCAAGTATTTTTATTCAAGTCGAAAGTGAAAATTTCACCGGGATATGCTCGCATATCCCGGTGAACAATTGGTATTCGGCGATCAGAGCGCGTTGGAGATGTTGGCGAGATCGGACAGATCCACACCGTCGTCCTCGGGCTCGGCGGGAGCGATCGGCTCCTCGTTCGTCTCAAAGTTGCGGTAGCAGGCAAGGCCGCTGCCGGCGGGGATGAGCTTGCCGATGATGACATTCTCCTTCAGGCCGACCAGATGGTCGATCTTGCCCTTGATGGCAGCATCGGTGAGCACCTTCGTCGTCTCCTGGAAGGAGGCCGCCGACAGGAAGCTCTCCGTCGCGAGCGATGCCTTGGTGATGCCCATGAGCACGTGCTCGGCCGTTGCGGGCACGAGGTCGGTCTCCCCTGCCGCGATGCGCTCGGCGATGGCGCGGTTGGCCGCACGGAACTCGTGCAGGTCGACGATCGCGCCGGACAGCAGATCCGTGCTGCCGGAATCGTCGATGCGGACCTTGCGCATCATCTGGCGGACGATGATCTCGATGTGCTTATCGTTGATGTCAACGCCCTGCTGACGGTAGACCTTCTGGACCTCCTGAATGATATACTGCTGGCAGGCGTCCACGCCGCAGATGCGCAGCACGTCATGCGGGCTGTACGCGCCGCTCGAGAGCGGCTGGCCCTTCGTAACCGTGTCGCCGTTGGCAACAAGGATGCCGGCAGAGTACGGCAGGTTGTAGGTGACGGTCTCGCCATCGACCGGGTTGGTGATCGTGACGGCGTAGATGGAGGTCTTCTTCGTCTCCTCGACGCTGACGATACCGGGGATCTCGGCGAGGGTGGCCATCTTCTTCGGCTTGCGCGCCTCGAACAATTCCTCAACACGCGGGAGGCCCTGCGTGATATCGTCGCCGGCGACGCCGCCGGTGTGGAACGTACGCATGGTCAGCTGCGTGCCCGGCTCGCCGATGGACTGGGCGGCGATAACGCCGACCGCCTCGCCGGCGTTGACCGGCTGGCCGATGGCCAGGTTGATGCCGTAACACTTGGCGCAGACGCCGCTGCGCGCCTCGCAGGTCATGACGCTGCGGATCTTGACTTCCTCAATGCCGTGCTCTTCGAGCACCTTGGCATCGTCGGGCATGAGCATATGGTCGGTATCGAACAGCACCTCGCCGGTCTTGGGCGACACGACGGGCTCGGCCGGGTAGCGGCCGTGGATGCTCTCGCCGAGGCTCTGGACCTCCTGTCCCTTGTCGAACACGGCGCGGGCCATGATGCCGTCGGTCGTGCCGCAGTCCTCCTCGCGGATGATGACATCCTGCGAGACATCGACCAGACGACGGGTCAGGTAACCGGAGTCGGCGGTACGCAGTGCGGTATCGGCCAGGCCCTTACGGGCGCCTCGGGACGAGATGAAGTACTCGAGGACGGACAGGCCTTCGCGGTAGTTCGCCTTGATCGGGATCTCGATGGTCTTACCGGCGGTGTTCGCGATCAGGCCGCGCATGCCGGCGAGCTGACGGATCTGCGCCATGGAACCACGGGCGCCGGAGTCCGCCATCATATAGATGGGGTTGAACTCATCGAGGCAGTTCTGCAGGGCCGAGGTGACGTCCTTCGTGGTCTTTTCCCACTCGGACACGGCCAGACGGTAGCGCTCGTCTTCCGTAATGAAGCCGCGCTTATACTGCTTTTCAATGCTGATGACTTTCTTCTCCGTGGCGGCGATGAGGGTCTTCTTCTCGTCCGGGACGGTCATGTCCGCGATGGAGATCGTGATGGCGCCGATGGTGGAGTACTTGTAGCCAAGGGCCTTGACGTTATCGAGCACCTCGGTCGCAACGGTGAAGCCGTGCTTCTCGATGCAGCGGTCAATGATCTTGCCGAGCTGCTTCTTGCCGACCTTGAAGCTGACCTCAAGATCGAACATGTGCTCGGGATCGGTGCGGTCAACGTAGCCGAGATCCTGCGGGATGGGCTCGTTGTAGATGATGCGGCCGACGGTCGTCTCGATCGTGCGGTGCAGCAGCTCGCCGTCAACCTCGCGCGCAACGCGCACAAGGATCGGCGCGTGCAGGCCGACATCGCCGTAGTTGTAGGCCATGATGGCCTCGTTCGGATCGCGGTACACCTTGAGCGGCTTGTAGCTCGGCGGCGTCTTGCCGTCAGCCTCGGCCTGCTTGTGCGCGGCGACAAAGTCGTCGGCATCCACGATCTCATTCACCGGCAGATCGGTGTCGCCGGCATCGGTCACGAACACCTGCTCGGCGCCCTTCTCGGCCTTGCCGAGGCGGACGTAGGTCAGGTAATACGCGCCGAGGATCATATCCTGCGTCGGCACGGTGACGGGGTGGCCGTCCTGCGGGCGGAGGAGGTTGTTGGCCGAGAGCATGAGGATACGTGCCTCAGCCTGCGCCTCCGCGGACAGCGGGACATGGATCGCCATCTGGTCGCCGTCAAAGTCGGCGTTGAATGCGGTGCAGCACAGGGGGTGCAACTTGAGCGCACGACCCTCGACAAGCACGGGCTCGAACGCCTGAATGCCCAGACGGTGGAGCGTTGGCGCACGGTTGAGCATGACCGGGTGATCCTTGATAACGACCTCGAGCGCATCCCAGACCTCGGTACGCTGCTTGTCGACCATCTTCTTGGCGGACTTGATGTTGTTGGCAACGCCGTCCTCGACGAGCTTTTTCATGACGAACGGGCGGAAGAGCTCAATGGCCATTTCCTTCGGCACGCCGCACTGATAGAGCTTCAGATCCGGGCCGACGACGATAACGCTTCGGCCGGAGTAGTCGACACGCTTGCCGAGCAGGTTCTGACGGAAGCGACCCTGCTTGCCCTTGAGCATATCGGACAGGGACTTGAGCGCGCGGGAGTTGGCGCCGGTGACGGCACGGCCGCGGCGGCCGTTGTCGATCAGGGCGTCAACGGCTTCCTGCAGCATACGCTTCTCGTTGCGGACGATGATGTCCGGCGCGTTGAGCTGCATGAGGCGCTTGAGACGGTTGTTGCGGTTGATGACGCGGCGGTACAGGTCATTGAGGTCGGACGTGGCAAAGCGGCCGCCGTCGAGCTGCACCATGGGGCGGATCTCGGGCGGGATGACCGGCAGCACGTCAATGATCATCCACTCAGGGCGGTTGCCGCTGCGGTGGAAGGCCTCGACGACCTCCAGGCGCTTGACGATCTTGGCCTTCTTCTGACCGCTGGCCTCCTCAAGCTCGGCGCGCAGCTGCTCGGAGAGCTTGGCGCAGTCGATCTGCTGCAGGAGCTTCTTGATGGCCTCGGCACCCATGCCGGCCTCAAAATCGTCCTCATACTTCTCGCGCATATCGCGGTACTCTTTTTCGGACAGGATCTGGCAGCGCTGCAGCGGCGTCATGCCGGGGTCGGTGACGATGTACGCACCGAAGTACAGCACCTTTTCCAGAATGCGCGGGGTCAGATCGAGGATCAGCCCCATGCGCGACGGGATGCCCTTGAAGTACCAGATGTGGCTCACGGGCGCGGCCAGCTCGATGTGGCCCATGCGCTCGCGGCGGACCTTTGCGCGCGTGACTTCCACGCCGCAGCGGTCGCAGATCTTGCCCTTGTAGCGGATCTTCTTATACTTTCCGCAGTGGCATTCCCAGTCCTTCGTGGGTCCGAAAATGCGCTCGCAGAACAGGCCGTCACGCTCGGGCTTGAGCGTGCGGTAGTTGATGGTCTCCGGCTTTTTCACTTCGCCGGAGGACCAGGAAAGGATCATCTCAGGGGAGGCAATGCCGATCTGAATTGCATCAAACGGGGTGTAGCTCATGTTTTATTCCTCCTCCTTATCAGCATCATCCGTGTAGTCGTCACCGTCATTGGCGGAAAATGTGCCGAGGTCATCGTCCTCATCGACCGGCACGTCCTCGATCGTGAAGCCGCTGCCGGTGATCTCGTCATCGTCGGACTTGTAGGACATCTCGTCGCGCATACCGGGGATGAAATCGTCCTCGTCGTCCTTGAGCTCGATCTCGTCGCCGTTCTCGTCGAGGATGCGCACATCCAGGCACAGGGACTGCAGCTCCTTGATCAGCACCTTGAACGACTCGGGCACGCCCGGCTGCGGGATGTTCTCGCCCTTGACGATGGCTTCGTACGTGCGCACGCGGCCGGTCACGTCGTCGGACTTCACCGTCAGGATCTCCTGCAGGGTGTAAGCCGCGCCGTAGGCCTCGAGCGCCCAGACTTCCATTTCGCCGAAGCGCTGGCCGCCGAACTGCGCCTTGCCGCCGAGCGGCTGCTGCGTGACGAGGCTGTACGGGCCGGTGCTGCGGGCGTGGATCTTATCATCGACGAGGTGGTGGAGCTTGAGGAAGTAGACCCAGCCGACCGTGACGTCGTTATCGAATTTCTGACCGGTGCGGCCGTCATAGAGCTCACTCTTGCCGTCCTCACGCAGACCGGCCTTGACGAGCGTCTCGCGGATCGTTTCCTCGTTCGCGCCGTTGAAGACCGGCGTAGCGACCTTCCAGCCGAGCGCCTGCGCCGCATAGCCGAGGTGCACCTCGAGCATCTGACCGATGTTCATACGGGAAGGCACGCCCAGCGGGTTGAGCACGATGTCGAGCGGCGTGCCGTCCGGCAGGTACGGCATATCCTCGCGCGGGAGGATGCGGGACACGACACCCTTGTTGCCGTGGCGGCCTGCCATCTTGTCGCCGACGGAGATCTTACGCTTCTGCGCAATGTACACGCGCACGACCTCGTTGACACCCGGGGACATCTCGTCGCCGTTTTCGCGGGTGAAGCGCTTGACATCGACCACGATGCCGGCCTCGCCGTGCGGGACCTTGAGCGAGGTGTCGCGGACTTCTCTCGCCTTTTCGCCGAAGATGGCGCGCAGCAGGCGTTCCTCGGCGGTCAGATCGGTCTCGCCCTTCGGCGTGACCTTACCGACCAGAATATCACCGCTGCGCACCTCTGCGCCGACGCAGATGATGCCGCGGTCGTCGAGATACTTGAGCGCATCGTCGCCGACGCCGGGGATGTCACGGGTGATCTCCTCGGGGCCGAGCTTCGTGTCGCGTGCGTCGCACTCGAACTCTTCAATATGAATGGAGGTGTAGACATCCTCCATGACCAGACGCTCGTTGATGAGAACGGCGTCCTCGTAGTTGTAGCCTTCCCAGGTCATGAAGCCGACCAGCAGGTTCTTGCCGAGCGCGATCTCGCCCTGCGAGGTGGCCGGACCGTCGGCAATGACGTCGCCCTCGCTCAGGCGGTCGCCGACGGCGACGATCGGGCGCTGGTTGATGCACGTGCCCTGGTTGGAACGGGCAAACTTGATGAGCTTGTAGTCCTTGATCTCGCCGCTGTCGTAGCGCACCTTGACGTTGTCGGCCGACACGGACAGCACAACGCCGTCGCCCTCGGCGAGAACGACCACGCCGGAGTCCACGCACAGCTTGTGCTCGATGCCGGTAGCAACGATCGGCGCCTGCGTGACCATCAGCGGCACGGCCTGACGCTGCATGTTCGCACCCATAAGGGCACGGTTCGCGTCGTCGTTTTCCAGGAACGGGATCATGGCCGTCGCAATGGAGACCATCATGCGCGGGGAGATGTCGATGTAGTCGACGCGGTCGCGGTCGACCTCGACGATCTCGTCGCGGTGGCGGCAGGTGATACGGTCGTTGATGAGGCAGCCGTTTTCATCGACAGGCTCGCTCGCCTGCGCGACGATGTAGCGGTCCTCGACGTCCGCCGTCATGTACTCGACGTCGTCGGTCACGCGGCAGGTGCCCTTTTCCACGCGGCGGAACGGCGTCACGAGGAAGCCGTACTCGTTCACGCGGGCGTAGGACGCGAGATAGCTGATCAGGCCGATGTTCGGACCTTCCGGCGTCTCGATCGGGCACATACGGCCGTAGTGGCTGTAGTGCACGTCACGCACGTCGAAGCTCGCGCGCTCACGCGACAGACCGCCGGGGCCGAGTGCGGAGATACGGCGCTTGTGCGTCAGCTCTGCCAGCGGGTTGGTCTGGTCCATGAACTGGGACAGCGGGCTGCTGCCGAAAAACTCCTTGATGGAGGCCGTCACGGGACGGATGTTGATGAGCGACTGCGGGGTGACCACGTCGAGATCCTGCAGCGTCATGCGCTCACGGATCACGCGCTCCATGCGGCTGAAGCCGATGCGGAACTGATTCTGCAGCAGCTCGCCCACGCTGCGCACACGGCGGTTGCCGAGGTGGTCGATGTCATCCGGCTCGCCGATGCCGTGCGCCAGGCAGCACAGATAGTTGACGGACGCGAACATATCATCGGCGATGATGTGCTTCGGGATGAGCAGGTCGATGTTCTCCTCAATGGCCTCCTTGAGCGCGTCGCCCTCGTACTGCTCCATGAGCTGGCGCAGGATGATGCCGCGCACGAGCTCCTTGATGCCGAGCTCGGCCGGGTCAAAGTCGACATAGTGCTTCATGTCGACCATGCCGTTGCCGAACACGCGGATGGACTTGCCGTCGACGTCCAGATAGACGTCGTTGACGCCGGCCTCGGCTATCTCCTCGGCGCGTTCGCGCGTGAGCACCTCGCCCGCCTCGGCGATGATCTCGCCGGTCATCGGGTCGACGACCGGAGCGGCCAGCATATGGCCGGCGATGCGGCTGCGCAGGCCGAGCTTTTTGTTGAACTTATAGCGGCCGACATTGGAAATGTCGTAGCGGCGGCGGTCGTAGAACAGGCCCTCAAGCAGGGACTCGGAGCTCTCCACCGTCGGGGGATCGCCCGGACGGAGCTTGCGGTAGATCTCGACGAGCGCCTCCTCGCGGGAGTTGCAGGTGTCCTTGTCGAGGGTGGCGACGATGCGCGCATCGTTATCGAACACTTCCTTGATCTGCTCGTTGGTGACGACGCCGGTCGTCATATCCGGGATGCAGGACAGCCAGGTGTTCGGATTATCCGCTTTGTACGCGCCCATGGCCTTGATGAACCAGGTCACCGGCAGCTTGCGGTTTTTATCGATGCGGCAGTTGAAGATGTCGTTGAGGTCGGTCTCGTACTCGAGCCATGCGCCGTGGTACGGGATGACGGTCGTGCCGTAGGTAGAGTTGTAGGCCTTGTCGGTCTTCTTGTCATAGTACACGCCGGGGGAACGCACGATCTGCGAGACGATGACACGCTCCGCGCCGTTGATGACGAAGGTGCCGCTGGGCGTCATGATCGGGAAATCGCCCATGAAGATCTCCTGCTCTTTGATCTCCTCGGTCTCCTTGTTGCGCAGGCGGACGCTGACCTTCAGCGGGGCCGCATACGTGGCATCGCGCGCTTTGCACTCCTCCTCGGTGTACTTCGGATTCTCGTCCATGGCGTAATCCACGAAGCGCAGCTCGAGGTTGCCGGAGTAGTCGGTGATGACGTCCACATCCTTGAACACATCACGCAGACCCTCTTCGAGGAACCATTTGTACGAATTCTTCTGGATCTCCAGAAGATTCGGCATGCTCTGGATCTCCTCGTGACGGGCAAAGCTCATTCGTTCGGTTTTTCCGTAGGTGACTGCCTTTGGCATGGCGAACACTCCTTCTTTTGAGACTGTGAACACCCGGTAGGGTTGTGAAATACTTTTTTGACCTGTTGCATTTTTACGGTCAATCCGCTAAAATAATCTTGTAAGTTGCGGAAGTAGTTTCTTCCGCTTTCAAGACACATAGCGTGATATTTTACCATTTACGCGCGCTGGTTGTCAAGTGTTATTTTGTGAATTTTCCGCCGGCAGGAGCGTATCGCCCTGCTGCTTTTTTGTATCTTCGGAGGGATGGCCATGGATATCCGCATCTGTCTGCTTCTCACCGCCGAAGCCGGGCTTGCGCTGGTACTGCTGTGGCGCACCGGTGTGCTGCCGAAACCGGCGCACGTACTGTGCGCTGCGCTGCTGCTGACGGCGGCGTTTGTGCTGCGCGGTGCGTGCCTGAATTACGTCACGGACGACTACCGGAATTTTCTGAGCGTGTGGGTTGATTTCTTCCGCGCACACGGCGGTCTTGCCGCGCTGCGCGCGCCGGTCGGGAATTATAATGTACCGTACCTGACGGTGCTGGCGCTCATCAGCGGCAGTTCCCTGCCGGATCTGCACCTCATCAAGCTCTTGAGCATTCTGTTTGACGTGCTGCTCGCGTGGTCCGTCATGCAGCTCGTGGGCCTGTTTCGCCGGAGCGCCGCATGGAAGCTCGCGGCATTTTTCCTCGTGCTCTTCTGGCCGACCGTCGTGCTCAACGGCGCGCTCTGGGGGCAGTGCGACAGCGTGTATGCCGCGCTCGCCGTGCTGAGCGTCTATCTCGTCCTGTCCAGGCACCCGCTGCTCGGCGTGGTCAGCATCGGCGCGTCGTTCGCCTTCAAGCTGCAGGCGGTGTTCGTCATGCCGGTCTTTTTGCTCTTCTGGCTCACACGGCGCGTCAAGCTCCGCCACGCACTCGCCTTTCCCGCCGTGTGCGTGGTCATGGTGCTCCCGGCCGTCATCGCGGGGCGCGGACTGTGGGACGCGCTGACGATCCCGTTTCAGCAGACGGGCAGCATCGGCACGGGGCTCAACTACAATTCCCCATCCGTCTTTGCGCTCTTTCGGGACGTGGCAAACCCAGATGCCGCAGCCAGGCTCGGCATCGGTGCGGCCGCGCTCGTGATCGCGGCGCTTGCCGTCTGGTTCTGGCTGCGTCGGGACGATTGCTCCGACCGCGCGCTGCTGCTGGCGGCGGCGGTGCTCGCCGCTGCGATCCCGTTTTTCCTGCCGCACATGCACGACCGCTATTTTTTCGCCGCCGATGCGCTCACACTCGCCCTTGCAGCCGCATGGCCGCAGCTTGCGCTCCCGGCGCTGCTGTGCGAGTTTGCCTCCCTGCTCGGCTACCATGCCTACCTGCGTATGCGCTACCTGCTGCCGATGGCTGACGGTGCGCTCGCGCTCATCGCAGCGCTTATCGTTCTGACTGCCGCTCTGGTGATGGAGACGCGGCAAACTGCCCCTGCGGAGAGAAAAACAAAAAAATCGACCTGAGTCGAAAATTTGTGGTTGACATTCCGCGCGTATCTGTTATAATAACTCATGCGTTTGACAAGTGCATATGCGTATGCGGGAGTGCTGGAATCGGTAGACAGGCAGGCTTGAGGTGCCTGTGTCCAACCATAGACGTGTGGGTTCAAGTCCCATCTCCCGCACCAAAAACGCCAAGGTACATTGTACCTTGGCGTTTTTGTTTTTCCCGAGCGCGTGAAAAGGCCTCCGGCGGAAGATCCGCCGGAGGCCTTCTGCAGTTATGAAGAGCGGCGCAGGTTACCCAACGATGAAGTACAGGACCATGAGCGCGCACAGCAGGTACATGATCGGGTGGATCTCCTTGGCCTTGCCGCGCACGAGCTTGACGAGCACGTGCACGATGATGCCGGCACCGAGGCCGTTGGTGATGTTGCCGGTGAAAGCCGTGAACATCATCATGACGCAGGGACCGATGGACTCATCGTAATCCGTGAAGTCGATCTCCGTGAAGCCCTTGAGCATGAGGAAGCCGACATAGATCAGCGCCGGGCCGGTCGCGGCATACGGGATGGCGACGAACAGCGGCGCGAGGAAGATGGTCAGCAGGAACATGATACCTGCGACGAGTGCGGTCAGACCGGTGCGGCCGCCGGCCTCCACGCCGGAGGTGGATTCAACAAAGGTCGTGATGGTGGTATTGCCGGTCAGTGCGCCGATGCACGTGCCGATGGCATCGACGAGGAAGGGGCGCTCAATGCCGGGCAGATTGCCGTGTTCATCGAGCATATTGGCACGGTTGGCAACGGCGAGCACCGTGCCGAGCGTGGAAAAGAAATCACCGAAGAAGCACACAAATACGAGGATCAAGCCGCTCGCGGTGAATACGCCCTTGAAATCGAGGTTGAACATGACGTTGCCGAGGTCGCCGAAATCCGGCATGGCCGCGATGCCATTGAGCGTCGTCACGCCGAGCGGGATGCCGATAAGCGTGGTGGCGATGATGCTGATGAGGATCGCGCCTTTGACGTGCAGGGCGTTGAGCACGATGATGAGCAGCAGTCCGCCAATGGCCAGCAGCACGGCGGGATCGGTGAGATTGCCGAGGGCGATGCCGTTTTCAAACGAACCGATGCCGCAGTTCTGGAAGCCGAGATAGGCGATGAAAAAACCGATGGATGCAGAGATCGCGATCTTGATGTTCTTGGGGATGACGCGCACGATCAGGTCGCGCAGACCGAAGACCGTCAGCAGCAAGAACACGATGCCGGAGATGAGCGTGATCACCATGGCGGCACCGAAGCTCAGCGCCTGCGACTGGATGAGCGCACCGAGGATGAAGTTCGAGCCCATGCCGGTCGAAAGTGCAAAGGGGAAGTTCGTGTAGAAGGCCATCAGCAGCGTGATGAGGCCGGACACGAGCGCGCAGGTGATCATGATGGCGGACTTGGTGATAACAACGCCGTTAACGTCCGTGATGTACGCCTCGCCGCCGCAGATCGCAGCCGGCTGGACAGCCAGCACATACGCCATGGTCATAAAGGTGGTCAGGCCCGCGATGATCTCGGTTTTTTTATCCGTACCGCGCAGGCCGAGCTTGAAGAATTTCTCCATCAAATACTCCTTATCCTTTCTCGTTAGCCGATTCGTTTATGCTTCCGCATCCGCAAACACGGGTACGAACGTCTGGTTTGTGCCGTCGACGAGGCCCATATCCGTAATGACCACGCTCGGCAGCACCGGCAGCGCCATGACGGCGGTCGCCAGCAGGGTGAGCCGTCCGCCGCTGATGGCATCGAGCGCAGCCTGCACGGCTGCGATCTCGTCCGCGACCTCGGCGCAGGGCTTCTGGCTCATGAGGCCGGCAGCCGGGAGCGCAATGTGCGTCTCCTCTGCCCCATCGATCACGCAGACACCGCCGCCGCATGCACGCAGGATCTCGGCGGCACGGAAGGCGTCCTTCGGATCGTGGTAGCTGACGGTGAAGTTGTGGCTGTCGTGCGAGACGGTAGACGCGAGCGCGCCGCGCTCGAGCCCGAAGTCGCGATAGACGGCGATCGTCTTGCCGCCGCGTCCGTAGCGGTTGGCGCAGCAGACGAACACGAGCGTCGGATCGCCGCTGATATCGACCGCGCCGTCACGCACCGGCAGCTCCACCGGCTCGACGTGGCGCAGGATGCGGTTGCCGTCCTCGGACACCATGACGTTGACGCGGATCGTGTCGCCGGTGTAGCCCTCGGGCACATGCAGCACGAAGGATTCCGGCCCTGTGATCTGCGGCATGTTGACCGTGTTCGGCAGGTCATAGTCAGCCGTTTTGCAGTCACCGCCGAGATACTTGCCGTCCTCCGCGACGAGCACGCCCTCGGTAAACACGGCCTTCGGCCGGCTGCCGTCGAGTGCGTCGACCAGCTGGATATCGGCGATGTAGCCCGGCGCGATCGCGCCGAGATCGTTGAAGCCATACTCACGCGCAGCGTTGAGCGTCGCCATCTTGACAACCTCGCGGCCGTCGAGCCCGGAGGCGACCGCCTTGCGCACGACGTTGTTGATGTGGCCGACAGTGAGCAGATCCTTGGCGTGCACGTCGTCCGTGCAGACGGACACGAAATCGCGCCACGGCTGATCCTTGCAGCCGTCGACCAGGAAGGAGAGGTTATCGATGAGCGAGCTTGCACGGAGGTTGATGTGCATACCGGCGCGAAGCTTACCGCGCACCTCGTCGGCGTTCACGCTCTCGTGGTCGGACACAGGGCCGCCGATCAGGTAGGCCGCGAGCTCACGACCGGAGCAGTACGGCGCATGGCCCTGCAGGAACATGCCACGGCGCAGGCCCTCATCGATGATGGTGTGCATACGCTCGCTATCGTGCATGACGCCAACATAGTCCATGATCTCGGCAATGCCGACAACGTCGTCCATGTCGAGCAGTTCGCCGACCTCCTTGGCATGAAACTCCGCGCCGGCGTTTTCCATCCCGGGCAGGGACGGCACGCACGACGGGGCGAGCACATACTGGCGCAGCTTGGACTTCTTCGCGTTTTCAAGCATGAAGCGCACGCCGTCGAGCCCCATGACGTTGCCAATCTCATGCGGGTCGGTGCAGACGGTCGTCGTGCCCCACGGCAGAATGGCGCGGGCGAGGTTCTCGGGGATCATCATCGTGCTCTCGATGTGCATGTGCGTGTCGATGTAGCCGGGGATCAGATAGCGTCCCTGACCATCGTAGCACGACCTGGACGGAAGGATCGCCTCCTGGCCCTCCTCACGCACCAAAACAACAAATCCGTCCAGTATGTCGACACTGGCCGGATAGATTTCTCCCGTAATGACATTGAAAAACTGTACGTTGCCGATCGTCAGATCGCACGGTATCTGACCCAGAGCCGCCTGCATGAGGCGCGCGCGATCCTTGGCCTTGCGAGTACGCATCAATAACCCTCCTTGAAAATCGATCCATAAAAAGCGTTTCCGCTCTTTATCCAAATAAAAAACGGCGGAGCGTCTTTGACACTCCACCGAAACGGCAAAACTCACACAGCGATGATTAGCTGTGTGTGCTGCATTCCGGTAGTCGGGCAATTCAAGGGCCGCCCGGTAGAGACGCGGGGCCCATGTGACTTCCCCGCCTATACCTGAAAGTATCTGTGTGCACTTATTGGAACGCCTTGATTATAAATCTCGCGGCGCCAAAAAGCAATTATTCAAGAATCTGAAACATACCGGCGCTTTCGTTTTTTCTCTATCCATTTCGACGAATTCGCGCATCCCGGGCAGGAAAAGTGCCCGGCGATGCGCAAATCCGCACCGCCAGGCACCGCATTTTCTCTTATGCACCGCGCAGCATCGCGACCGCTGTGCGCGCCGCCGATGCAGCATCCGGGCAATAGGCATCCGCGCCGATCTCGTCGCTGTACCCCTGTGTGATGGGCGCGCCGCCGACAAAGATCTTCACCTGATCGCGGATGCCGCGCGCCTTGCTCAGCTCCACGACCGCGCGCATTTCCGGCATCGTCGTCGTCAGCAGCGAGGAGCAGGCAATGATGTCGCAGTGCTGCTCGATTGCCGTGTCCACGAACTGCTCCGCCGTGACATCAACGCCGAGATCCACGACCTCGAGCCCGCTGCCCTCCATCATGATCTTGACGAGATTTTTGCCGATGTCGTGCATATCGCCGCGCACCGTGCCGAGACAGACGCGGCCGACCGTCTCGCTGCTCTCCCCCGCCATGTGCGGCTTGAGCAGCTCCGTCGCCGCCGCCATACAGCGCGCCGCGATGAGCATCTCCGGCACAAAGGCGCGGTTGGCCGAAAAGTCCTCGCCGAGCAGGTTCATGCCGCGGCGGATGACACGCGCCACCTGCCCGGCCAGCCGGAGACGCATCGTGCGGGTCGCAGCATCCTCTTCGCGGAGGATCGAATGGTCATGGTAGTATCCGTTGAACTGCTTGGCCAGCTCGTAGACATAGGCGCCGATGACCGAGGGGGCGAAATTTTCGCCCGCGGCGGCCACGACCGACGGATATTCCGTGAGGGTCTTCACCAGGTCGATCTCCTCGGGCAGGTAATCGGCCTGCACGGCGGAGGAAAAGTCGATCCCGGCTTCGGTAGCCTTGCGTAGGATCGAGCAGATACGCGCATGGGTATATTGGATGAACGGCCCCGTATTGCCGTTGAAGTCGATGGATTCGCGCGGGTCGAAAAGCATGGTCTTCCTGGGGTCGACCTTGAGGATAAAATACTTGAGCGCCCCCAGCCCGACCATCGTCGACACGGCATTGGCTTCTTCTTCGGAGCAGCCGTCCAGCTTGCCCAGCTCGGCCGACATCTCGCGTGCGGTAGCGACCATGCCGGCGATCAGGTCGTCGGCGTCGACCACCGTACCCTCGCGCGACTTCATCTTGCCCTC
>ERZ773210.1856-NODE-1856-length-19244-cov-6.143624_pt1 | contig 19244 bp, 8 predicted proteins | sample MGYA00580528_ERZ773210 | MGnify/ENA primary metagenome ERZ773210 (study PRJEB29015, sample SAMEA2737769) | human gut metagenome | biome: human gut; feature: human-associated habitat; material: faeces | place: China | collected 2012 ...
AGATGATGGCCAGATGGGTGTTGTTCAGGTGCCAGGAGCGCATCATCATGAACTGAGGCACCATGTAAGCCTGCCAGGGCACCGCGATGGTCGCGATGTAGCCCAGGAACAGCACGTTCTTGCCCTTGAAGTTCAGCTTGGCGAACGCATAGGCGGCGAAGGAGGAGGTCAGGACCTGTAAGATCGTGACGATGATGGTCAGGAACGCGGTGTTCTTAACGAAGGTCAGCAGAGGGATCTTCGTCCAGATGTCCACATAGTTCTGCGGGCGCGGGTTCGAGGGGATCCACTCAATGGGGAACGTAAAGACGTCCTTGTTCAGCTTGAAGGATGCGGAGAGCATCCACAGGAACGGGATGAGCATCAGTGCTGCCACGACGATGAGCAGTGCATAGATCAGCACGCGGCTGACAACATGCTGCGCCTTCATGGAGCCTGTCTTTTTCTTAACTGCGGTAGTAGCCATGTGTGTTTCCTCCTTCCCTTAGTCGTTGCTGGACGAGCCCTTGAACTGGATGATGGTGACAAACAGCACCAGCACAAACAGCACCATGGACACGGCACTTGCGTAGCCGTACTTCGGCGTGTTGACGAAGGCTACGTTGTAGATGTAGTAAACAAGGGTCATGGTCGCATTGCCGGGGCCGCCCTGGGTGATCATGTACATCTGGTCATACACCTTGAAGGAGGCGATGGTCAGCATGATGATAACGAAGAAGGTGGTGGGCTTCAGCTGCGGCAGGGTTACATTCCAGAAGATCTGCCACTTGCTGGCACCGTCCAGCTCGGCAGCCTCCTCCAGCTCGGGGTTGGTGCCCTGCAGACCGGCCAGGTAGATGACCATGTAATAGCCCATGTTCTTCCAGACGCTGAACAGGATGACCGTGAGCATAGCGGTGTCCTTACCGGCGGCCCACTTGGGCAGGTTCTCCACGCCAAGGGTTGCGAGGATCTGGTTGACCGGGCCCATGGAGGGGCTGAAGATCATGTTCCAGACCGCAGCAACGGCGACCAGAGAAGCAACGTAGGGGAAGAACGAAACGGTACGGAAGAAGTTGCGGAACTTGACCTTCTGGTTCAGCAGCATGGCCAGACCAAGGCTGCACGCCAGCGTCAGCGGCACCGTGCCGATGGCGTAGACCAGCGTATTGACAAAAGCAGCCTTGAAAGTTTTGTCGCTCAACAGGGCAACAAAGTTGCTGATGCCGGTGAACTCAACGGGATGGACACCATCCCAGTTGCAGAACGAAAGCCCGATAGCGAAAATCATGGGCACCAGCGTAAAGATGCAGAAGCCGATGAAGTTCGGTGCAATGAAGCTGTAGGCTACCAGACTGTCGCGGAGAGATTTGCTCATGCCGCGCTTCGGTTTTGCCTGCACAGCCTGCGTGGTTTCAGCCATGGGTCATACCTCCTCGGTGTTTTGGCAATAAGTAAGGGGCAGGCGCGCCCGCCCGCCCCTTTTGGAAGGAAAAGGAAAACTTATGAAAAAGAAGTCAGGGAATCGTTTGGAAATCAGCCGAGGAGAGCCTGGACCTGCTCGTTCATGTTGGCGATGCCCTCGTCAACCGTCTCGCTCTCGGTCATGATGGCGTCATGCTCGGTGTTCAGGATGGTCTCGATCTCGGAAGCCTTGTCAGACAGAGGCATTTCAAGGTAAACAGCAGTGGTCTTCAAAGCCTCCTTAGAATTTTCATCATTGGGGAAACCGTCGGTAGAAGCGATAATCTCGCTGGTCTTATCGCTGGAAACTGCGGGGAAGTTGCCAGTAGCTGCCAGTGCCTCGGCGGCTTCTTCGGAAGCGCACCAATTCAGGAAGTCAGCAGCAGCTTCTTTCTTTGTAGAGTTGGCGTTGATAGCCAAGCTGGTCACAGTGCCCAGAGTGGAGCCGGCAGGTGCGCCGTCCGGATGAGGATACTTGACGATGCCGAAGTTGACAGGCTCAACACCGTTGCCCTCAGCCTCTTCGTTGTACTTCTGCATAGTAGCGATGAACCAGGAGCCCATGTTGCACATAGCAGCCTGACCGTTCTGGAAAGCGCCGGAGTAGTGCAGACCAGAGGTCTTCTGCTCGCCGTAGTTGGGGATAACGCCGTCAGCCTGCTCAGACAGGACCTGCTCGTAGTAAGGCTTCAGGAAGTCGTAGTTGCCGTCAATAACGGTGTGCTCACCATCCAGGATGCCGAACAGAGTGGTGGTGGAGCGCCAGGTGTGGTAAATGTTGCCGTAAACGCCGGTCTTTTCGTAGACTTCGCGGATCTTAGCATCGAAGTCCTCCATCGTCATATCGTTGGTGGGATACTCAATGCCGGCCTGATCGAAAATGTCCTTGTTGTAGTAGACGACCCAGAAGTCAGAGCGGAACGGAACTGCGTAGTAGTTGCCGTCTTCAGCAGTCAGCTGGTCGAGAACGCCGTTGAACTTGCTCTCATCGGTGGTCAGCTTGCCACTCAGGGGCTCCAGCAGACCCAGGTTGATCAGGTTGGAGTAACCGGGGATGTCCTTGATGGACAGGACATCCAACTCGCCGTTGCCGCCGGCCAGCTGGGTAGCCAGCTGGGTCATGTAATCGGTAGAACCCAGGTCGGTCATCTCGATGGTGACGTTGGGGTGGCTCTCCATGTAGCCATCGGCCAGGGCCTGCCAGTAGGCGGTGGAATCCTTATCCCACAGGGCCCAGTTCAGGGTGACGGCCTCGTCGCCGGAAGCCGTGCTCTCGGCAGTAGCCTCGCCGGAAACGGGGGTGCTGTCGGCAGCAGCCTCACTGCTGGAAGCAGCGGAACCGCCGCAGGCGGCCAGGCTCAGAGCCATGGAACCAGCCAGACCAAGGGCTGCGAGTTTTTGCAATTTACGCATAATGTTTCTCCTCCTAAGTAGAAATCATTTTTCGGGAAGGCGTTTCGTTCTGTAGAGGGCCTGTCCCTTTCGTTGCCATTATCATACACCTTTGCGATGGTGAAATGGATGGTTTATTTTGGGTTGAGTCTGCACTTTTTACGGCAGTTCTCAAAAAGCTGCACAAAAAACATGTACTATTTTACGAAACCTGTAATTTTTATCTTTCCTACAGTTACAACGCTCGAAAAGCACATTCTTTTGTCGAATTTATACAGTTTTCTTCTTGACAGAACCGAATGGATACGGTATCTTTTTAATAAGAAAAGCGCGGTGCGCCTCTCCCCCACCCGCTTCGCGGGGCTCTCGCGCAGAGGGGGCCTTACGTAGCATTTCTTTAAAATTTTATCACAAGGAGCCTTTATGGGCAAATATAAATTACGCCATGGCAGTATCCAGGTGCGCGTGCTGGCGCTGACGCTGCTGTTTACTTTGGGCGTTTCCCTCGTTATCGCCATTGGCAACATGCGCCAGATGGCAGCCAAGTGGGAGCGCACCACCTTATTGAATGCCGAGTATGCCTTACAGACCGCCGCCACTGCCATCCACCGGGATATTGAGGAGGTGGACGACCTGGCCAGCTGGTGCGCCTACAATCCCAGTATGCGTACCTATTTATTAACGGATGTCGGCAGCAACAACCAGGCGCTTTCGATGTACCCCACTATATCGGCCAAGTACAGCACACTGCGCACCGTGCAGTATGTACAGCGGTTTGTGCTCATCAATGCCAAAGGCCGCCAGATGGTTTTTGGTACAGCCGTTACCAACACCGTAGCCATGACACCGGAGGTACTGGCCCGCATCCCCGGTTATGACGAGGAATATTCCGGCTGGTCCTGTATCATGCGGGACCCGATGGCCCTGACCTCCCAGGCGTTGGACACCATCCCCGTTACCCGCAAGCTGACCCTGAGCGGCACCGGCCGCGAGGCCCACATCTGCGCCTTTGTCTCCCCTGCCCTGATCACGGCCGCGCTGAAAGGCTTTACGATGCCGGAGGGCAGCAGCCTTTTGTGGCAGATGGGCGGGCGGTACTACGGCATCAACGGCAATATCCTGACCGAGGAGCCCCTGTCCGATATCCCGGCCGAGCAGCTGGATGTGGACATGCTGGATGACAGCACCGAGGTTTATTGCATTGCAGCCGGATACGATGCCCAGTTGATGGTGCGGTATCCCATCGGTGTACACGATCTGTACTTGATCGAGATCATCCCCAACGGGCCGCTGCAGCGGCAAATCCCCTACCTGTCGGATTCGCTGGTCATCAGTCTTCTGGCTATTCTGGTATTGGGCTTGCTGCTGGCATTTTTGCTGCACCGCATGATCACACCGCCCATCACGGCACTGCAGAACCGCATAACCAAAATCAGCAGCGGCGACTTTTCCTTTGACCCTGCCATTGAGTGGAACAACGAACTGGGCGACATCGGCCGGGGCATTAACAGCATGTCGGCCAGCGTCACCGCCCTGATGGACCACCGCCTGGAGGACGAAAAGCAGAAGCAGGATTTGGAGTACCGCATGCTGCAAAACCAGATCAATCCCCACTTTATTTATAATACGCTGAACAGCATCAAGTGGATGGCCACCATCCAGCATGCCCCCGGCATCGCCGAGATGGTCACGGCGCTGTCCCGCCTGCTGAAAAGCGTCTCCAAAAGCAACGAACGGCTGGTGCCCCTGTATGAGGAGTTTGCCCTGCTGAACGACTACTTCACGATCCAGCAGTACCGCTACGGCGGCACCATCACGCTGGATGTCAGCTATATCGAGGATGAAAAGCTGAACCACAGCTGCCTGATTCCCCGCTTCACCTTGCAGCCGCTGGTGGAAAACGCCATCTTCCACGGCATTGAGCCGAAGGGCAGCGCCGGGGAGGTCACCCTGCGGGTCGAGCGGGATACTGCCAACGGCGATGTGCTGATCCGCTTAACGGACGACGGCATCGGCATGACGGCAGAACAGGCTGCCAAGGCTCTGCAGGAACCGGGCCCCGAGGAAGCCGCCGCCAAATACCGCCACGTGGGCATGTGGAACGTCCACAAGCGCCTGCAATACAGCTTTGGCGAAGCGTATGGGTTAAGTATCGAAAGCGAGCCTGGCGTAGGCACTACCGTCATGGTGCGCCTGCCAGGGCCGCCCGCACAGCAATGAGGTGATCTTTTGACACGGATATTCTTAGTGGATGATGAACCGCTGGTGCTGATCGGCATGCAGGGCATGCTGAACTGGAGCGAACTGGGCTACGAGGTAGCCGGCACCGCCCGCAACGGGGCCGAAGCGCTGAAAGCCATTGAGGAAAAGCGCCCGGACATTGTGGTATCGGACATCCGCATGCCGGTGATGGACGGCTTTACCCTGGCGGAAAGCTGCCACAAGGATGGCTCAGCCCTGCCGGTGTTCATTATGCTGACCAGCTATGAAGAATTTGATTACGTGAAACGCAGTATGCGGCTGGGTGTGGTGGACTATCTGGTCAAGATCGACCTGACCGCTGAGGGCCTCGCCGCCGCGCTGGACAAAGCCCGCACGGTGGTAGAGAAAGAGCGCCGCCTGCAGGAGCCTTCCGCCCCGGCGGTAAGCATGGACAGTTACCGCGACCGGCTGTTTTTGCAGCTGTACAGTGGGTCATTGACCGACCGCGCGCGGTTTGACCGCCAGTGCGCCGAGCTGGATCTGCACTTTGACGCACCGCAGTACGTGGTAGCGCTGGGCAGTTTGCAGGTGCCGGAACAGGCCACCGACCAGTTGCTGACCTTGAGCACCGGTGTGACCCGCATGGCCGCCGAGACCTTGCCCAAGTACCACCCCTGCCGTGTAACCGGCATGGACCTGCGGCACTTCTCGGTATTGCTGCCCTTGCAGGAGGGCGAGGACCCCGAAGCCACCCTGGCCCCTGCCCTGCAGGCCACCGGTCAGATTTTGTACAACTATTTCAGTTCGCCCATCTACTGGGCCGTGGGGCGGCCGGTGAAGGACATTTTGCAGGTAGCCCAAAGCCAGAAGGATGCTTTTGCCACCCTGCAATTGCTGCGCAGCGATGCGCCGGTGGTGTTCTACCACGAGCGGCCCAACACGCTGCTGGACCACCGCGCCCAGGTAGTGGCCCAGGTGCAGCAGTACATCCGCGAACATCTGGCCGAGCGCCTGACGCTGAACGAGGTGGCCGCAGTGTTCAACTTCAGCCCCAACTATCTAAGCCAGCTGTTTGCACAAAACAGCGAGAGCGGCTTTGTGGAATTTGTCACCGCCACCCGCATTGCCGCCGCCAAGGAGACGATGGCCTCCACCGACATGAAGATCTACGAGATCAGTAATGAAGTCGGGTTTGAGAGTGCCTTCTATTTCAGCAAGGTGTTCAAAAAATTGGAGGGTGTCAGCCCCCGCGAGTATATCCAGAGAATGAAGGGTTCCTATGTTGACGCAAAAGATGATGCCGGGATCTGAGTTTACCACCGTGTACCCGGTTTTGTACCCGCCTTACGCTGACCGTGCCGCTTGGGCCGCGTTGCCCGGCGCGGCGCGGTGGAAAGCGGCGGGCGACGCGGCTTTGCAGGATGCGGATACACTACCGCGCTTGCCGCTCTCCCTTTGGCTGCGTTTTACCCAAAATGGGGACCGCACCGTCTGGGAGCATGCCTACTTTGCCCGCCGCCACACCCTGTGCGCACTGGTGATGGCCGAGGCTGTGACCGGGGCGGGTTCCTACCTGCCCGCTATCGCGGATTTAGCCTGGGCCATCTGCGAGGAAAGCGCCTGGCAGCTGCCCGCCCACAACAGCTATATCCGGGATACGCCCCAGCTGCCGCTGCCGGACGTAACCCGGCCCATCGTGGACCTGTTTGCCGCCGAGACCGGTGCGCTGATTGCCACCGTGTATGGCCTGTTAGGCGCTGTATTGGATGGTTACGCTCCCGGATTTTCCGTCCGTTTGAAAGGCGAAGTGGAGCGCCGGGTGCTGGCCCCCTACCGCACCGCGCATTTCTGGTGGATGGGCAACGGTGAGGAGCCAATGTGCAACTGGACCCCCTGGTGTACCCAGAACGTGCTGCTGGCCGCCGCCCAGTGCGCCCCGGCGGAGACACTGCCCGTTTACGTAAAGCAGGCTGCCTACAGTATTGACTGCTTTTTGAAGGACTACGGCGAGGACGGCTGTTGCAGCGAGGGTGCACAGTATTACCGCCACGCCGCGCTGACGATGTTCAACGCGCTGGACCTGTTGTGCCGGATTGCCCCCGGCGTATTTGATGATGTGTGGGCCGAGCCGAAGATACGCAACATGGCCGAGTACATTGTCAATATGCACATTGCCGGGCCCTATTATTTGAACTTTGCCGATTGCAGCCCCCTGGCTGGAGCTCGCGGCGTGCGGGAGTTTCTGTTTGGTCAGCGCGTAGCCAGTGCCCCGCTGATGACGCTGGCCGCCCGGGATTGGGCGGACGCATTGCAGCAGCCTGATCCCGACCGACTGCACCACCCGGACGACAGCGAGGGCATCAACCTGTATTACCACATCCAGACCACACTGGCCGAGCAGAAAGTGCTGGCCTTTTCCCAAAGCGCCGCCCCTGCCCTGCCCCGCGATATGTGGTACCCCAGCGTGGGCATTTTGGTCTGCCGCCGTGGGGCCTACGCCCTGGGGGCCAAAGCGGGCAATAACGCCGACAGCCACAACCACAACGATGTGGGCAGCGTGACACTGTACAAAAATGGTGCGCCGCTGCTGATCGACGTGGGGGTGGAGACCTACAGCAAAAAGACCTTCAGCCCCCAGCGATACGAGATCTGGACGATGCAATCCAGCTGGCACAACCTGCCGGAGTTTGAGCCGGAGAGTGCCCAATACCAGCAGCAGCCCGGTTTAGAGTTTGCCGCCCGGGATGTGGCTGTGAGTGATGCACTGGATGCTATCACGATGGACATTGCCCCCGCCTACGGCGCTGTGCCGGGGCTGGGCTTCTACCGCCGCCGGGTACAGCTTAGTGCGAACGGCCTGACTCTGCAGGAGGAAACCGACTACCCCGGCACCACAGCCCTGACGCTGATGAGCGCGGAGAAGCCCACTATAGTGGGGCATAACGTGCAGTTTGGGGCATTGGCGACTGCACACATAAATGGCACTGTACGCATTGCCGCTGAAGCCGTATCAATTACGGATTCCCGTCTGCGTCAAGCCTGGCCGGATACCTTGTACCGCACGCGGGTGTATTTTCGTAGCACACTGACCGTGGAGGTGCGTTGATGGTACTGGCCTTGCAGGGCGGTATGGCCGTGGGCAAAACAACCGCTGCCCGCTATACAGCGGCCCATGCCTCCGCTGTGACTGTATTTTTTGAGGACAACGCCCCCGCCCTTGCTGCTTTGCGGGGACGCGGGCTGGACAAGCACAAATTTGCGGACTACTGCGAAATCCAGCGGGCGTTCATCCAGCAAGAACTGGACCGTTATGCCCTCGCCGCCCACTGCCCCTGCGCACTGCTGGATCTAGGCCCGCAGGAAATCGAATTTTACACCCTGTACTATCCCCACACCCTTGGGCAGGACTGGCCCGTGGAACAGGCACTGGCGGCAGAGTTGGCCTCCCTGCGCCGTTGTCGCATCAACCGCACGCTGTTTTTGCATGCGTCCGTTCCTGTTCTACGGCAGCGCAAAGAAGCCGACGCCACCCGCGACCGCGGATTTTTTGACTACACCGTACAACACCTGCTGCCCGCGAAAGAACGGTGGTTTGCCGCACAACCCCTCGTGGATTTTTTGCAGACCGACCGTCTGACACAGGCCGAGACTGCCGCCGCCGTGCTGGCGTGGGTGCAGCAATGCCAAAAGGAGAATTTGTAAATGGAACTGTTGAAGCTGAAAATTCTGGACACCGATGGTCAAACCCTGATGACTGCCCCCGGCGCAGCGCAGGTAAGTCTTGTATACATGAATGCCTACAAGCCCGGCGACCGCGTGGCGCTGGAGATCGGCACACCGGGGCAGTATGTGGTCATCCAGTTTGAGGACACGATGGCCCCCGTGCTGGTGTATGTGGTCAAGCGGGAGATCAACTTCCACATCCCGTTCGACGAACAGGCCATCACCTACAGCCCCAAGAGCTTTGCCGGGACCTGCCACATCATCCGCGCCCGCTTTGCCACCAAAGAGGAGATTGCCGCGCGCCGCAACCTGGCCTTTAACCCTTACGATGAACATGGCGACACCGGTTTTTATCCGCATGCTTCGGCCAATGTGGAGACCCGCGGCGAGGCTGTGTTTGCTGCCCGCAACGCCATTGACGGTGTATACGAGAACGATGCCCACGGCACCTGGCCCTACCAGAGCTGGGGCATCAACCGCGACCCCAACGCCGCCCTGACGCTGGATTTTGGCCGCACTGTGCTACTGGATGAACTGCGGCTGACCCTGCGGGCGGATTTCCCCCACGACAGCTGGTGGACCCAGGCCACCGTGGAGTTTGACGACGGCAGCCGCGAGGTACTGGACCTGCAAAAGACCGCCGCCTCGCAGACCTTTGCCATTGAGCCCCGCACCGTAAAGAGCCTGAAACTGTTTGAGCTGAAAAAGGCCGATGACCCCAGCCCTTTCCCGGCCCTGACCCAGATCGAAGCCTGGGGCACCGAAGCGTAATCTGCATACAAATAAAAGCGTCCTGCATGTCTGTTACGATATGCGGGACGCTTTTTTGCCTTGCCAGGGATACAGCAAGCCCCCGCTCGTTGCCGGGCGGGGGCTGCTGCAAACAGGATCCTGTTCAGATCCGTTGGGGATTACTTGTGCTTTTGCTCGCGCTTGCGCAGGATCAGCACGATCAGGCCATTGAGGCTGAGCAGAGCCACAGCGGCAAGCGGCACGATGGGGAAGCTGTCCGACGTCTGCGGGACGCGGGTAGTGCTGGCCGGTGCGGGCGTTGCCTGGCTGGGTTTGGCGGTGCCGGCTGCGCTGTTGGAAGTGGAATTGCTGTTGTTGCTATTGCTGCTATTGGGTTTGCTGGTGGGCGCGGGGGTTGCAGTGGGCTTTTCCGTCGGGGCCGGGGTGGGTTTCTCGGTCGGGGCGGGCTGTTCCTTGGCCTTCCAGCTTACGGCGAAGGGCGACAAACTATGGACGGTCACGACCAGCTTGCCATCCTTAAGGGCGGGCTTCAGCAGTTCGGTATTGCCGTCGTTCTTCAGGTGGGCGATAAGGAAGTCGTAGTTGTCTGCCTCCTCGGCCTTGATGTCGTTGGGCAGGTCGAAAGCGACCTCCAGGCCTTCCTGCGGGAAGTTCTCCTTGGTAACTTCCTCGCCGATGGTGCCGTCCTCGTTCTTGATCCTCAGCGTAACTTCGTAGAATTCGGTCTTACCATCCTCGGCGGGCTGTTCCTTGGCGATCTCCTCTTTCAGGGCGGACTTGACCTTCTCGGAAGTGGTGAAGCCCTTATCCTGCAGCTCCTGAGAGATATTGTCGGCGGTCAGTTCCTCCTTGATGACCTCGGTCTTGACAGGTGCAGCCGTGGGAGCGGGGGTTGCGGTGGGCTTGGCTGTCGGGGCCGGGGTGGCCGTGGGAGCTGTTGTAGGCGCAGGCGTCTCCGTAGGTTTAGCGGTGGGGGCAGGTGTCTCGGTCGGCTTCACGGTCGGGGCCGGGGTCTCCGTCGGTTTCACAGTCGGCTCAGGCGTTGCTGTGGGCTCTGTCGTGGGAACCGGGGTAGCGGTAGGTTTAGCAGTAGGCTCCGGGGTCGCGGTAGGCTCGGTGGTCGGGGCCGGGGTGGGATCAGGTTTCGTAGTCGGATTCGGTGTCACGGTGGGTTCCGGCTTGGTCTTTTCGGTGCCAGCCACCATGATGAAGCTGACCTGCACGGCCGAGGTGGTGTTGGCGTTGGCGGCGATCTCCACCGTCAGGGTGCCGTTTTCATCGGCGCTCAGGCCGGTGAAGGCCAGGGTATCGCCCTTACCGGTGCAGCTGGTGTTGTAGTTGTAGCCGGTCTGCACGGTCTCACCGTTGATCTTGATGTCGGCCAGGCGAACTTTGCCGTTTTCCACCCAGCCGGTGGGGTTGAACATGCCAACGTAGACAGTGTAGCCGCTGCCGGTCAGATTGTCAAAGCGGTAGGTAATGCTGTCCTTATTGGCAGCGTAACGCATGCTTTCGTAAATGTCGGCGTTGGTGTTGCGCAGGGTACCGGCGGTGCCGGTGTAGCCAAAGCCGTTCTCGGCATTATAGGCGCCATCGTTGACAGCCGAATTCTTAAGGGTTTCGGCGCTGGCGTTTACAATGGCAGTATAGTCGCTGCTGACAGGGGTCTTGGTGGGGTTGGCAAAGTAGAGCAGGTTCTTCGGGACCACGGTAGCGGTGGTGCTGATGGAAATGTTGTTGCACTCCGTCAGCGTACCGGTGATGGAAACCGTGCCAAAGTTCTTCAGGCTATCGGTATCCCACTCGACCTTGCTGGTCACATCCTTGCCCTGGGTGGTCACATTGACGGTTTTGGGCAGATTGCTGCCGTCGGACCAGACGACCTTGGGCAGTTCGGTATTAACAGTGGTAGGCAGCAGCTGATCCAGACGGTCCAGCGTCCAGTTCTTCTCGCCCAGGACGGAGAGGGTGCTGTCGGTGTTCATCTTGATCGGCAGCCAGATGGTGCGGCTGTCGGTCAGATTGCTGCCGTTCCAGCGGTCAGCCATGTAGATGAACTTGCCGTTCTCGGCATCCACAGGCAGCACATAGGTGACCTGGGTGTTGAACATCTTGCCGGTATCGTTCTTGGCGGGGTTGCCGATCTTTTCCCAGCCGGAAAGCACATTTTTACTGCGATAATAGATGTGGGCGGTGCTGTTCCAGCCATCGGTACCGCTGGTGATCAGGTAATAATAGCCACCGTACTTGAACATGGCCGGGGCTTCGCGGCTGTTGTCGGTGACAATGCGAGCGGCGAACTGGGTGTCATCGGCCTGGTCAGCCTCAGCAGCAAGGCCGGTGTAGTCCTTGTTCAGCAGCGAGACATAGAGCTTGGCGTTCATCTCGCTGGAGTAGATAACATAAGCGTCATCGGCACCATCGTTGTTCTTGTCCACGCCGGTATCCACAAAGACAGTCATGTCACGGGCTTCACCCAGGCGGTTGGCGTTCAGCGTGGTGTCATAGTTCATGCGGGTGACGTTCTGCACCGTGAAGGGGCCGAACGGGCTGTCGCTGGTGGCGATGCCGACCATGGCGCGGCTGTAGCGGCTGGCGGGGCAGTTGCCAACGCAGCCGCCGGCCACCCAACCGCTCAGGTCTTTGCTGTTGTACAGCGGGCCATCGGCGTGCCATAAGAGCACGAACTGTTTGGTGCTCTCGTTGTAGATCATCTTGGGGCGCTCGGTAATGCAGTAGCTGCCGTACAGGGTTTCGAAAGCCAGCTGCAGGCGGGTGGTGGTCACGTTACGCACGGATTCATCGGTGCTGTCCGGGTAGAGCAGGCTGGTGGCCGTGATGGGTTCCTCATCGTAGGTCTCAGCGGTCCAGCTGATGTCGTTCAGATCCGTGGGTGCCTTTTCGTAGTCGGTCACGTAGGCGCGCAGGAAGTTCTTGACGTTGCGGAACTCGCTCTCGGTCACACCCTCGGGTGCGGTGGACAGCTTACCCCAGGCTTTCAAGGTTTCCAGGTTCGTCTTGCTGCGCTGCATGACGTTGTATTCCTGGGTGGTGCCGGTCCCGTTGGCACCCACGCTGGAGGTGATGGCCTTTTCGGTGCCTTCCTCAATGGGCAGGATGGTGCTCTGGGTGTAGAGGATGGTGCCGTGGTCGGTCCAGTTATACAGGTCGGTGGAGCTGTAGCAGCGCACACCGTCCACAGGGCGGGTGTTGTTGGTCTTATCCTCGCCGAACCAGAGGTAAACGGTCTTACCCTCGGTGATGGAGCCATCGCCGTCCAGATCGTAGTTGACGCAGCCGTCGCCGGTGCCCTCTTTCAGAGTCATGGCAGAGCCGCCGTGGGCCTGCATGGGCAGACCTGTGTCGGCCTTGATGACCGTGGCAGCGGTGCCGGGGATGTCGGTATAGGTTTCTGGCAAGGTGCGCAGGGCTTTGTACTGGGCATCCAGCGCCTTGACGCAGCTGTTCAGTTCATCGGTCGCAGCCTTTTCATCAGCGGCCAGGGTGTCGGCTTTGGTGAGGGCCTCGTTCATTTCGGGCAAGGTGTCGGCCGTGCCTGCCTTGTTTCCGGTGTACTGCCAGTTTTCCAGTTTTTCGGTTGCGTAGGTGATGCCGTTTGCCTTGTCGGCTGCCAGGGCTGCGCGGATCTCCTCGATCTTGGCGGCCAGCGCTGCGCGGGCTGCATCGGAGGGGTTTTTGGCATCATAGCGGGCAGCGGTCTCCTTGACGGCGGCGCTCTCGCTCAGGGCATTGCGCTTGACCACGATGTTATCGTACTGGCCGGTCAGCAGGTAATTGGTGCCGACGTTGCGGGCCACGGTAGCAGCAATGTCTTTGGATTCGCTGAGTTTGAAGCCGATGTCGGCGATCTCGCCAGCCTTTTTACCATTGAGGTAAACGGTCAGCGAACCATTGCCGCCGTTGGGCTCATTGTAGACGAAGGCTACAGAGTTCCACGTACCAACGGCCACATTGCCAAGGCTGATCTCGTTCTTGCTGATGCCGGCGTTAGAGCCATCAACGCCGTAGCCCACCTTGCCGTCATAGGTCAGCAGGTGCAGGCGGTTGCTTCCGGTGCTGATAGTGAAAGCGGAGCGCATAGCGGTCTTGCCCGCATCACTGCCGGGTTTCTCGATCATCACATCGGCCAGCAGGGTGAACTGGGTACGGCCGAACAGATTCTGACCATCGGTGATGGCGGCGTGGTATTCATTCTTATTGTTCCACTGGGTGGATACCTTCAGAATGGTGCCCCAGGTCTCATCGGTCAGGGTTGCGGCGTTGGCCGCCAGGGTCAGGCCGCCGTTATCCTCCAGCACCTGGTCAAAGAACTTGGAGCCACTCTGCGCGGTCTTGCCGTTGACAGCCAGCCAGCTGATAACAGGGGCCTGGGTGCCGGTGGCGGTAACGGTGTAGTAGACGACCTGCTCCTTATCCAGGGTGAAGTCTGCCTTATTGATGATATCGCCGCTGCTGCCGGAGAGGTTCAAGGCAGCGGTATCGCTCAAGGCGTTGCCCTCCGTATCGGTGACAACAGCGGTCATCGGGCGGGTCATACCCCACCACTCACGGTGGGCACTGGTCAGGGTGTAGGTACCGGCGGGCAGGGTCAGGGCGTAGGTCAGGGTCTCGCCCGCCTTGTTGTCGTGGCCGTAGATGCCGGTAGCGGTCTTATCGGCAGTGCTGCTGTAGGCCTTGGTACCTGCATCGGTATCCACCAAGCCCCAGGTAGTGGCATCGGTCTTAAACTGGTCGAACGCATCGTTCATCAGCAGGCCGCCCAGTGCCTTTTTGTAGAGCTTGTAGGTCTCGGTGGTGCCGCCGGCCACATCGGTGATCTTGCCGGAAACAGAATCAATGAAGTAAAGAGTATCGCCGGGGATGACTTCGTTGATGTTGACGCTGACAGTGAGCTGCTCACCCAGAGAGTTGACAGCGTCCTTTACATTGCCGTTGATGGAGCCGGAGCTGTAGGCGTTGGCTGCCAGGGCATCCTCGTCCACATTCCATTCGACAGCCATGATATCGGTGGTACCGTCAGCCAGCTTGACCTCGACTTCATCAGGCAGGCCGGACACATCGCTGCCGGTCACGTAGTAGTCCATGGTAGGCAGTTCGGTCAGCACTTCGGTCACAGAACCGCTGGCGGATTCCAGGCGGGCACCGATGGTGTTCAGTGCGTCGACCTTGAGGGTGCCGGATTTGAGCACGACCTTGATGGTGTGGTTCCCGGCCGCCAGGTCAGACAGGATGTAGGTTTCGCCGCGGGTGGGGGCTGCCTTGGTGGCTGCGTTTTCAACTTTCAGCTGGCCGTCCACATAGACATCGATGACAGCAGAGCCATCGTTACCGCCCATGATGGCAAAACCATTGCCGTTGGCGGTAAAGGTAAAGCTTGCATCGGCGGTGCTGGAGGAAGAAATGGTGCGGTACCAGTTATCGGCACTGCCGCCGCCGGGATTGTTTATGGTCCAGTTGCCCTCGTACTTGACACCGTCGTCCTGGCCGTCGATCATGGCGGTGGCATAGGGGATGCCGCCCTTGACGGTCTTGACTTCCAGGTTGTCGGCGTAGACCTGCTTCCAGTTGGAGCTGATTTTGACACGGCCGGAGAGCATAGGGTTGGCATCATTGTACTTGGCAACACGCACATCATTGATGTAAGCATAGACGGTGCTGCCCAGACCAGTCAGCTTCAGGTTGTACTTGCCCTCGGCGTTCTTAGCCACAGTGCCGTTGGCCACCTGGGTGCCGATGCGGAACAACTTCCAGCTGCCGGTACCGTCGATCTCCAGCGTGTAGCCGCTGTTGTTCCAGTTCATGCCGGTCTGGGCACGGATAGTCAGGCGTTCGTAACGGCCTGCCTCGGCGTTGGGCAGGGTGACATCGATGGAAGCGCTGTAATCCATCCAGCGCCAGTCACCCACGATGGTGGCAGGGTCGCCGCCGTTCCACTGGTTGACGCTGGACCCATTTTCCTGCTTGAGCCGGCCGTTTTCGACGATCCAGGCGCCATGAGTATCCAGCATGTAGCGGGGCTCGTTGCCGCGGGAAACGATGTAATCCTGCAGGGTCTCCTCGCTAGTGGTAACGTTATATCCGGCCACCTTGCCTTCCTCGACATACTCGAAGTTATCGGCATAGAGGTACTCGTCGGTTGTATCGGCGTTTTTGCCGGTGGAATCGGTATCCAGCACACTGCGGGTCCCGGTCTGGATGTAATCGCCGTCAGCCTTCTCGGTGGGGAAGCGGGCGGGCGTGGTATCCAGCGTGGTAGCGGTCACAACGCTGTAGGCAGGCACGGTGATGGTGGCGATGCCGTTTTCGATGGCGGCATCCTCGCCTTTTTGCAGGTAGCTGTCGGTCACGGTGGTCCAGACGTGCAGGGCCTTCGCGGAGATGTCCATATCGTCTGCGACCTTAATAGCGAAGGTCTTTTCGTTCCGGGTGTTGTTGATGAACACCGTGGAGAAGTTCTTTTTATCCGGGGCAGCCAGGGTCATGTAGCTGGCGCTGCCATCGATACCGGCGGTAGCGTGTTCGTTATCGCTGGCGCCAAAGGACGCAAAGGTGGCATTGGGCAGCACGCGCCAGATGCCGTTGGTGTTGGTATCGTTCTCCCAGCCGGTCTTGGCAAACTGGGTGATGTGAGCCAGCATGTAGAGGACGGGGTCATAGTGGATGTAGCCGCTCCAGGGGTCACGGGCAGAGAGCAGTTCCTTGTGGCCGTACTGGATGCCCTCGTAGAAAGAACCGATGGCAGGCTGGAACATGTACATGGTGCGGCGGGAACCCACAAAGGCGTTGGGGATGCTGTCCAGCAGGGCCAGGGGACTCTGGTAGCCACCGATGGTGTTTGCGCCGTACTCGGTGGTCTTATTCTCCTGCAGTTCGGAGTAACCGAAGGTGGCGCAGCCTTCGCTGTACCAGACTTCCTTGTCGTTCACATCGGCCATCTTGATGTAGTCATCGGTGGCGTTGGTGCGGTAGTGGAAGCCGATGGCATCCACTGCATCATACACACCAGAATCGCGAAGCATCAAGGGAACAATGTTCAAGGTCTTGTTCTCGTCCGAAGCAACGATCTTGATGTTGTGATAAGCGGCAATGGCTTCCTCAGTGAAGTAAACGGGGAATTTGTCCTCGTTCTTCAGCGCGTTGGCAAAGTACTTGATGATCTCGCCATCGGGATTTTGGGTCTCGTTCTTATCGGGGTCGATATAGTCGATGACATAGCCGTACTTTTCGTAGGCATCAAAGATGGTCTCTTTGTACCACTTATAAATAGCGGCGTACTTTTCATTGCCGTCGGCTTTGGCCTTGACCCAGTTGGGATACTCCCACCGCAGGATGGAGACCTTGACGTTGGGGTTGATCTTTTTGGCATCGGCCGCCATGACAAAGCCGGGGGAACGGGAAGCGTCGGCTTCCTCGTTCTCGTAACGCATGGTGCAGGCCTCGGCACCGGTGGAGTTGTTGCCGTCGTTGCCCATCTCCATCTTGATGTTGGAGAACAGCGGGTAACCGTCCCCGCTGCCAAAGAGATACTGCATCATGGCCCAGTAGGCCTGCGGGTTTTCGGCCTTGTAGTCCAGCAGCAGGTTGCTGGTGGCGTTGCCGTTGAGCATACCCAGGCCCTTGTAGGTCCAGCCGTTGACGTTCTCGGCGGCAGCCCCGACCTCAGAGCCGTTTAGGGTAACGATACCATCCACATTAACGATACCGTCAAAGGCATCCTTGCGGGAGGCGGTCTCGGTCTTGGCGGCGTCGGCGTCAGCCTTGCCGGTCACGACGATGTTATCGTACAGGCCGGTACGCATAAAGCCGGTGCCAAAGGTGGCGCCAAACGCACCGATGATGCCGGTCTTTTCGCTGAGCTTGAAGCCCACGCCGGTAGCGGGCAGGACCTCCTCGCCGTTCAGGTAGACGGCAACGGTGCCCTCGGTGTCGTTCTCGTTATACACAAGGGCGAGGGCGTTCCACTCCCCTGCTTCCAGGCTTTTGGAGAGTTCGTATTCTTGGTTGTTGTTGACTTTCAGCACAGCGGTGCCATCGGTCTTGCGGGGGATGATGCGGAAATGGGCATCCGCTGCCGGGCCAACCAGAATTGCCGAAGTGTTGTCGTGGGCATCGTTGAACTTGATGTCTGCATACAGGGTGAAGCTGCTGCGCTTAAAGAAGCTGTCGGCCTCCTTAACGGCTGCGCCGCCGTCCATGGCGGAGTTGCCGCCGTTGATCCAGCCCGAGGTAACACTGACCTGCTTGCCGCCGGTGATGGTATCCGTCAGGGAGGCGCCGTTGCGGACGGTGACGAGTTCGTCATCCTCCAGCGCTTTGCCGAAGTTTTCGTTCTCATTAGGGGTGTCCGGGGTCTCCACATCACCGGTGCGCTCCACGGCCAGCCAGCTGACAGCGGGGGCATGCTGACCCGTGGCGGTGGCAGTCCAGGTCACGACCTGTTCGGTGGTGATAGTGAACTCGCCGGTCTTGATGGTGACCTTGCCATTGTTCTGCTTGGGCACAGAAGCATAGACGCTCGTGCCGTCGCTTGTGGTCAGGCTCAGGTCCATGGCGCGGTTCTGGTCTTTCCACCACTCGCGGTGGGCGGTGGTAATGCTGTACTTACCGGCAGGCAGGGTGAACTTGTAAGAGATGGTCTCGCCTTTTTTATTATTTTTTCCGTATACGCCGGTGTAGGTCTTGTCGCTGGTAATGCCGTTATAGCCCTTGGTCTGGGCGTCGGTATCCACCAGGCCCCAGGTCGCATCGCCCTGGTAGAACTGGTCGGACTTGCCATTGAGCAGCCGGTCGCCCAGCAGAGCCTTGGCGGCGGCGTAGGCTTCGGTAGACTTCACGCTGTCCATGGCACCGTTGCCGCCGCTGGCAGCGACGCTGTCAATAAAGTAGACAGTATCCGCCGGGATGACCTCGACGGTGTAGGTGACATCACCCTTTTGGACCTTCACGGTCTCAAAGGCGGTCTTGAAGGTATCGGCGGTAACGCCGTCCACGTCTGCCAGCACGGCGGGCACTTCGCCCACCTTGGTGGCGATATGGGTAGTGGTCACCGTGGCGTCGGCGTCGCCACTCTCCTGGATGGTGGTGGCCGGTGCGGGAGTCTCGTCTGCAGCGGGTGCCTCGGTGGGGGCCGGAGTCTCGGTTTCAGCAGGCGTTTCCGTAGGTGCCGGGGTTCCCTCCGCGTCAGGCGCTTCGTCGGGAGTTTTCCCGGCCGGGGTCTCGGTTTCAGATGCGGCCGGGGCTTCCGTGGGAGCAGGGGTCTGCCCGGCATTCGTGTCCTCGGCCGGGGCGTCTGCATCAGCAGGGGTATCCTCCTGCTGGACGATGGCCGTTATCGGCTCATCGTTGGCAAACGCTTGGGCAGGGACCATGCTTGCCAGCATGCCGACACACAGGGCGGCCGCCAGAACGCGTTGACCCTTGCGTTTTGCTTTTCTCATGGTTTTTCATCCTCTCTTTAGATTTCAGCGGGTAATGGGTACATTTGCAGTGGTTTACCTAAATGATAACGTCCCCCCGCCGCGCCGACCATGTCATTTTTCCTGTACAATCTGCACTTTTTCAAGTTGTGTTTGACAGATCTTCCCCGCCCAAAGAACCGAAATTTTTGCATGCTGTTCTTGAAAAAATCCATGGAAAGCAAAGCTGTGATCTGTGATAATGTTATTTAAGTATATCCATCAACCGCAAAAGGCCGCCCTCCCCTGCTTGTG
>ERZ773210.1857-NODE-1857-length-19242-cov-4.814510_pt1 | contig 19242 bp, 12 predicted proteins | sample MGYA00580528_ERZ773210 | MGnify/ENA primary metagenome ERZ773210 (study PRJEB29015, sample SAMEA2737769) | human gut metagenome | biome: human gut; feature: human-associated habitat; material: faeces | place: China | collected 2012 ...
TTTGATCTCTGTTGGTTTGTCTACCTTTCCTATCAAGGTCGACAGATCATTTTCTTTTGAAACAAGTTCTTCAGGTTGAATGACCTGTCTCCCGTTAAAGAAAGCATAATTACAAAGATCTGCAAAGCATCCTTTATCTCTGAGTAGTTTTTTACAAGTAGCATCACTGGTATTTCTTTCTTTAATACACATCATCTTTCCTCCTTATATAAATTTTTTATATTAAGGTTTTATACATCGCTTTTTGTTTATATTGTTTATCATATTTATAAGGAGTTTTTCTGATGTTATTATATCACGTAGATAAATGTAATTGGTCTCAAGTTTGTTTCATATTTGTCTCAAAAATGTCTCAAATTTATACAAAATGATACATTTTTGAAACAAATATTCTACTACCATTTTAGCTTTCCTCTCTACCTTCTTCAATGGACGTTTAGTCCAAAGAATACAAAAAAGCTATTGAAATGGATTAATCCATTTCAATAGCTCCTGTATATAATTGATAATATTTACCTTTTTCTTTAATAAGTGATTGATGATTTCCTCTTTCAATAATATGACCTTGTTCTAAAACCATAATACAATCACTATTTTTAATGGTTGATAAACGATGGGCAATAACGAGCGTTGTTCTACCATGCATTAATTTATCCATTCCATCTTGTACAAGTTTTTCTGTACGAGAGTCAATAGAAGATGTTGCTTCATCTAAAATAAGTGCTGGTGGATTAGCAACAGCAGCACGTGCAATCGCTAATAACTGTCTTTGTCCTTGAGATAAGTTTGCCCCATCTCCTGTAAGCATTGTTTGATAACCATCTGGTAAATGCTTAACAAAGAGATCGGCATTGGCAAGTTTTGCTGCTTCAATACATTCTTCATCTGTTGCATCAAGACGACCATAACGAATATTATCCATAACTGTTCCAGTAAATAAATGTGTCTCTTGTAATACGACACCTAATGATCTTCTTAAATCATCCTTTTTAATCAATTTAATATCAATACCATCATAAGTAATTGATCCTTTTTGAATATCATAGAAACGATTAATTAAGTTTGTAATCGTTGTTTTACCAGCACCTGTCGCTCCAACAAAGGCAATCTTTTCACCTGGATTTGCATAAACATCTACATTGTGTAAAACCATACGATCATCAAAATAACCAAAGTCAACACCTTCTAGACGAATGTCTCCCTTCATTTCAACAAGTTCAACATGTCCATCCTTGCGTGGATGTTTCCAAGCCCAATGTCCTGTTCTTTTATCTGTTTCAACCATTTTTCCATCAACAGTTTCTACACGACATAAAGTTACAACACCTTGATCTTCTTCACTTTCTTGATCTAATAAATCAAAGATACGTCCTGCCCCTGCTTGTGCCATAGCAACAGCATTGATTTGTTGAGAAATTTGTCCAATAGGTTGGTTGAAACTTTTATTCAATGTTAAGAAAGCAACAAGTGTTCCAATTGTTAATGCAAAATGTCCATTTAAAGCAAGGATTGCGCCAACAATTGCACAAATGATATAAGAGATATTTCCAAGTTGTACTGTAACTGGCATTAAGATATTCGCAAATTTATGTGCTTGATAAGCACTTTCTCTTAATTCATCATTTAATTTTCTAAAATCAGCGATTGCTTGATCTTCGTGATTAAAAACTTTAACAACTTTTTGACCAGAAATCATTTCTTCAATATATCCATTAACTTTACCTAAATCACTTTGTTGTTTAACGAAGAATTTACCTGATAAAGAACCAAGTTTTCTTGAAACAACAAGCATTACCATAAGCATACATACACTTAACACAGTTAAAGGAATATTTAAAATAATCATAGATATAAATGTTGTCACAATAGTCATACAACTTGAAATAAGTTGAGGAATTGATTGTGAAATTAATTGTCTTAAGGTATCAATATCATTTGTATAGACTGACATTGTATCTCCATGAGGAGTTCTGTCAAAATAACGAATTGGTAAAGATTCCATATGTTCAAACATTTCAATTCTTAAATCTCTTAAGAACCCTTGTGTTACATAAACCATAATACGGTTAAAGGTAAAGGCACAAACAACACCACAAGCATATAGTGAACCTACTCGAATCAAAGCATGGAACAATCCACTAAAGTCAGGTGAAGAACTTTTTAAAAGGGGAACAATATAATCATCGATTAATGTTTGCATAAACATTGTTCCTTGAACATTAAATAAAGCATTTCCTACAATACATAGAAAAACAATAACTAAATGGATTTTATATTTACTCCATAACATTTTAAGTAAACGTTTCATTGTTCCTTCTTTCATTATTCTTCCTCCTTCCCTTTCATTTGTGTTTCATAAATTGTACGATAAATTTCATTTGTTTCTAATAATTTTTCATGTCTGTCAAAACCATCTACAACACCATCATTTAAAACAATAATACGATTTGCATTTTGAACTGATGAAATACGTTGTGAAATAATAATTTTTGTTGTATCTGGAATACGTTCATTGAATGATTCTTGAATACTTGCATCTGTAGCCGTATCAACAGCACTTGTTGAATCATCTAAAATTAAAATCTTAGGATTTTTAAGTAACGCTCTAGCAATACATAAACGTTGTTTTTGTCCACCTGACACGTTTGAACCACCTTGTTCAATATACGTATTATAACCATCTTCAAAACGATCAATAAATTCATCAGCACATGCTAAACGACAAGCTTCTTTACATTCTTCTTCTGTTGCGTTTTCATTACCCCAACGTAAGTTTTGTAAGATTGTTCCACTAAATAAAACGTTCTTTTGTAGGACAACAGAAACTTCATCTCTTAAAACTTCAAGATCATAATTACGAACATCTTGCCCACCAACAACAACGCTACCTTCGTCAACATCATATAAACGAGAAATAAGGTTGACCAAACTACTTTTAGCACTTCCGGTACCACCAATAATTCCAATTGTTTCACCACTTTTAATATGAAGATCAACATCTTTTAAAACAGCTTCTCCACTACCATGTTTATAAGAAAAAACAACATGATTAAAATCAATTGAACCATCTTTTACTTCAGTTAAAGCTTCTTGAGGAGATACTAAATCAGATTGCTCATTAATAACTTCTGCAATACGTCTTCCTGAAGCAAGTGACATCGTAATCATAACAAATGCCATAGAAAGCATCATAAGTGACATCATAATATTCATAACATAGCTAAATAAACTTGTAAGTTCACCGGTAGTAAGAGTCCCACCTACAATTGCTTTAGCACCTAACCATGAAAGCATTAAAATTGAACCATAAACAGCTATTAACATAGCTGGGTTATTATAAGATAAAACGGATTCTGCTTTGACAAAAAGTTTATAAATGTTTTGTGTTGCTTTTTTAAACTTTTCATTTTCATATTTTTCTCTTACAAATGATTTAACAACACGAATACCAACAACATTTTCTTGAACACTTTCATTTAAAGTATCATATTTAGGAAAAACATCATTAAAATATTTTGTGGCATGATACATAATGGTTGTAAGGATTGCTACTAAGAAAATAATTGCGACAACGAAAATCATACTTAATCTAAAGTTGATCATCATTGCCATGGTAAGAGCACAAACAAGTGACATTGGTGCACGAATACACATACGAATAATCATTTGATAAGCCATTTGCACATTTGTCACATCTGTCGTTAAACGTGTAACAAGTCCTGCGGTACTGTATTTATCAATGTTTGAAAAAGAGAATGTTTGAATGTTTGTATACATGGCATCTCTTAAATTGGCTGCAAAACCTGTTGAAGCCTTAGCTGCATGGTTACCAGCTAAAAAACCAAGTGATAATGTTCCAATGGCAATAACAAACATAAATGTTCCATATTTTGTAACATTAGACATATTTCCTGCCTCAATCCCTTTATCAATAAGACTTGCCATTAATAAAGGAATAATGATTTCTAAGATAACTTCTAATGCCGCAAATAACATTGTAAGTAATGAATCTTTTTTATATTCTTTGATTTGTTTCATTAAAGTTTTTACCATAATTGACTTCCTTTCCTATTCATTTACCGAACTTCATGAATATTTATAAATCTTCTTTGATGTTATTAATTAATTTATCGGATATTTTAATAAACGTATTTATTTCTTCTTCAGATAAATCTTTAATAAGTTTTTGATGCAGTTCTTTCATCTTATCTTCAATTTGTCGATTATGATTTCTTGAAGATTCTGTTAAAACGATTTTCTTTAATCTTGCATCATATTCTACTTCTTCTCGTTCAATCATTCCCTTTTTACACATCAATTTCAACATTTCTGATGTTGTAGAACGATTGATTGAAAATTCTTTTTCTATATCTTTAGGAAATGTATCAAGCCCACTATCTTCTCTATCTTGAACAAACCCAATGATCCAACAATGCATTAAAGTTGCACGATCAGGCCTCTGACCTGTTTTCTTATCCATTGTTTTTCTCATTAGATTATTTATGGTCTTAATACGATGTCCAATGGGATCTCTATACATATCATTCCTCCTATATTGTTCGGTTACGAATTGTATGGTAACATACAATTTAAGATTTGTAAACTCTTTTCATAGAAGTTCTTTATAAGTCGTTGTATAATAGAAAAGAAAGTGAGGAAGACAAATGGAAATTAAAGAAAGGTTTTTAAATTATGTGAGTTTTGACACACAATCAGATAGTTATTCACATACTGTTCCTTCAACTTCAAAACAATTAAAATTAGGAAATTATTTAGTTGAAGAATTAAAATCATTAGGAATTGAAAACGCAAAAATAGATGAATTTGGTGTAGTTTATGGAACAATTCCTAGTAATAATAATCATCAAGGAGATGTTATAGGTTTTATTGCCCACATGGATACTTCTCCTGATGCAAGTGGTAAAGATATTCATCCACAAATGATCAAAGATTATCAAGGTCAAAAAATTACTTTAAATGAAGATAAAGAACTTTATCTAGACCCTGAACAATATCCTCAACTCTTACAACTTATTCATCATGATTTAATTACTACAGATGGAACAACTTTATTAGGAGCTGATGATAAAGCTGGTATTGCGATCATTATGCAAATGGTAGAATATATTTATAATCATCCAGAATTTAAACATAATGATATTCAAATTGCTTTTACACCTGATGAAGAAATTGGACATGGTAGTGATCACTTTAATGTTGATTACTTCGATGCACAATATGCTTATACCATTGATGGTGGAGATATTCACATTGTTGAATATGAAAACTTTAACGCATTTAGTGCCGAAGTGAAAGTCCATGGAAGAAGTATTCATCCAGGAAGTGCTAAAAATAAAATGATCAATTCAACGCGTGTTGCCTATGAATTTGATTCACTTTTACCTGTGCATATGCGCCCTGAATCAACAGAAGGTTATGAAGGATTTAACCACCTTCACTCGATTCAAGGAACTTGTGAAGAAACAGTTGCTGAATATATTATTCGTAACCATGACTTACAACAAGCAAATAAACAATGTCAAGATTTTAAAGACATTGCAGAGTTCTTAAATAAAAAATATGGTTATCAAATTATTGAAGTAACGATTACAGAAAGTTATTTAAACATGAAAGAAGCTCTAAAAGATCATATGTTCATTGTTGAACAAGCTTTAGCTGCCATTAAAGAAAATGGTTTGGATGCTTATTGTTCACCAATTCGTGGTGGTACAGATGGTGCACGTTTAACATTTATGGGACTTCCTTGTCCTAATCTAGGAACAGGTGGTTTTAATTATCATGGTCCTTATGAATATTGTTCATTAACAATGATGGAAAAACAAGTCGAAATATTACTTCATATTTTAAAAAATACTACTAAATAAAAAAGTTTAGAGTTTTCGCTCTAAACTATTTTTTTGTCCATTTTTCAAATTCTTCATCAGTAGCTAAAACATAATGAGTTCCATCTACTAAATGTTCAGTACCTTTTGTATAATCGACTCCACTTTCTTTATAATCGTAAGTAAATGATTTACGTACTTTTTCTACACGTGGATTAGGATGAGGAATAGCACTTAATAATGATTTTGTATATGGATGAATTGGATTATCAAAGATTTCTTCAGTAGTTCCTGTTTCTACTAAATGTCCTAAGTGTAATACCCCAATTTTATCACTAATATATTTAACCATTGATAAGTCATGTGCAATGAATAAATAAGCAATTCCTGTTTCTTTTTGAATCTTTTTCATCAAGTTTACAACTTGTGCTTGAATCGATACATCTAACGCTGAGATTGCTTCATCAGCAATAATTAAATCAGGATTCATAATTAAAGCTCTTGCAATACCAATACGTTGTCTTTGTCCACCTGAGAATTGGTGTGGATAACGTGTAGCATGTTCTCTTGATAAACCAACAAGTTCAAGCATTTCATAGATTTTTTCATTTCTTTCTTCCATAGAAGAATATGACTTATGAATATCTAATCCTTGCCCGATGATATCAATGACTTTCTTTCTTGGATTTAAACAAGCCATTGGATCTTGGAAAATCATTTGCATCTTTGTATGTAATTCTTTAGATGTTTCCTTATTTAATTTTCCACCAATTTCTTTTCCGTTGAAAACAATTGATCCAGAAGTTGGTTTATATAAACGAATAATACTTCTACCAGTAGTTGATTTACCTGAACCAGATTCACCTACTAAACCATAAGTTTCACCTGGCATAATGTCAAATGAAATACCATCAACTGCTTTTACAGTAAAGTTGCGATTAATTTTAAAATGTTGTTTTAAATCTTTAACGACAAGGATAGGTTCTTTATTTTCCATTATTCAACACCCTCCTTTTTCATTTTTTCTAATCTGTTTTTTAATTCAACTGGCATTTCAACTTTTGGAGCTTTTTCATGCATTAACCATGAAGCAACTTTATGAGTTGTACTACCAGGTACTTTAAACATTGGAGGTTCAATTCTTAAGTCAATATTTAAAGCATACTTATTACGTGGAGCAAAAGCATCACCTTTTACTTCATGTGCTAAGTTTGGTGGTGTACCAGGGATTGTGTATAATTCATCATCATCAGTATCTAAATCTGGCATAGATGATAATAATCCCCAAGTATATGGATGACGTGGATCATAGAAAATTTCATCAATGGTTCCAGTTTCTACGATTTTACCAGCATACATAACGTTTACATAATCAGCTACTTTAGCCACAACACCTAAATCATGTGTGATATAAATAACTGATAAATCTTTTTTCTTTTGAATATCTTGAATTAATTCAAGAATTTTAGCTTGGATAGTAACATCCAATGCAGTTGTAGGTTCATCACAAATTAAAACATATGGATCACAAGATAAAGCAATTGCGATAACAATTCTTTGTCTCATCCCACCAGATAATTGGTGAGGATAGTTTTTCATACGTTTTTCCGCATTAGTAATACCTACTAATTGTAATAATTCAACAGCTTTTTTATAAGCTTCTTCTTTTGGTGTATTGTAATGATGGATCATTGGTTCCATAATTTGATTTCCAATAGTCATTGTAGGGTTTAATGATGTCATTGGATCTTGGAAAACCATGGCAATTTTACGACCACGAATTTCACTTTGCATTTCTTTTTCACTTAATTGACAAATGTCTTTTGTGATTCTTTCACCTGTATTTTCATCTGTCCAAGTGTAGTTAATAGAACCACCATCAATCGAACCATTTCCTGCCATGATACCCATGATTGCTTTAGTAGTAACTGACTTACCTGATCCAGATTCACCAACGATAGCGATTGTTTCACCTTTATATAAATCTAAGTTAACACCACGAATTGCATTAACGATACCACTATCAGTTTTAAAAGAGATATTTAAATCTCTGACTTCTAATATTTTTTCTCTTTCTGCCATAATTACATCTCCTTCATAGTTGGATCAAGTGCATCACGAAGTCCATCACCAAATAAGTTGAAACTTAACATTAAGATAGAGAAAATAATAACTGGAATTACCATCATGTAAGGGTAAATAGTAATTGAGTTAAATCCATCATTAATTAATGTACCTAATGAAGCCATTGGAATTGGTAAACCTAAACCAACGAATGACAAGTATGCTTCATAGAAGATAGCATTTGGAATAGACATCATAATCATAATAATCATTTGACTATAAATATTTGGTAAAATTTCTTTAAAGATAATAAACATGTTACTAGCTCCTAAAGTACGTGAAGCTAAAACGAATTCTTCTTCTTTTACTCTTAAAACTTGAGCTCTTGTAATTCTTGACATACCAATCCATTCAGTAAATGATAAAGCCATGATAATTGTGAATAATGATGCTTTCATCACCATTAATAACAATGTTAATATTACTAAAGTTGGGATAGAGTTAATGATTTCTTGAATTCTTTGCATTACTGAATCAACTTTACCTCCGAAATAACCAGAGATTAGTCCGTATGTCATACCTACAATCACGTCAATAAAGATTGCAACAACGGCAATGAATAATGAATATCTTGTACCTGTCCAAACACGTACAAATAAATCACGACCATAAGTGTCTGTACCAAAGAAATGTTCAGCACATGGTGAGATACTTGCAATTTTTGTATTGATTGCATCAAATTCATATGATGAAAGCATTGGGGCAAAAATTGCGAATACCGCGATAACTAAAATACAAATTAAACCAATAACGGCACCTTTATTCTTTTTAAAACGATTTAAAGAATCTTTCCAAGCAGGAAGTGATGGAGCAACAACGTCTTTAGTAATGTCTTGTTTATCTCCAACGAATTCAAAATCGTCTGGTAAAAATTCAATCTTTTCTAAATCCATTATTAATCATCCTTTCCTAATCTAATTCTTGGATCGATAATTCCATAAGAAATATCAATAATTAACATCATGAAGATGTACATTGCAGCATATAAGAATGAACAAGCTAAAATGATATTGTAATCATTTGATAAAATACTATTAATTAATAATTTACCTAATCCAGGAACAGAACAAATCTTTTCAACAACCATAGTACCTGTCATTAAGTTTACTAAAATAGGTCCTAAAATTGTGATTACTGGAATTAAAGCATTTCTTAATGCATGTTTGAAAATTAAAGTTTTACGATCTAATCCTTTTGCTTTTGCAAGAGTCATATATTCACTTGTTAAAACTGAAACCATTTCAGTACGTGTAAAACGTGCAACGTTTGCAATAACACCAACAGATAAAGCTAAAATTGGCATAATTGATGATTTAATTGCATTCGATGAACTATATGAAGTTGGTAACAATCTTAATTTTGAAGCAAATAATAATAAAATTAACATTGCAAATACGAATGATGGGATGGAAACCCCAATTACAGAAATAACTGTAGCGATTGTATCCCAAATTGTATTTTTATGTAATGCAGCAAATACTCCTAAGAACATACCAATAACTGTTCCAATAATTACTGCACATAAACCGTAAATCATAGATAATTTTGCAGCACTTCCTACAAGTGAAGATACTTGCATATCTTTATACAAGTTAAATGAAACACCGAAATCCCCTGTTAACATATTTTGAATATAACGTACGAATTGAACTGGTATTGGTTTATCCAATCCGTATTGAGCTTCGATAGCCGCTCTGGCTGAAGCACTTAATTTTTCATTGTTAATTGGAGAACCAGGTAAAAATTTAACCATTAAAAATAACACCATTAAAATAACGAATAATGTAATTAACGAAATAACTAAACGTTTTCCGATATATTTTAAGGTTGAATTACTCATCTTTTTTCCTCCTATATTTATTTAAAAAAGAAACACAATACAGAATACTATATTGTGTTGTCTTCTCTATGTTCTTTTTTCTAATTTGAACTATTTTGAAACATATTCGAATGTATATGGAACACCAACTGGTTTAATACCTAAGTTTTTAACTTTTGTATTTTGTAAAGTAGCAGTTCCTTTTTCGAATACTGGGATGTAACATAAATCATCCATCATAATTTTTTCTGCATCGATCATTAATTGCCAACGAGCATTAACATCAGTTTCATTGTTAACTTTTTCCATGATTGAATCAAATTCAGTATTTGACCAATGACCATAGTTGTTGTTGTTATCAGATAAAGCTAATGTTAAATAAGTTGTAGGATCACCATAGTCAGGTCCCCAACGAGTTACTGATAAATCGAAATCTCCATTTTTTTGTTTGTTGTAGATACGATCTTGTTTAGTAGTAGCAACCATTTCAATTTTTAATCCTTTTAAGCTAGAGAAAGCATTTTGTAAATAAGTTGCAAATACATCCATTGGAGATTCATCTGTACCATAAGTTAATCTTAAAGTAATTTCAGATTTTCCTAATTCTTTTAATCCTTCATCTAAAGCAGCTTGAGCAGCTTTTTTATCGTATGAAGTATATGATGCAGCTTCATCACGGAAATCTTTTCCTTCTGGAGAAATTGATAATCCTGATGGAACAAATCCTTTAGCAGCTTGTGAACCATCTTTTAAGACGTTTTCACATAAATCTTTTCTATTAATAGCTAATGATAAAGCTTTTCTAACATTTACGTTAGCTAAGTCTTTATTTTCTAAGTTTGGTTGAATGTAGAATAAGAACCCTTCAGAAATACTCTTGAATGATTCATCTTTTTTATATTTATCAACTAAGTCTGAGTTGATGATTGCGAAATCAGTTTCACCTGCTTCAAATGATTGAGCAGCAACTTTTGGTTCTTGAACTAATTTCATTACTAATTTGTCGATTTTTACATCTTTAGCAGCATAGAATTTATCATTTTTTTCGAATTCAGCTACTGAACCTGGTTCCCAGTTTGTCATAACGAAAGCACCGTTAGCTAAAATAGAATCAGCGCTCTTACCATATTTATCACCTTGTTTTTCGCAGAACTTTTCATTGATTGGATAGAAACATGGGAATGACATTAATTCATCAAAGAATGAAACACGAGTAGTTGTTGTAACTTCTAATGTTTTGTCATCAACAGCTTTTACACCTAAAGAATCTAAATCAGCATCAGTTAAATCTTGTTCTGCATCGATTTTGTCTGATAATTCTTGTGCACCTGCGATGTTAGCAATTCCATCACAGAACATGTAATAATAGTTCCCCTTGTTTTTGAAAATTCTGTGCCATGCATAAACGAAATCGTTTGCAGTAACAGGATCTCCATTAGACCATTTAGCATCTCTTAATTTATAAGTGTGTGTTAAACCGTCTTCTGAAACTTCTGAAGATTTAGCAATACCATATGTAGTAGTACCATCTTTAGCAGGTTTCATAAGCCCATCAATAATTGCATGTAATGCAGTAAATGAGCATCCGTCTTCGGCATCTGATGAGTCTAAGTTCTTGATATCTAGTTCACTTGAATAAGTGTATGTAGAAGAATCATCACCAGATCCTCCACAACCAGCAAGAGTTAGAGCCATCATAGCACAAAGTACCATTGAAAATAATTTTTTCATTTTTTCTCTTCCCTTCTATAAATCGCCTTTGTATACACTAATACGTATACAATAAAAATTTATGCTTTAATATTAGTACAATGCGATATAGAAGTCAACAAAAAAGACGAACTTTGTATACAAAATTGTATTAGTGTTTATACAAAAAATATATTTTTCAATCTACATTCAAGAATAAAATAGAACAATTGTTTTTTATACATTTATTTTTGGCGTATATATTAATTGGAAGACAACATATTTTTTTATTCTTTTTTAAGAAGAAACACAATACCGAAATATTGTGTTTCTGTTGATTTTATCGACTATTTTGATACATATTGGAATGTATATGGAACACCTACAGGTCTAATTACTAAACCTTTTACATCTTTATTTTGTAAAGTTGCAGTACCTTTTTCAAATACTGGGATGTAACATAAATCATCCATCATAATTTTTTCTGCATCAATCATTTCTTGCCAACGAGTATTAACATCAGATTCATTAGCAACTTTATCCATTAATGCATCTAATTCACTGTTTGTATATTTACCATAGTTATTACCATTAGTAGAAATACCCATTGTTAAATAAGTTGTAGGATCACCATAGTCAGGTCCCCAACGAGTTGTAGCTAAATCATAATCACCATTTTTTTGTTTGTTGTAGATACGATCTTGTTTAGTAGTAGCTACCATTTCTACTTTAATACCATCTAATTTACTTAAAGCATTTTGTAAATATGTTGCAAATACATCCATTGGAGATTCATCTGTACCATACGTAATTCTTAACGTAATTTGATCTTTTCCTAATTCTTTTAATCCTTCCTCTAAAGATTCTTGTGTTTTTTTCTTATCATAAGATGTAAAGTTTCCAGAATCTTTTCTAAAATCAACGCCATCTGGATTCGTTGCTAAACCAGAAGGAATAAATCCTCCAGCTACTTGTGAACCATCTTTTAAGACATTTTCACATAAGTCTTTTCTATTGATTGCTAGTGAGATTGCTTTTCTTACATTTAAATTAGCTAAATCACTATTTTGGAAGTTTACTGAAATATAAAATAAGAAACCATCATAAACTTGTTTAAAAGCTTCATCATCTTTATATTTATCTACCAAATCCGAATTGATTGGTGCATAATCTGTTTCTCCTGCCTCGAAAGCTTGTGCAGCCACTTTTGGTTCTTGAACAAGTTTCATGACAAGTTTATTTAATTTAACATGTTTTTGATCATAATAACTTTCGTTCTTTTCAAATTCAGCCACTGATCCTGGTTCCCAATTTGTCATTGTAAAAGCCCCATTTCCTAAAATTGTTTTAGCACTTTTACCATATTTATTTCCTTGTTTTTCAGCAAACTTTTCATTAATTGGGTAGAATGGTGGAAATGCAAGTAATTCATCTAAAAAAGAAACGCGTACTGTTGTTTTTACTTCTAATGTATAATCATCCAATGCTTTTACACCCATAGAATTTAAATCAACATCTGTAAGTTCTTCACCTGCATCTATTTTATCTGATAATTCTTGTGCTCCTTGAATGCTTGCAATTCCATCTGCAAACATATAATAATAGTTTCCTTTATTTTTAAAGATTCGATGCCATGCATAAACAAAATCATTAGCAGTAACAGGATCACCATTTACCCATTTTGCATCTTTTCTAAGTTTATACGTATGTGTTAATCCATCTTCTGAAACTTCTTCACTTTTCGCAATACCATACGTAATATTTCCTTTTTTATCTGTTTTCATCAATCCATCAATAACCGCATGGATAGCACGCAATGAACATTGATCATCAGCATCTGATGAATCTAAGTTTTTGATATCCAATTCACTTGAATACGTATAGGTTGATGTATCTTCTTTACTGTTGCCCCCACAACCAGCTAAAGAAAAAATCATCAAAAAGCATAGTAATAATGATACATATTTTTTCATAATCCCCATCTCCCTTTATTCATATCTTTTTACTATGATTTAAAAATACACTAATTTATCCAAGAAGTCAAAGAATATGATAAAACATGTATACAACAAAAAGCATAATAGCTTTTTTTACTATTATGCTTTTTATTTATTATTCAGTTTTTTCAACATATTGGAAAGATAAAACATTACATGGTTTAATCACTAAATTTTTAACCTTTGTATTTTGTAAAGTTGCTGATCCTTTTTCAAATACAGGAATACTTCCTAAATCTGTCATTAATACCTTTTCTGCTTCCAATAATTCTTGCCAACGAACACGTGCATCTGATTCTGATGCCGCTTGTCCCATATAATTATCAAAATCACTACTTACATATTTACCATAGTTATTACTATTTGTAGAAATATCAATTGTTAAGAATGTTGTAGGATCTCCATAATCCGGTCCCCAACGTGTTACCGATAAATCATAATCACCATTTTTTTGTTTATTATAAATACGGTCTTGTTTTGTTGTTGCTACCATTTCTACTTTAATTCCTTTTAACTTAGATAAAGAGTTTTGTAAATAAGTCGCAATAACATCCATTGGAGATTCATCTGTACCATACGTAATACGCAATTTAATTTCAGATTTACCTAATTCTTTTAATCCTCGATCTAAAGCTTGTTGTGCTTTTGATTGACTATAAGTAATATAAGTTCCTGACTCTTCTCTAAAATCTTTTCCATCTGGGCTTGTTGCCACACCTTTAGGAATAAATCCCGTTGCTGCAGAAGAACCATCTTTTAATACTTTTTCGCATAAATCTTTTCGATTAATCGAAAGTGAAACTGCTTGTCTGATATTCGCATTAGCAAGATCTTCATTTTGAAAATTCACAGATAAATAATAAAGGAAGCCTTCTGGTACTTGTTTAAATGATTCATCATCTTTATATTTATCTACTAAATCAGAAGTAATTGGTGCATAATCCGTTTCTCCTGCCATAAATGATTGAGCCGCAACTTTTGGATCTTGAACAAGTTTCATCACAAGTTTTTCAATCTTTACAGTTTTTGCTTCATAGTAATCATCATTCTTTTTAAATTCCGCAATAGATCCTGGTTCCCAATTTGTCATAATAAAAGCACCATTTCCTAAAATAGCTTTTGCGCTTTTACCATATTTATCTCCTTGTTTTTCACAAAACTTTTCATTAATTGGGAAAAAGCATGGAAATGCCATTAATTCATCAAAGAAAGAAACACGTACAGTTGTTTTTACTTCTAAAGTATAGTCATCAATTGCTTTTACACCCATAGAATTTAAATCATCATCCGTAAGTTCTTCACCTGCATCAATTTTATCCGATAATTCTTGAGCCCCTTCAATGCTTGCAATTCCATCTGCAAACATATAATAATAACTTCCCTTTTTTCTAAAAATACGTTGCCATGCATAAACGAAATCATGAGCTGTTACAGGATCTCCATTTGTCCATTTAACATCTTTTCGAAGCTTGTAGGTATGTGTTAAACCGTCTTCAGACAATTCTTCACTTTTAGCAACCGCATTTACGATATTTCCTTTTTTATCTGTTTTTGTAAGTCCATCAATTACTGCATGAATTGCCTTGAGTGAACATCCATCATCTGCATCTGATGAATCTAAATTTTTAATATCCAATTCACTTGAATACGTATAAGTCGTTATGTCGTCTCCACTTGATCCACCACATCCCGTTAATGTTAAAACCATTAAACAACATAAAAATAATGAGAGTATTTTTTTCATATTTCCTTTCTCCTTTTTTATCTTCTCCTTCAACCATATCCCATTTTCTACACACCGTCAACAAAAATATGTATCCGCTTACATTTTTTATCAAAAAAAAGAAGTAGATTTCTCTACTTCATTATTTTACTACACTCATAGCAAGAGCTAAAGCCCCAACAACCCCAGCATTATCCCCTAATTCTGGATAAACGATATAATCTTTAATTTTATCAGTAGTCACTTCTTCTTTTTGAATATAACCATTTAAGAATTCTTGAGTATATTTATGAATCATTGGAAAAAGTTGTTTTTGATGCATAACACCACCACCAAGAATAATTTTCTTAGGTGAAAGAGTTAAAATATAATTTGCCATGGCTTGTCCAATATAATAAGCTTCTAAATCCCATGCTGGATGATCTTCTGGAAGTTCACTTCCTTTTACTCCCCATCTTTCTTCAATAGCAGGACCAGCTGCTAAACCTTCAAAACATGTTCCATGATATGGACATTTTCCTGAATATTTATCATCTTCTCTAACAATCATTTTCATATGTCCCATTTCTGGATGAAGTAACCCGTGTACAAGTTTACCACCAACAACGGCTCCTCCACCAATTCCTGTTCCAATTGTAAGATAAAGGGCACTGTCTAATCCTTTTGCCGCACCAAATGTTGCTTCGCCTAAAGCAGCCCCATTAACATCTGTATCAAAAGCCATAGGAATGTCATATCTTTCTTTTAAAGCACCCATAATATTATAATTGTTCCATCCTGGTTTAGGTGTTGTTGTAATATAACCATAAGTTGGACTTGTAAGATCTGGATCAATCGGTCCAAAGCTTCCTACACCTAATGCTTCAATTTCTTTTCCATCAAAGAATTTAAAAACATTTTCCATTGTTTTTTCAGGTGCTTCTGTAGGAAATGATTCTCTTTCTAAAACTTCTCCTTTTTCATTTCCAATACAAACTACAAATTTAGTTCCACCTGCTTCAATTGCTCCTAATTTCATTATTATATCTCCTTTTTTTCCTTTACTCTTATTTTAAACAACTCTGATTATAAAGTAAATATGCAATTATAAATTGAAAAAGAGTTACATGATTTAGATGATAAACCTAAATTCATGAACTCTTTTTTCATTAATTATCTAAATATCTTGTATAACGATCTACATGTAATAATCTTTTAGCATTATCTATACGTTCTTTAGTTGGAGGTTTTATTCCTTCTAATTGATAAGGAATCTTCAATTCTTCCCACTTAAAGACACCTAAAGTATGATAAGAAAGTATTTCTACACGATAAACATTAGAAAGGGTAGAAATAAAACGATCTAATTCAATTAAATCTTCATCATAATCACTTCTTTCAGGAACAAGTACATGTCTAATCCAAATTGGTTTATCAATTTCAGATAAATATCTTGCCATATCTAAAATATTTTCATTACTTCTTCCTGTTAAAGTCTTATGTCTTTCATTATTGATCTCTTTAATATCAACAAGTAATAAATCTGTATACTCCATCAATTCTTTAAATTTTGAAAAGAACGGTTCTTCTCTAGTAAAACATCCACCACTGGTATCAATACAGGTATTAATACCTTCTTTTTTTGCAAGTTTAAATAATTCTAAAACAAAATCTATTTGAGCTAAAGGTTCACCACCACTAATAGTAATACCACCTTTTTTACCCCAATAGGTTTTATATTTCATTGCTTGTTGAAGCGCCTTTTCAGGGGTATATTCTTCATATTTCTTTGAACCCCATGTATCAGGATTATGACAAAACTGACAACGTAAAGGACAACCATGTAAGAAATAGATATAACGAACTCCCGGTCCATCTACTGAACCAAAGCTTTCAATTGAATGAATTCTGCCAATTGTTTCCATTTTTCCTCCGTAACAAAACAACCTCATAAGAGGTTGTTTTAATAAATATTTGATTGAATTATTGATTACATACGTTCATGACAAGTTCTTGCGATAACGTCTAATTGTTGTTCACGAGTTAAATCAATGAATTTAACAGCATATCCAGATACACGAATTGTGAAGTTTGCATATTCTTCTTTTTCTGGATGTTCCATAGCATCAATTAATTTTTCTGTACCAAATACGTTAACATTTAAGTGATGAGCACCTTGTTCAAAATATCCATCCATAACTTGTACTAAGTTATTAACTCTTTCACCTTCATCATGTCCTAAAGCATCTGGGTTGATTGTTTGAGTATTAGAAATACCATCTAATGCCCATTCATATGGTAATTTAGCAACTGAGTTTAATGAAGCTAATAAACCATTTTGTTCTGCACCATAAGATGGGTTAGCACCTGGTGATAATGGTTCACCTGCTTTACGTCCATCAGGTAATGAACCTGTAGCTTTACCATAAACAACGTTTGAAGTGATTGTTAAGATAGAAGTTGTTGGTTCTGAATCTCTATAAGTATGATGTTTTTTGATTTTAGCTAAGAATTCACCTAATAACCATACAGCGATATCATCAGCACGATCATCATCGTTACCATATCTTGGGAAGTCACCTTCAACTTCATAATCTACTACGATACCATCTTCATCTCTGATTGTTTTAACTTTAGCATATTTGATTGCGCTTAATGAATCTACTACATGAGAGAAACCAGCGATACCAGTTGCGAAAGTACGTTTAACATCAGTGTCAATTAATGACATTTGTGCAGCTTCATAATAATATTTATCATGCATATATTGAATTAAGTTTAATGTATTAACATAAAGATCTGCTAACCATTCCATCATTTGATCATAACGTTCCATAACTTCATCATAGTCTAAGTATTCAGAAGTAATTGGACGATATTTTGGAGCTACTTGATCTTTAGTTTTTTCATCAATACCACCATTGATAGCATAAGTTAAACATTTAGCTAAGTTAGCACGTGCCCCAAAGAATTGCATTTCTTTACCAGTTTGAGTAGCTGATACACAACAACAAATTGAGTAATCATCTCCCCATACAGGACGCATTACATCATCATTTTCATATTGGATTGAGCTAGTATCTACTGAGATTTTAGCAGCAAAACGTTTGAAGTTTTCTGGTAATGATTTTGTATATAAAACTGTTAAGTTTGGTTCTGGTGAAGGACCCATATTTTCTAATGTGTGTAAGAAACGGAAACAGTTTTTAGTAACCATTGAACGTCCATCAGTTCCTAAACCAGCAACTTCAAGTGTAGCCCATACTGGGTCACCAGAGAATAATTGGTTGTAAGAAGGAATACGTGCGAATTTAACCATTCTACATTTCATAACGAAATGGTCAACTAATTCTTGTGCTTCTTCTTCTGTAATTGTTCCGTTAGCTAAATCTCTTTCTACATAGATATCTAAGAAAGTAGAGATACGTCCAACTGACATTGCAGCACCATTTTGAGTTTTAATTGCAGCTAAGTAACCAAAGTATAACCATTGGAATGCTTCATGAGCATTTTTAGCTGGTTTAGAAATGTCATATCCGTAGATAGCAGCCATTTCTTTCATACCTTTTAATGCTTTTACTTGTTCAGCGATTTCTTCTCTTTTACGAATAATATCTTCAGTCATTGATCCACTACCACAATGATTGAAATCATTTACTTTTTGTTCAATTAAGAAATCAACACCATATAAAGCAACACGACGATAGTCACCAACGATACGTCCACGTCCGTATGTATCAGGTAAACCTGTAATTACTTTATTATGACGAGCTTTTTTAATTTCTGGTGTATAAACATCGAATACTGCTTGGTTATGTGTTTTATGATATTTTGTGAAAATTTCATGTAATTTTTCATCTGGTTCATATCCATAAGTTGCAGCAGCTTGTTCTGCCATTTTGATACCACCATAAGGCATGAAAGCTCTTTTTAAAGGCTTGTCAGTTTGTAAACCAACAACTTTTTCTAAGTCTTTCATATCTTCATCGATATATCCTGGTCCATATGCAGTAAGTCCACTTACTACTTTAGTTTCACATTCTAAAACGCCACCTTTAGCTCTTTCTT
>ERZ773210.1861-NODE-1861-length-19232-cov-3.535433_pt1 | contig 19232 bp, 17 predicted proteins | sample MGYA00580528_ERZ773210 | MGnify/ENA primary metagenome ERZ773210 (study PRJEB29015, sample SAMEA2737769) | human gut metagenome | biome: human gut; feature: human-associated habitat; material: faeces | place: China | collected 2012 ...
TATATTGTATAAATGCGCCGGATGACAGCAGGGAGGCGCTGTTTAACAGCATTGTTTATGGAAAAACTTCTGGTTCCGGGAAGATTGAACTGATATGTAATGGAAGGAACTGCATGGCTCCTGCCATGATTTCAAGGTTTCCTGAGGAGCCGTTATTTCCTGAATTTCTTACAATCAGGGAATTCCTTAAATATTATATAGATATGAACCGTAGCAGCATCAAAGAAGTGAAATCAATAGAGGAATACCTTGAGCTGGGGGAGCTTTCGAATATCAGGGGAGACAGGCTTTTAAGAGATTTTACTTTGGATGAGAGGGTAAGATTACAGTATCTATGCTTTCTGATAACAATGCCGACAGTACTTATAATCGACAGTATAAAGAATATCAGAAATGTAGATTTTCTAAAGAAAATAAAAAACTATCTGGATTGCATAAAAGAGAACGGAATAGTTCTTGTTGGGTGCAGGGATAAATCTATTTCCGTGTTTATAGGTGACGAGGAATTAAGTGTTGTTGATGGAAAACTTCGGGGAGGCAGATAAATGAGAGAGAGGATATTGTATCAGTTTCTCCTTGAAGCGGATAATGAGAGCGGAAGACTGAGAAATGCGCTGCATATAGGGCAGAATGTCAAGAAATCGTCCGTTGTTAATGCCGCACTGAAGATAGTGCTCGACATAGTAACCAAAATAATATATGTTCTGCTGTTTATGTATATTCCATATAGAATTTTGTCGACAATCAGTGTTTGGGAGGGGTTTCAGCTTAGGCAGTCGATTGTGTATTTTACCGTTTTTTTGAGTTGTATATGCGGTTCTCTTATAAACTCGGGAATGTTTGAGGTGGATGAGGATGCACACTTTTTGCTTGTAACCATGCATGTTGAACCATCACTCTTTTTTAAAGAGAGAATGATTTATAAGCTTTTAGTTGATGGACTGGGATTCGGGATTGCATACTGCCTGATAGGATTAGACTTTGGACATGCATTTTACCTCACGGTGTGGGTGCTCATTTCAAGACTGATAGGAGAGCTTATCAACCTGTATGTGTTTAGATATACCGGAAAAATGATAAGCGAGTTGACAATTGTCACAATTGCGATAATGGGGACATGTGTCTTTATGACGTACGGTTTTTCATTCCTAAGAAACAGAGTTGTTGACTTTACCGGCTACATATATAATTATGTATGGCTGATGGCGGCGCTCATTCTGGCAGCAGTTGCCTTATATGCATTGTTTAATTATGCAGGATATGGTTATATAGCAGGAAGATACATAGAACGCTTGAAGTTACGTGATGGTGAAATTGATACAGCCGAGAGCAGATATGGAGATATGCTGCTAAATGAATACTCAAAGCATGGATATTTTCATATCTATGATAAAGACAGAAAAAGAGGTCTGGAATATCTCCACAAAGTATTTTTTAAAAGAAATTTTGATTATATAAGAAATACTATAGCTGCAAGAAGCATACTTATAGTTATCGCCTGTGTGGGCGCAAGTGTTGTCTGCCGTATGTCACAGCAGGACACACGCGATACGATATGGAATGTCATGTGTAATGCAATGCCGATAATGGTATTTATCATGTACTGCCTTTCGGTCACCCCGAAGCTGTGCAAGACGATGTTCTGCTATATAGACCATGATATATTGCAGTCAGGAAGCTATGTCGGAAAAAGGTATAACTTTCTTAATTATGTTGTGCGCTTGAAAATGATGACAGTATGTGAAGTATTTCAGGCAATAGTTTTATGCGCTGCATTTATAATTGTGGGTGTGGCGTCGGGCAATGCAAAGAACATAGCGGAGATAGTGCCGGTATGCGTCGGGATAATATTGTTGGCAGTGTTCTATGCAGTGTTTAATCTGCTGGTATATTATGTATGCCAGCCTTACAACAGTGAGCTTAAGGTTAAGGGATATACCTTTTTCGCTGCACATGCTGGAATGCTGGCTATATGTTATGGCTGCGTCTATGTCTCTTGTACGGCATTGGTTTTCGATATGGCTCTTGCAGTTGTATTGGCGGTTATGCTCAGCCTGTCGGCAACACTGGTGTACCATTTTTCTAATATTACTTTCAAGGTGAGATAATGGGTGGATGTGGGACAAGGGTATGGTATGTGTACAGGTATTGGAACTCGTACCATACCCCTCTCTCGTAAAATAGTGAATAAAAATAAAAAAAGTTGTTGACAATTATTCAACAGAGTGATATAGTAATCAAGCAAGCTAATTCAAGGCAAGCGAATATGGGGTCTTAGCTCAGCTGGGAGAGCATCTGCCTTACAAGCAGAGGGTCATAGGTTCGAGCCCTATAGGCCCCATACTTATCAATTTAATATGGCGAGATAGCTCAGTTGGCTAGAGCACATGGTTCATACCCATGGTGTCAGGGGTTCAAATCCCTTTCTCGCTACTAATTAACCGGAGATTATAAGTCTCCGGTTTTTTTGCTTTGCATCGAATATTATAATTTGTCATAACGAATCGGGCGAAAATCTCTGTTTTGTGAGGTAATAAAATACAATTCATAGTGTTTTTTTTGATGGATAACCTGTGATAAAATGTAAAAGTAATTAATTATAGAAAATAACCGCTAAGCTGCAGGCAATCGCAAAACAGTTCAATCTTCGGGCTGTGTTTTGCAGCCGCTTGAGCTGTCAGGATGAGAAAAGAGGATTGGCATGAAAAATAATGAGGTCAGCAGGATAAAGCTCCCTGCAATATTCACAGACAATATGGTTCTTCAGAGGAGAGCGCATGTGTGTATATGGGGTGAAGCACAGGATACAGAGTATATAGAAGCAGCCATAGCAGGGCAGATAAGAAGGACTAAGGTTATTGACGGACGCTTTGAGCTGAAACTTAACCCGATGGAAGCCGGAGGACCTTATGAACTCTGTGTTAAAGCAATGCAGACCGATGAGCAGGGGGCAGTAAATAAGAATGAATCCGGCACCATAGCCGCGGATACCATAGTCTTTAAGAATGTCCTAGTCGGTGAGGTATGGCTTGCGGGCGGTCAGTCGAATATGGAGCTGGAGCTTCAGAACAGCGATAATGGCAAAGAGGTTGTGGCGCACACACAGGATGACCTGCTGAGATTTTATTACACACCTAAGGTTAGCTATATATGCGATGAGCTTCTTAAGGCTGAGGAGGAGAGCTGCTGGATGAAGTGTGAGCCGGGAACAACCGCGGCATGGTCGGCGGTTGCATACTATTGGGCTGTGAGGATCAGGAAAGAGCTTGATGTCCCTGTCGGAATAATCGGCTGTAACTGGGGCGGGACCTACGCACATAACTGGGTCAGCCGGGAGAGCCTTCTCAGTCATGAAAGGACTGCGCATTTTGTCACGGAATATGAGTATATGGTGGCACACCAGGATTTTGATGAGTACCTTAAGGAGCTTGATGAGTACAGGGAATATTATAAAGAGTGGGTCAAGAGAGTTGATGCATGCTATGCAAAGAATCCTGAGATAGAGTGGTCTAAGGTACTTGAGATATGCGGTGAAAACCGTTGGCCGGGACCATCTGGACCACATTTTGAGTACAGACCGTATGGTTTGTATGAGAGCATGCTCATAAGGGTGGCTCCATATACCATAAAGGGTGCCCTGTACTATCAGGGTGAGAATGACGAGAACAATAATGAGATATACGATATACTGCTTGAGAATCTTATAACGGAGTGGAGAAGGCTCTGGCATGACGATGAGCTGGCGTTTTCCATTGTGCAGCTTCCGGTACATGACCCGGATACGGAGAAAACGGGGCGTGGCTGGGGCGGCATAAGAAGAGCGCAGGATAAGATATGCCGCACGATAAAGAACACATCGCTTACGGTTATAACGGACTGTGGCAATAAGAAGAATATTCATCCTACGGACAAAAAGACGGTTGGAGAGAGACTTGCCGCAAATACCTTGAAGGATATCTACGGACTTGCCGGGTATAATGGAAACGGAGCAAGGCTTGCCGGATATGAGTTTACATGCCGGGGTGGACATGAGGGGATATTGCTTCATTTTTCCGGGGCTGAGGACGGCTTTTACAGAAAAAAAGAGGACTGCGAAGGTGCTGCAAGTCAGGAGGAGCTGGTAAGGGTTGACAATCCGGGCGAAAAAATGGTATTTGGAGCGGGGGACAGCAAAAATGTGCCTTTGGGCTTTGAGATAGGCTGTAGAAATATCGCGGCAGGCTCTGATAATGATAAGAATGAAAAGGTGACATATTACCGTGCTATAGCCGAGCTTGCAGGCGGAGATATATTTATTTACAATGAAAATGTAAGCGGACCTGTGAGTGCAAGATACGGCAATGACAATTATTTCCGTCCGATTTTCCTTGACAAATGCGGCAGACCGATTGTACCATTCTGGATATAATAAAGAGATGAAGCTGTCTTTTGCGTGGATACAATGTGAAAAGGCGGTTTGCGGAATAGGAGCGGATTGATATGAGAGTTGGAATGGGATATGATGTTCATAGACTGGTGCCGGAACGGGACCTTATTATCGGCGGAGTGAAGATTCCTTATGAGAAGGGACTTTTAGGACATTCGGATGCGGACGTGCTTCTGCACGCTATTATGGATGCACTTTTAGGTGCGGCGGCACTTGGAGATATCGGTAAGCATTTTCCGGACAATGACCCGGCATACAAGGGGGCAGACAGCCTTATGCTGCTTGGAAGAGTTGGGGAGATTTTGTCCGAGGAGGGATATGTTATTGAGAATATCGACAGCACAATTATTGCCCAGAAGCCTAAGATGGCACCGCACATTGAACAGATGAGAAAGAATATCGCAGATACGCTTGGGCTTGATATAAGCAGGGTCAATGTAAAGGCAACTACGGAGGAGGGACTTGGCTTTACCGGAACAGGTGAGGGAATTTCCGCCCAGGCTGTTGCACTTATAATGTCTGTTGAAAATTATATTTATGACAATATTGCCAGGGGACAGTTTATCTCAAGTGACGGCCCGGCAGGAAATGCCGGAGGCTGTGCCGGCTGCAGCGGCTGCGGCAGAAGATAAAAAGTGATTGACAAATCCGGCTTCGGTGCATATTCTAATAATGTGAAATATGAAAAATGCTAAGACGGAAAAGAGTAGTGAAGTGCCTGCTGTCACAGAGAGAAGAACTCATCACGCGCTGATGATGCTGGAAGTTCTTTACACAGCCTTTGCGAAGTGCATTCCTGAGCATGACGGGGGAATACAGTATCCTGTCACGGCGGACACCGTTAACAGTCATCGAGATAGGAGGCATATGCCTTCTAAGTAGAGTGGAACCGCGATAACCTTGCCTCTATATTCTGGAGGCAGGGTTTTTATTTTCTCAGCAGGAAGGACTATGGATAATTGCGAAGCTTAGTCCGTGGCAGAGTCCATTGTGGAATTCTGCCGGTACACTTCCGTACACGTTCGTACTGTACATAAGCATATTGTAAAAAGGGAGAAATTCATGTTTGATATTATTAAGCAGGAAATTGCGATAATACGTGACAGGGATCCGGCAATCAAGTCGGATATGGAGGTCTTTTTATATCCATCATTTAAGGCTATACTTAAATACAGGAAGGCACATAAACTATACCTTAAAAAGCATTATTTCCTTGCACGTCTGGTTTCACAGCGTGCGGCGAGAAGAACCGGTATAGAAATCCACCCGGGAGCTACAATAGGAAAAGGACTGTTTATCGACCATGGTCATGGGGTTGTGATAGGTGAGACTGCGATTGTGGGGGATAATGTCACGCTGTATCAGGGAGTAACTCTTGGCGGTACAGGTAAGCAGAAGGGAAAGAGACATCCTACACTTGAGGACAATGTCATGGTCGGAACCGGAGCTAAGGTGCTTGGAGATATAGTAATCGGAGCCAATTCGATGATTGGTGCAGGTTCGGTTGTTCTTAATGATGTTCCGCCTAATTCCACTGTTGTGGGGGTTCCGGGGCGGGTTGTCAAGCGCGACAATATAAGGGTGCCTAGCGCAGATCTTGATCAGGTTCATCTGCCGGATCCTGTTATGAATGATATACAGCAATTAAAAGAAACAGTTGCAAGACTGGTAAAACAATTGGAGGAATAGATTACAATGGAAAACAGAATTCGTTTTTTTAACACACTAACTAGAAATATTGAGCTTTTTGTCCCGAATGAGGACGGAAAGGTTAAGATGTATACCTGCGGACCTACAGTGTATCATTATGCACATATAGGAAATCTCAGAAGCTATATAATGGAGGATATTCTTGAAAAGACACTCCGCTATGTAGGTTATGATGTGAAGAGGGTTATGAATATCACTGATGTAGGACATCTTTCAAGCGATGCCGACACAGGTGAGGATAAGATGTTAAAGGGGGCAAAAAGAGAGCACAAGACTGTCATGGAGATTGCAAAGTTCTATACAGATGCATTTCTTTCGGACTGCAATAAGTTGAACATCCGCATACCTGATGTGGTTGAGCCTGCCACTAACTGCATACCTGAATTCATCAACATGGTAAGCGTGCTTCTCGAGAAGGGCTACGCATATATAGCAGGTGAGAATGTATACTTTGACACATCAAAGCTCAAGGATTATTACGTGTTTTCAAGCCAGAGCGAGAAGGAGCTTATGGTCGGTGTGCGTGATGATGTGAGTGAGGATACCAATAAAAGGAACAAGGCGGATTTCGTGCTGTGGTTTACCAAGTCGAAGTTCGACAATCAGGAGCTTAAGTGGGATAGCCCGTGGGGTGTCGGTTATCCGGGCTGGCATATAGAGTGCTCATGCATAAGCATGAAGCACCTTGGCGAATATATGGATATTCATTGTGGAGGTGTTGATAACATTTTCCCACACCACACCAATGAGATTGCACAGAGCGAGGCATATCTTGGACACAAGTGGTGCAATTACTGGTTCCATGTACACCATCTTAATGATAAGACAGGAAAGATGAGTAAATCAACAGGAAACATCCTCACAGTATCTGTACTGCAGGAGAAGGGCTATGACCCTCTTGTATACAGAATGTTCTGCCTTCAGTCGCATTACCGCAAGCCGCTTGAATTTTCGTATGAGATTATGGACAATGTGGCTGCCGCTTACAACAAGCTTGTAAAGAAGATTGGCTCCTTAAAGGATGAGGGCGAGGTCGACAAGGAGGTTTACAATAAGTTCAGGGAGAGCTTCATAGACGCACTTGCCAATGACATCAATACATCAAGTGCGCTCACAGTTGTGTATGATGTACTCAGGGCAGACTGCAATGACAGGACGAAGCTTGAGCTTGTAAAGAGCTTCGATGAGGTGCTCTCACTCAATCTCACAAGAGAATGTGGAAAAGCTGCTGCGACAGCGGATGTCGATGATGAGCTTTCCCGGTATGTGCTTGCGAAGATAGAGGAGCGCAAGGCTGCGAAGAAGGAGAAGGATTTTGCCAAGGCTGACGCAATCCGCGAGGAGCTTCTTAGCAGGGGCATTGTGATAAAGGACACCAGAGAAGGAATAGTGTGGGAGAAGGCATAATGGACAAAATAATCCGTGAAGTATTTGAACTAAAGGATGTGGATGCGGACAGCTATTCACCGCTTACACTTGCCTATATCGGTGACTGTGTATATGAGCTGACTATAAGAACACTGCTTGTAAATAAGGGAAACGCACCTGTCAACAAGCTCAACAAAAAGGCGAGTGACCTAGCCAAGGCACCTACGCAGTCTAAGATGATATCTATGCTTGTGGAAAATGAGCTCCTCACCGGGGAGGAGCTTGCGGTATACAAAAGAGGCCGCAATGCCAAGTCCTTTTCCACAGCCAAGAATGCCACGGTTAGCGACTACCGCAAGGCAACCGGCTTTGAAGCCCTCATGGGCTGGCTCTACCTCAGAGGAGAGAGCCGCCGCGCACTGGAGATAATCAAGCTTGCATTCGACAAGTTGGAATTGATGAGATAATTATTTGGTAAAACAATTACTTGATAAATATGTACGTCATAGCTAGGTAATTGCACAACTGCTGATTGAAACTGAACAGTTGAGTAATCTTCTAGTACACTTCCAGACCTTTTGAACGCCATAATAGTTCGCTATGCGAACAAATGTTCTTAGCGGCTGTATTTTAGCCGCTTAGTACCGCTACGGCTTTCAAGGAGTGCGAACGTGTCTGGAAGTGTACTAGAAGATTACTCAACGTATGGAAGATATACACTAAGTTGTGCAATTACCGTGGTGTATACATTGAGAATGAAAGGAGCCACACAATGAGATACGAAGAGTACACAATAGAGGGGCGCAATGCCGTAATAGAGGCATTTCGCTCGGGAAAGACGATAGATAAGCTTTACGTGCTTGACGGCTGTCAGGATGGACCAATCAAGACTATAGTGCGTGAGGCTAAAAAAGGTGATACGATCATAAATTTTGTCACAAAGGAAAGACTTGATGAGATGAGCCAGACAGGTCATCATCAGGGAGCAATCGCCAAGGCGGCGGCTTATGAGTATGCGGAGGTTTCCGATATTTTAGAAGCAGCCAGAGAAAAAGGAGAACCTCCTTTTATTCTTTTACTTGATGGAATAGAGGATCCGCATAATCTTGGGGCGATTATAAGAACGGCAAATCTTGCAGGTGCACATGGTGTAATTATACCTAAGCGACGCGCTGTAGGGCTTACCGCCGTTGTTGCAAAGACAAGTGCGGGTGCGATTAACTATACACCTGTAGCAAAGGTTACGAACCTTGCTTCCACGATTGACGAGCTTAAAAAAGAAGGAATGTGGTTTGTCTGCGCAGACATGGGAGGCGAACTCATGTACAGGCAGAATCTCACAGGACCTATCGGACTTGTCATCGGCAATGAGGGTGAAGGCGTAAGCCGCCTTATAAAGGAAAAATGTGACTTCATTACCTCAATTCCGATGAAAGGAGACATAGACTCACTCAATGCTTCCGTGGCAGCGGGTGTGCTTTCCTATGAAATCGTGCGTCAGAGAATGATGGGCAAATAACCTTTTAGCATAATCCGTGAAGTGAGGTCTGTCAGATGGAAAAAAAGGATTATAAGGAGTATTCAGATGAGCTGTTAGTCAGGATGGCAAGAGATGGTGATGAGAAGGCTGAGGATTTTCTTCTGAAAAAATATAAGGATTTTGTCCGTTCAAAGGCAAGGGCTTATTTTCTTGTCGGAGGTGACAGCGATGACCTTATTCAGGAGGGCATGATAGGACTGTATAATGCTATAGGGCATTACGATGAGAGCATGGCATCGTCATTTATGACTTATGCGGCAATATGTATAAATAACAAGCTGATTTCTGCGGTATCTGCCGATGGCAGACAGAAGAATGCGCCACTTAACGGATATGTGTCAATATACAGCAGCATAACGGATGAGACAGGGGAGGAGGCGTCCTTGTCTGATGTCCTCCCCGATACGGAAAATATCAACCCTGAAGCAATCATTCTCAATGAAGAGCAGGAAAAGCTTACGATAAACCGCCTTTTTGGCAAGCTGAGCGCACTTGAGAAGGAAATACTGTCCTACTATATGGAGGGAATGAGTTATTCAGAGATTGCCAAGATTATCGGAAAAACAGAGAAATCCGTGGATAATGCAATTCAGAGGATCCGCCTTAAGATGAGGAAATAATATCTGTATAGTATTTTAAAATTATTTCTTGACAAAGTGATTATGATTTGGTAAGATAAGAACTCGGGTGATGTAAGATACATCTGCCCGTTCATGTTGCTACTATGGCTCAGTCGGTAGAGCGTCGCCTTGGTAAGGCGGAGGTCACGGGTTCGATTCCCGTTAGTAGCTTACACAGAAAGAGGGTATAGCTAGGTGCTATACCCTTTTTTTCTGCGTGTGGGTAACATTATGCTGCCTGATTAAAAAATAAATATGAGGAGAAAAAGAAAATGTATCTCAAACCAAAGCTGATAACTTGTATGAAAAACTACAGCTTTTCACAGTTTACCAAGGATGTGGTCTCCGGTATTATAGTTGCAATCATTGCACTGCCGCTGTCAATTGCGCTGGCGCTTGCGTCAGGTGTGGGACCGGAGCAGGGACTTTACACTGCAATAGTTGCAGGCTTTGTAATTTCACTTCTTGGCGGAAGCCGCGTTCAGATTGCCGGACCTACTGCTGCATTTGCTTCGATAGTTGCAGGAATTGTGGCAAGAAACGGAATGGACGGACTTGTTCTTGCGACTATACTCGCAGGTATAATTTTGATTCTTATGGGTGTATTTAAGCTCGGGGCGCTCATAAAATTTATTCCATTCACGATTACTACAGGTTTTACACTGGGTATTGCAGTGACTATAGCAATCGGACAGATTAAGGATTTTCTTGGACTTACATTTGTAAATTCACCTATTGAGACGATGGACAAGCTCCTTGAGGTGTTCAGATGTATAGGTACATTTAACTGGCAGGCTCTGGTTGTGGGTATGGTATGTCTTTTGATACTTATATTATGGCCGAAGAAGCTTGAAAAGATTCCGGCTTCACTTATTGCCGTGGTTGTCGGGGCAGCCATGGTTGCACTTTTGAAGATGGATGTTAAGACGATAGGAGATTTATATGACATATCATCGGCACCTCCTAAGTTTTCGCTTCCGGTATTTTCATTTGAAAAGATGTCTGCTGTAGCTTCTGATGCGTTCACGATAGCGATTCTCGCAGCCATTGAGTCACTTCTTTCATGTGTTGTCGCAGATGGTATGATAGGAAGCAGGCATAATTCCAATATGGAGCTTGTAGCGCAGGGCGCAGGAAACATCGCGTCAGCTTTATTTGGAGGTATTCCTGCCACGGGAGCTATTGCAAGAACAGCAGCTAACATAAAGAACGGTGGACGTACACCTATAGCAGGTATGGTCCACGCCGTTGTGCTCTTACTTATACTTGTGTCACTTATGCCGCTTGCAAAGCTTATTCCTATGCCGGCTATCGCTGCAATACTTTTCATGGTTGCGTACAACATGAGTGGCTGGAGAACCTTCGCGCACCTTATAAAAACATCACCAAAGAGTGATAATATTGTGCTCATTGTCACATTCGTATTTACGGTTGTGTTCGATCTTGTTGTTGCCATAGGTGTTGGCCTTGCACTTGCATGTGTACTTTTTATGAAGAGAATGTCCGAGGTTACGGATGTACACGGATGGGTATATCTTGATGAGGAGAACAGGACTGCTGATAATGCGGATAACCTCCATTTCAAGAATGTTCCAAAGGGTGTCCAGGTATTTGAGATTACAGGTCCGATGTTTTTTGCGGCGACAGAGAAATTCGGAAATGTTCTTTTTGACAAATCAACCAAGGTGCTAATTATCAGAATGAGAAGTGTCCCGGCTATTGATGCCACAGGAATACAGGCTATTGAGAAGATAATAGCCAGATGTAAAAAGAATGGAACCAAGGTTATATTCTCACATGTAAATGAGCAGCCGATGAAGATATTTATGAAATCAGGTATATTTGAGGAGCTTGGTGAAGAAGCCTTCTGTGCCAATATAGATGATGCGCTCGCAGAGAGTGAAGAGCTTATTAAAAATCGATAAAGGATATTTACGAAACAAAATATATTTGCTTGACAGACGCTTTGCATACGATATATAATTTGTATGAAGTGTACCATTATGCATAGTACGCAACTGTACAATCTGCAGTTGCGTATTTTAATTAATGGATGCGTGTAAAACAAAGCGCTGTTATGTTTTTGGATTATTGACTGAGTTAACAACGAGAGGAGTTTTTATGTTTCAGATTGATATTATGTCGCGTATCCCTGTATATGAACAGCTTATACGCCAGACTGAAAAGTTCATATTGCTCGGTGTTCTGAAGGAAGGGGACAAGCTGCCGAGTGTGAGACAGCTTTCTGCTGAACTGTCAATCAATCCGAATACCATACAGAAAGCATTCACTGAGCTTGACAGGAGAGGTATAATCTTTTCGGTGAATGGCAGGGGGAATTTTGTCGCGGATAAGGCACTTAAGGCACTTGAGGTGTCAAGACGCTCTGCCTTCAGTGATATTAAGGATCAGATTAAGGATTTTGCGCTTGCCGGAATATCGCGCACTGAATTGCATGAATATATAGACGAGATTTACGATGAAATGGGGGATAAGTCATGATTGAGGCGAAGAATGTAAGCAAGAGCTTCGATGGCTTTTGCGCACTTAATGATATCAGCTGTGTAATCCCTGATGGATGTATATATGGGCTTGTGGGAACAAACGGTGCCGGAAAATCGACACTGCTGAGGATAATGACAGGTGTCTACAGGCAGGATGCCGGGGGACTTACCTATGACGGCATGCCGGTGTATGAGAACCCCATCATTAAGAAGGATATAGTGTATGTGCCGGATGAGTTATATTTTCTTCCTGGAGCTAACCTAAACCGTATGGCTAAGCTGTATGCCGCAGTCTATCCGGGATTTGACATGAAGAAGTTTACAGGGCTTGCAGAGAACCTGCGGCTTGACAGAAAGAAGAATATTGCAACATTCTCGAAGGGAATGAAAAGGCAGGCGGCAATCATACTTGCACTTTCGTGCTGCCCGAAATATATGTTTTTTGATGAGACCTTTGACGGACTTGATCCGGTTATGAGAAATCTAATAAAGGCGATAATATGTCAGGAGGTTGAGGACAGGCATGCGGTGGCGGTCATTACCTCACACTCCCTGAGGGAGCTTGAGGATACCTGCGACCAGCTTGCACTCCTGCATAGGGGAGGTCTGGTGCTTGAGAGTGAGCTTATCGACCTTAAGACTAACATGTTCAAGGTTCAGACAGCGTTTCTTGATGAGTATGACAGGGGCAGATTTGAGGGGATCAACATACTGCATTTTGCCAAGAGGGGGTCTGTTTCCAATATAATTGTGCGTGGAGACAGGGAAGAGATTATCGCGCGTTTTAATGCGCTTCATCCGGTAATACTTGATATTCTTCCGCTTACGCTTGAGGAAGTGTTCACCTACGAGGTTGAAGCATTAGGCTATGATTTTTCGGCAATGTTTGATAAGGAGGTGGAGCAGGGATGAAGCATGATAAGAAGATATACAGCCGACGTCTGATGAATGAGGCGATGCGGCAGATAAAGCTTCCGGGAATAATAGGAACACTGCTGCTTGTGGGGGCGGCCTTCTTCTCTGCCATTGTACAGCTGTTTGAGCTAAGGGAGAACGGAAGGATTCCGGGGTCGTACAGCTTTTTTGAGATGAATCCGTATATTATGCTTGTTATGTATGCATTTGTGCCGTTAATGGTCATGATGCTGTTCGGGTTCATGAACAAAAGAAGAGCCAGCGACTTCTATCATTCGCTGCCGTATTCGAGAATCTGCATTTATATAAGCTTCCTGTCGGCGGTTATTATATGGTGTATTATTATCATTTGCTCAGGAAGTCTTGTGACAGTGGCTGTTGCGTGTGTTTCAGACAGCTTTGCACTTGATTGTAAAAATATAGCTTTAACCATTGTAAGTGCCATATCGGGCTGTGTGCTGACAATGGCGGTGACAGTGCTTGCGATGACATTGACAGGCACATACCTTACAAATGTTATCACTGCACTTTTGATTCTTTTTGTTCCGAGGGGAATAATATTTGCCTGCAGCAGGATGTTCAGCGCATCAACACCGTTTGTTGTACTATCGGCAAATGCACTTATAGGAAATGAGAGCAATATTCCGTTTTCGCTGATAACAAGCTTTATGGGGTTCTACGGAATAAGCGGAATGGAAATATTCAGTTCGCCGGTTCCTTCGTTGTATTCTGTGCTGCTGGGTCTGATTTATATATGTATAGGTGCGGTATGCTTCATAAGAAGAAGGAGCGAGAATGCTACACAGGCTTCAATCAACAGATGGCTCCAATCGGTTCTTAGAATGATTCCGGCAATAGTGATATCGCTTGCAGCGGTATCAGTCATGTTTAACGCACATACGTCAGGAGAGCGGATTGACACTTCGGATATATTCGTTGTTATAATGTCTTATGTCGCGGCAGTTGTTGCATATTTCCTCTATGAGATTATCACAACAAGGCGGATACGGAAAATATACAGAACAATACCGGGGCTTATGGCTGTATTTGCGGTAAGCTTTGTGCTGTACTTTTCTCTCAGATCTTCGTATGACTATCATATTTCACTGACGCCGGATGGAAAAGAGCTGGAATATGTTGTTGTTCATGGACCTGAGGATAATGTGTTCTGGCAGGATACGGATGATATAAAATTGTATTCTGCTGCGGCTAAAGATGTGGCAGGCGACTGCCTGAAGGATACGATAAGTCTGTGGAAGTATAACAAGACAGGCGCAAAGGGATTTTACAACCAGTTTTATACAGGAAGCATGGTAGTTGAATACCATTATATGAATGGCAGGAGCATAACAAGAAAGGTGATTGTGAATGAAACGAGATATGTACAGCTTCAGAGAGCACTCACTAATGAAAATGATTTTGTATCCAATTTTGGAAAGAGTGTCTTTGACAGTAAGAATATCCAATACTCTGTCGGTTTCATAGAACCGGACAGCAATGCCGGAAGAAATGTATATAATACCTTCATTGCCGAGCTTAAGACAAAGGGAATATCAAAGCTGTTTGATATTATAGATAACAGGAGAAGCAATGACAGCCTGTTTCAGATAGACCTCTGCAGCCGCGATGGAGGGATGTATTCGACAGCATATATCAGCTTTGACATGCCGCTCACTCTGGTAGAGTATATGAATGCACTTAATGAGCAGTATGGAAATGTGGATTGTGAGAGGTTTGTGAAGCTGGAAAAAGAGATAAAGAACAGATCTGAAAATGAGCAGTGTGATGACGGAGCATATCTGCATGGCTTGATAGATTTTAATTTGTATACGGTTCTGCCTGATGGAAGCTTTGAGAAAACAGGTGCTCACGGATATGTTTATGATGATGAGGATTTTATGACTGTTTCATCAGATAAGAGCATGGAATATATATCGGAGCTTGGCAGAATGCTTACGGTAAGAAAAGTGGGCATATCAGATATAAAGCCGGGGGCAATGCTTTTATATGTACAGTATTATGAGGACAGGCAGGTTCCGACTATACACTATTATGGAACAGAATATAGTGTGATGTATACGGGCAATACCACCCAGAATGATTATGGATGGTATATTGTTGACGAGAGAGCCGCTGAGCTCATTAAAAAGCTCTCGATGGAGAAATCTGTTGAGATAGAAAAATAAAATACTCTTTCATATATTGTAATTTTATGTTAAAATATGGTCGAATGCGGATAATATATTTGCAGGCGGCCATTTTTGTTAAATAATAATAGCTATGCTGCAGGGACAGAAGGGATAAGCCCGCCGGAACTGCACTTTTCACAAAACGTCGCCGGGAAACGGAGAATAGAAACAAAATGCTGGAATTACAGAATGTGTCATATAGTGTGACAGAGAATGATACCTCCGATGGAAGCGGGGCTTCCAAGGAGATAATCAAGAATATAAGCCTTAAGATTGAGGACGCTTTTACAGCGATTACAGGACCTAACGGCGGCGGTAAGTCCACGCTTGCAAAGCTTATCGCCGGTATAATTAAGCCGACATCGGGAAGTATTCTGCTTGATGGACAGGATATAACCCGGATGTCGATAACGGACAGGGCAAGAGTCGGAATAAGCTTTGCATTCCAGCAGCCGGTGAGGTTTAAGGGACTTACGGTTAAGGATCTTATAATGCTTGCCTCAGGTGACAGGAAGATGACTGTTGCGGGTGTGTGTGAATATCTTTCGGCAGTTGGTCTGTGTGCAAGGGAATATGTCAACAGGGAGGTAAATGCAAGCCTTTCGGGCGGAGAAATTAAAAGAATTGAGATTGCCATGATTCTGGCGCGTGGAACGAAGCTTTCGGTGTGTGATGAGCCGGAGGCGGGAATAGATTTATGGAGCTTTAACAATCTGATTAAGGTATTTGAACAGATGCATGAAAAGACCAGTGGTTCCATTATAATAATTTCACATCAGGAGAGGATACTCAATATAGCCGACAGGATTATAGTGATAGCTGATGGGCAGGTAAGAAAAAGCGGCAGCAGGGAGGAAGTCCTTGAAGAGCTTCTGGCTGCGGACACCGGCTGCAAATATTATAAGGGACAGGAGGCATGAGCAGAATATGGATGCGATTCAGAAAAGTCTTCTCGAGCAGATTGCCGGTCTTCATGAGGTGCCGGCAGGAGCATATAATTTCAGAGTGAATGGTCAGGCTGCGGGACGAAGCACAACTGCCAATATTGATATAGTTACCAAGGAGGATAAGCCGGGAATTGATATAATAATCAAGCCGGGAACCAAGAATGAGAGTGTGCACATACCAGTTATTCTGAGTGCAACAGGCTTGAAGGATCTTGTGTATAACGATTTCTATATAGGTGAAGGAAGTGATGTGACCATAGTCGCAGGTTGTGGAATACACAACGGCGGTGATGCGGATTCGTCACATGATGGTATTCATACATTCCATATTGGGAAGAATGCGAGGGTTCGCTATGTGGAAAAGCATTATGGCGAAGGCGATGGAATGGGAAAGCGTGTAATGAATCCGACTACCGTAGTTGAGATAGCCGAGGGTGGTTACATGGAGATGGATACAGTACAGATAAGAGGTATCGATTCCACGCATAGAGTGACTGCCGGAAAGCTTGGAAAGGATGCCACACTTATCATACGTGAGAAGATTATGACCCATGGGCAGCAGCGGGCGACAACGGATTTTAAGGTTGACTTAGACGGTGAAGGTTCATCGGCTAATGTAATTTCAAGGTCTGTTGCCAAGAATAAGTCATATCAGCTTTTTAAGTCGGTAATCAACGGAAATAACAGATGTGCGGGACATTCGGAATGTGACGCTATTATAATGGATGAAGCTACAGTGAGTGCTGTTCCGGAGATTACAGCGAACAATATTGATGCCAGTCTTATTCATGAGGCTGCTATCGGAAAGATCGCAGGAGAACAGATTATTAAGCTGATGACCTTAGGACTCACCGAGGCTGAGGCAGAAGCACAGATAGTAAATGGATTTTTAAAGTAAAGGAGAGGTATCAATGATAGACAAAAGGAAAAATGTTGTATTTGATGATACACCCATAAAATGCGATAAATGTGGTGGAAGATATATATTCCAGGGAGCCGGGAAATATATCTGTGAGGACTGTGGAAATGTAGTATATGATGATTTTGGAAAGGTAAAGGCATATATAGATGAACATGGACCGAGTCCGGGAATAGTGATTTCGGAGGCTACAGGTGTCTCAATCTATAAAATCAATAAGCTGCTGCGTCAGGGAAGAATAGAGATACCGGATGGCTCGGGGCAGTATATTCCATGTGAGAGGTGCGGAGAGCCTATAAGATATGGCAGATTCTGTCCGGCATGTGCTGCAATTCTCACCAAGAATCTTTCGGCTGTGCTTACAAGTGCGGATGTCGGAGAGAAGCCTAAAAATACCATGAAAGGAAAAATGCATACAGATGCTTTCTTGAGAAAGGGTGATAAGTGATGAATAAGTTTGGAATCAAGGTTAAAGGAATTGTAAAGAACAATGATAAGTTCTTGATACTTCGCAAGTGGTATGATGACAGGATAACAGAGCCATATCAGTGGGAATTTGTTGATGGTGACCTGGAGTATGGCGCAGGACCGGATTTGTATGTAGAACAGTTAATCAACGAAGCCACGGGGTTAGATGCCCGGATTGACAGTATACCATATACATGGTCATATTCACTTGGCGACATGCAGATTGTCGGTATTGCTTATCTGTGCCACGCAGAATCGGATATGGTTATTCTCTCCGAGGCAGTAAGTGATTTTAAGTGGGTTACAGCCTCAGAGCTGTCTGAATATATTGAAAACAAGGGCGTTTTAAATGATCTTAAAAATGCAGGAATTATATAGGAGGAATTATGATTAACAAGCTTATCACCAACATCAGGAAGACAAATGCACCTATAGTTGTAGGACTTGATCCTATGCTCAGCTATATTCCGGAGCATATCCAGAAGAAGGCATTTGCAGAGTACGGAGAGACATTAGAGGGAGCAGCAGAAGCTATATGGCAGTTTAACAAGGAGATAATTGATAAGACATATGATCTTATTCCGGCTGTTAAGCCTCAGATTGCCATGTATGAGCAGTTCGGCATACCGGGACTTGAAGCGTTTTCGCGCACGGTTAAGTATGCAAAGGAGAAGAACCTTGTTATTATAGGAGATGTCAAGAGAGGTGATATCGGCTCCACATCGGCTGCCTATGCGGTTGCACATCTTGGAAGGGTCAATGTGGGAACGAAGTCATACAGTGCATTTGATGAGGATTTTGCTACGGTTAATCCTTACCTAGGTTCGGATGGTATCAAGCCTTTTATTGACGTATGTAAGGAGGAGAAGAAGGGTATTTTCATACTTGTAAAGACATCTAATCCTTCAAGCGGAGAATTTCAGGACAGAATCATTGATGGAAAACCACTTTATGAGTGGGTTGGCGAGAAGGTTGCCGAGTGGGGAGCTGAATGCATGGGAGATGGCTACAGCTATGTGGGCGCTGTTGTGGGTGCCACATACCCTGAGATGGGAAGAACACTGAGAAAGCTTATGCCTAAGAGCTTTATTCTTGTACCGGGATATGGTGCACAGGGTGGAACAGCAGACGGATTAAAACCATACTTTAATGAAGACGGATTAGGAGCAATTGTAAATTCTTCTCCTTGCTTAATTCGTGGTGCTGTCCCTGCTTCTATTTGTTTTAATGTTTCTACTAAAAGTTTTGCTCCAATTCCAGATAGTCTATCCCATAATTCACCAGTTGTTTCATTTTCATCAATTTCTGTTTTTTCTTGTAAAATCATATCTCCACTATCCATTCCTGCATCCATGTACATTGTTGTAATACCTGTTACTTTGTCTCCATTTATAATAGACCATTGTATCGGTGCTGCACCTCTATATTGTGGCAATAAGGAACCATGAACATTTATACAACCTAACTTAGGAATCTCTAAGATTTCTTTTGGTAAGATTTTTCCATATGCAACTACACATATAACATCAGGTTTTAACGCTTTTATTGTATTAATAAATTCTTCATTTTTTCTAATCTTCTCTGGTTGATATATTGTCAAATTCTTTAATACTGCAAATTCTTTTA
>ERZ773210.1870-NODE-1870-length-19142-cov-21.835176_pt1 | contig 19142 bp, 16 predicted proteins | sample MGYA00580528_ERZ773210 | MGnify/ENA primary metagenome ERZ773210 (study PRJEB29015, sample SAMEA2737769) | human gut metagenome | biome: human gut; feature: human-associated habitat; material: faeces | place: China | collected 2012 ...
ACAGCTCCGTTTTGCTTAATATTCAACTTTAAAACCTTCTTCAGCCTCTGCAACTTTCAGCATTATTGCACATTCAATGCGCTTTCTGTGAAGTTCACAGCCGAAGTCGTATACACCGTTTACACTTCCCGTTGTATGGTATGCGTTAGCGGCACATCCGCCTGAACAGTATAATTTTGCAAAGCAATCTTTACATTCCTTATGTGAATATACATTGCATTCTTCAAATTGCTCAAGCACCTTTTTATTTGTAACACCTTTCCATATATCGCCGAGCAGAAATTTTTCATCGCCTACAAATTGGTGGCAAGGGTAAAGTTCGCCGCTTGGTGTGACAGCCATATATTCTGTGCCTACGCCACAGCCCGATACTCTTTTTACAATGCAAGGCCCTGCGTCAAGGTCAATCATATAGTGATAGAAAGTAAAGCCTTTACCGTTTCTGTATCTTTTTAGCATTTCATCAGCTAAAATCTGATATTGTTCCTTTAAAATCGGCAAATCTTCTTCTTTTAAAGCATATGCTTCTTTTGGGTCTGATACAACAGGTTCAATAGAAAGTTCCTTAAACCCTAAATCTGCCATATGTATAATGTCTTTTGCAAAGTCAAGATTGTTTCTTGTATATGTGCCGCGCATATAATAATCTTTTTGATTTCGTGAGTCGGCAAATTTCTTGAACTTGTCAACAATCAAGTCATATGAGCCTTTACCGTTTCTCGATACTCTCATAAGGTCATTTGTACTCTTTCTTCCGTCAAGTGAAAGTACAACATTTCCCATTTCTTTATTGCAAAAGTTGATTACATCATCATTGATTAAAAGTCCGTTTGTAGTAAGTGTAAATCTGAAATTTTTGTTATACTTCTTTTCCTGCTCTCTTCCGTATTTCACAAGTTCCTTGCAAACTTCCCAATTAAGTAACGGCTCGCCGCCGAAAAAGTCAACTTCAAGGTTATGCCTTGTACCTGATTGTTCAATCAAAAAATCAAGTGCTCTTTTACCTGTTTCAAGGCTCATTAAACCTTTTGGGCCGTCATATTCACCCTTACCGGCAAAGCAGTATTTGCAAGCTAAGTTGCAATCGTGTGCAACGTGCAGGCATATGGCTTTTACTACACCTTGCCTTTTTTTAAACTGCTTTGCAGTTTGCTCAAATGTATCTTCTGCAAAAAGTCTGCCGTCTGCTTTAAGTGCTTCTATATCTTCAAAGCAAAGGTCAATATCATTTTCACTTACATCTTCGTCATTCTTATATTTTTCTAATATATATTTTTTTATTTCGTCTTTTGTATGGCTTTCATACATTGTTATAATATCATATGTGGCTTCATCAACAGAGTGTACGCATCCGCTGTTTTGGTCAAGTATAATATTATAACTGTTCATTTTATATGCGTGTATCATCAAATTACTCCATAGTTTTATTTCAATGAAAAAGGTGGGACAAACGCCCACCTAAATTTCATTTATTTACTTCTTAAGCTGTTCGCATTTCTGGTTAGCAACTGAACAAGAAGTTTTACTTGCTGATTGGCAAGATGTTTGGCATTCGCCGCAACCGCCTTTTTTAGCTGATTCGCAAAGATTGCGTGAGCTTAAAGTGTTGATTCTCTTCAAAAGAAACACCTCTTTCTTAAATTTGTAATGTTATTTTACAATAATATTATTTTTTTGTCAATATTTTTAGTGGCAGTAAATTACTGTCTGATAATATATTTACGCCGCTTTCATAAAGTTTTTTGATTTGGTAAACAAATTTATCACTGATTATTTCTCCCGGTGCAATAATCGGACTTCCGGGCGGGTAAGCGTAAACATATTCGCCGCACACTTTGTTTTTAGCTTTTTCTAAATATTCTTCTTTAGTTTCATCTATTTCGTATGTTTCGCAATCTTTCATCGGTAAATCAGGTTTTTCATAACCTGTATGTATTTTATCTCTTTTTTCAAGATTGGTTAATGCAAGCAAAAGCATGTTAAATCCGTCTTCAGTGTCACATACGGTTGATATTAAAATGATATATTCAAGAAATGCACCCTCAACCTCGATTTTGAATTTTCGCAAATGATTTGCTAATTCTTCACCGCTGTATCCGTCCGCTTTTAAAACTATTCTTGTAATATCATCATTTTTTAATAGGTGAATATTGCCTAATTTGTTTACTTTATTATAAAAATTATCAAGTAAAATTTTGTATTGCTTAAAGTAACTTTCGCTGTTTTTTAAAAAGTCTGTGCATTTTTCGATTGATGCCATTATTACATAACTCGGTGAGCTTGTTTCGTATATATCCATATACTTTTTTACTTTTTCAAAAAACTTTTCGTTGTTAATATGAATTACTGCGCTTTGTGTTAACGCAGGCAGGGTTTTATGTAGTGATTCAATAACAATATCTGCTTTTGCCTGCTTTGGCAAAAAATCTGCAAAGCTAAAATGCGCCCCGTGTGCCGAATCAATGATTAAAGGAATATTACAGCTTACATTGCTTACATAGCCCTCATATGTAGGCGAGGTTATAACTACTGCACAGGCGTTTGGATGTTTTGCAATTGCAGTATCAATACTCTTTTGCGTTACATTTTTATAACATCCAAATTCCGTATTATATTCAGGCTCAATGTATTCGACTTTTAATTTGTTGATATAGCACGCATTGTAGACAGATTTGTGGCAGTTGCGCGCAATGATAATTGTCGCATTTTCCTTTGCCACTGCACTGATTGCCGCTAATATGCAACAGGTTGAACCGTTAACACTTATTATGCTTTTTTTTGCACCGAAAAGCTTTGAAATCTCTTTTTGCATATCATCAAGCAAATCGGTGGGGGAGTGTAGATTGTCAAATCCGTCAATTTCCGTTATGTCAATTTCACTTGCCGGGATATTAAAATTTTTATTTCTTTTATGCCCCGGCATATGAAACGGATATAAATCATTATTTTGCAATTTATCGTTTAATTTCAATTTAGTAAATCCTTTTATTACTCGTTTAAATCAATGTTGTTTAATTGGGTAACGGTGCTGAAATATTCGTTTTCAGCTTTAGTTGTGTATGTACCGTTGTACTTTTTAGCAATATCAGAAATGATTTTTTGGCCGTAACCGTGATTTTGTGCATCTTTCTTTTTGCTTTTGTTCAATGCAAAAGCATTTTTACTCTTGATTAAAATATCATTTGTATTTGAAACTATATTAAGTTCAATATCCTTGCTTAAACTACTATTTTCTACGGCGTTTATTGCATTGTCAATAATATTTGTTAACACGCGGCATAAATCATAATCTGATACTTTTATAGGCGCACTTTCGTTAACCTGTACTTTAAGATTTGCCTTCTTTTCAATTGCGTCTTTAAGCTTTATTGAATAAATTGTGTTAATTGTTTCATTCTTGCAAATTTCGGTGTTTGCCGATATTTGAATATCGTTATTTGCACTTTTTATCATTTCAAGTGCTTTTTGCGATTTGCCTATTTCGATAAATCCGGCAACAGTTGATAAAATATTTGCCATATCATGCCTGATTTTTTTAAATTTTTCTTTTTCATTTTTTAATTGCAAGAATTGCTGATAATCAAGTTCATTTTTGGTTATCAGCTTTTTATATTTTTCGTTTTCTCTTTCCTTTCGCTCCATATTATCAACCACAAATATTATTGAAAAATCAATAGCAAAGCAAATTGCCGCATAAATGCAGAATAACACCGTTATTCTTTTTGGAAAGTAATTGAGCGTTTTTACAAATAATTGCTGAACTACATGTATCAATTGAAATCAGAAAAAGTGTGTTAAAGGAAAAGCATAAAGATAAACGTATTTTATATTATGATTCAAGTCCTTGTGAAACTTTTTTTGTACAATCTTTACTAAAACAACAACCGCAAAAGAAAGTATCACCATAAACAGCGATACGGCAATAAGTGTAAATAAATCAAGTGAATTGGAATAAGCATTTGTATAATCGTATCCGAAAATATAATTTAATGTTGAAAAGTAAATTATAGATGACATTGTCATAGTCAAAAAAGAAAATACAATAGCTGTAATTTTACTGAATAACTTTCCTTCAGTTGCAAAGTTTACAATTATAAATTGCAATACAAAGTATAGTATTAAACATAAGTATTCAACTTTTTGCCCTTTATCATTTAATTGAAGCGTTATGTATGAATAAAGCATACTTGGTGCAACTATAACCATAAAATGCCAAAAGCTGCTTAATTTCCTTTTCGTCATTGCAGTAACAATGTTGTAAAAAACAAGCGCCCTTGCTAAATGAATTATCCAAGCAAACGGAAAAAAGTCAACCGTAGATATTTCGCCCATATTTGAATCTCCTAATAATATAATATTATAAGTTTATCAAATAATTTCTGTATTTGTCAATCATCTCGGCATACTTTTTAGGCGGAATACTGACTTGCTCGTTGTTTTTTAATAAAAATTTATGCGGTTCATACCCCGCAATAAAGTTCATATTTACCATATAGCTTTTATGGCACCTTAAAAAATTCGGCGTCAGCTCTTTTTCAAATTCCTTTAATGTTGAATAAACATGGCGGTTTTCGCCTGTTGCCATATGTATCATTATGCTGTTGTTAAAGGTTTCAATAAAAGTTATATCCTGTAAATTTATTGTATAATTTGTTTTACCGATTTTTATTATCTTTTGATTTGCTTCTTTTTTAGTGACGCAATTGATTGCTTTTTTTATTCATTTTAGCAATTGCTCGTCTGTCATTTTAGATTTAATCAGGTAAAAGCAACTTTCAGCTTCTGATATTCTGTAACTTTCAATAGGAAATGCAGTCATAACTATATATTGCTCTTTAAATGAACGATTTTCTTTTCTTTTAATCAGCCAATCAATTGAATTGCTTTCGTTAACCATTATGTCAAGAAAAACAATTTCAACCCTTTTGCTCTCAATAAAGTTTTCCAAATCTTCAAGACTGCTTACATAATCAATTTGATATTCAAGATTAAGTTCATCACTGAAAATCTTCTTTATCTTGAATTCAAGTATTTCCTGATAGCTTTTTTCATCATCACAAATAACTATATTTATCAAAAGAATTCTCCTTTCAACACTGTTTTTAAAACATTATATCATAAATATTATAGCATTTCACGACTTTTTACCACGCAAACACAGTCCGTTACCCCGTCATTATTGTAAATCACATTGAATTGCTGTACTATTTAATCGGTTAGCAAGATTTGCCAATTTTTAGATTTTTAGGAGATAGGGAAATGAAAAAAGTATTCAGTTTCTTTTTATCATTACTTATGATATTTCAGCTTGCTGTTCCTTTAACAGCAAGCGCAGGGGATAATCCGAGTGTATATATTAGTACAAACAGAATTACTCCCGGAGAAACGGTTAAAATGCCTGTCGTAATCAACGGTGCTGCAAATCTTCTTGGATTCAAACTCACTTTTGGGTTTAGCACTTGTTGTTATAATTGCAATTTTTATTAAAAAGAGAAAATTAAGGCAGGAATAATCCTGCCTTTTTACTTTTTGAAAACTCTTTAATATTTGTATATATTATGATATGATATATACAAATCAACCTATTGAAAACATATTTTTTATTTTTATATACATATTTAATTGACATTTTGAAAAAGGTGTGATATTATAATATTGCAATTATTTGATTGTTGCAGATTAGGTTGAAAAAGTAAGATTTTATCTGAAAAGTAAGCTTTGCCTCGGCTGTCCTCGTCGTGTAAAAAAATAGAGGGCGTTTTTTAGTTTATGCGGATGTGGCGGAACTGGCAGACGCGCAGGTCTCAGACTCCTGTGGATAATGTTTCCTTGTGGGTTCAAGTCCCATCGTCCGCACCATCTTTCGCTTGCACTAATGTGCTTCATTATCTTTGTATTAAATTCATTCTTATGAATAAAATATGACATTATTAAACAGAAGAGGAGACGTCATGGATTTTGAACTAATTTCAACTGAAGATTTATATGAAGATGATGATGTTGTCGTAATTAAAAGAACAGGAAAAGCATTTAATGCTGTTGTTGATAATATTGATGTCGCAATAAAAAATGAAGACGGAGATATTACCAATATTGTTGAATTAAAAAGTAAAATAGTAAAATATATTTAATATTAGGCTGTTTAGATGAAAAAAGCATTATCAATATTTTGTTTCTTTATCATTGCTTTTGTCAATATCTTTGCTATTGACGGTAATGCTTATGCATTTGACGGAGAATATGTAGATAAGTTTGGCAAATGGTATAATAAAGGAACAGTAATTGACATTGATTGCTCTTTTGTACAAGGTCAATTTCACTATATTATGGACGAGAAAAACGGATGTGCATATTTTTATTTTGCATATACCGATTTTTTAGATGAATATAGTGAAGATGATATTCAATTAGAGTTTTATGTTTATAATTCAATTAACAACTATACTTTTTCTGTTACAAATTCGGGAATATCAGATGATACAGTTTTAAAAAATCTTGATATTTACATCAACTTCAGCAATATAAATGCCGATTCGCATAATGGTCGTTTGTTAGTAGGATTTGAGCTGAAGAATAAAAACGACAAAAAATTAACTAACTTCATTTCATGTACTTTTAAAGTATCATCGACTAAAAGTTGTAACTTAGTCGATGAATGCAAATTAGATATGTATGTAAAACCTGTAACTACTGCAAAAAAGGTTACAACAACAAAGCTCACAACGAGCAAATTAAAAGAAAAACGCACAGTAGTTTCAACTGTTAGCAGTAAAACTACTAATAAAACAAATAAAACGAAAGAGCAAGTTTCTACGAAATTTGTTCCAAAGCAAAAATTAACTCAAAGTCAAATAAATGGCAGTAAAAATAAAAAAACAGGTCGTAAATCCGGTATGAAATTTTCCGGAAGTACTTCAAATTCTGTGAGAACCACAAAATTTGAATACAGCACGGCAACTGCAACAACTGCTCCTAAAGAAAAAGCAGTTACAACTTCGACTGATTATACAAGTTATCCAAAGGCGGTATACTCAAAGAAAAGTAAAAATATTTTTATTTTCGGTGGAGTATTAGGTACAATCGGTTTAGTGCTATTACTTTATGGTGTTATTTCACATTCCCATACCAAGGAAGATGATGAAAAAATTGATAAATCGTAGTTGAATATTTATTATGATTTATCGAACAAAAAGTGTTGACAATCAGGTGATTTAGTGATATTATATTCAAGTCACTTGATTGTGACTCTTTCATGTGGGCCATTAGCTCAGTTGGTCAGAGCCACCGGCTCATAACCGGTTGGTCCGGGGTTCGAGTCCCTGATGGCCCACCATATATTTAGGGGTATAGCTCAGTTGGTAGAGCAGCGGTCTCCAAAACCGCGTGCCGAGGGTTCAAGTCCTTCTGCCCCTGCCAAAAAAGCACCGAATTTTCGGTGCTTTTTTCCTTTATTTACGGCTATTTACGCCGATTTTACTTGCTTTTCCCATATAGATAAAATTACGGCGCACGGTCTTTTCCGTACGCCGCTTTTTCATTTTCACACCGTTTATTGTTCACTTTGTGCCACACAGTTCACGTAATCCGTTTGGTACATCATCAAAAAAGCATCAATCACAATTCAAATCCGTTTGTAACGCCCATCAACATATCCATGTTTCGCTTGACATAATACATTTCGGTTATCTCCGAAGTTGTGTGTCCGAGTAAGTCTGCCACCTGCCTCGGTGTTAATGCTTTGATCGTTCCGTCCTCTGCTCGCACTCCTGTTACAAGCTTCGTTGCGAAGGTGTGGCGCAGACTGTGTAAGCCTTTTTTCTTGATTCCTGCCGCATCTAGTATGGAATAAAATCGTTTTCTTAAGTTTAACGGTCTTGTAAAGTTTCCGTCTGCATCTGGTATCAATGGTGCATCCTCACCGAAATATCGCTCGTTGCGTAATTCTATAATCGCTTGTATTGCAGTTTCGTTTAAGGGTACGATACGCTTGCTTGAAGCGGTTTTCAGCTTGCCAACTACGATTTCTCGTCCGCTTTTTCTCTCTGTTCCGTCACGCTTTTGCGCTTCTTTAACACCTCTTTGAATGTACATCACTTTCTTTTCAAGGTCTATGTCGCTGTTGATTAAACCTAACGCTTCAGCGGTTCTCAGTCCCGTGTTCAGCATAAGCATATATGCGGCCGCTTGATTATGTTTCGGCTTGCCTGAAGGGTACTTCTTGTGTGCTTCCGCTTTGAATTTTTCAATTTCCCCGTCGGTGAATACGGTTATCGTTTCGCATACGGGAAGCACTTCTTTGTTTTGCTTTGCAAGATAATTTGACTTTTTTATCGTCGGCACAGCGTTCATCGGATTCTTTTTTATGAACTCTTCACGCATAAGATAATCGAAATATTCATTGAGCAGATTGTATGTTTGCTTGACGGTTGAGAATGAATATCCCTTGTCGGTCAGCGTGCTAATCAATCGCTTAATGTCTGCACCTGTTATGTTTGACACAATGAGTTTACCCATGTATGGGATGATTTGATTTTTGTATATCTGCTCGTTGCGGTCATAGGTTACTCGCTCAACATTCGGGTATTTAAACACTTGCAGATAGTTAAGCAGGCTGTCTTTTACAGTTTTGTTACCCTCAATGGCATCAATGATTTCTTCTTCAAACTTGGTTATGTAGTCCGTCATTTTCTTGTTGACTTCGGCTTTGGTAGTGCCGGAAAAGCTCTTGCGTTTTCGCTCGCCTTTCTCATCCTTGTACCAAACCACGCCACCCCATCTGCCGTCTGTTCGTTTGAATGCGTTGCCGTTTGTCAGCAGTTGTTTTTGCATTTTATCACTCCTTTCGCACACACAATATCACAAACCTTTTTCAATATCCAGACCAAAGATTGTGTGTTTGCTTTTGTTGTTTTAGCTTCAAAAAGCCGTCACAAATCGCCCACAAGCCGTTTTTAGTTTTAGTCCGACGAGTTACTCTGTTTTTGAGCGAACTCGTCAATTTTTGCTCACAGCGTTGTCAAAATAGCTTGATTTTTAATCATCATACCGCAACACTCAAGTGAATACGCAAAAGCCTTGATTTTCTGCGAAAAATAGCCTTTACTGCATACGAATTTGGAATCATACGCAAAAGTATTACGAATTGAAAAGCCGACAGGCTTTGCCGGACGGCGTTTTCGGGCATTTCAAAGCCCGAAAATCATACCCCTTTATCCTGCTTTAAAATCGACGGCGTGAAATCCGCTTCAAAACCCACTCAAAAGAGCCGAAATTTCATCCAAAAACGCATCAAAAATCAATTCAAAAAACTCAAAAGAAAAACCGCTGTATTTTTCAATTTTAGGCTTTTAGATTATTTGTCATCAACTCTTACAGTGGGGTACACTATATTTGATGAACTGTGTAGATATTACTTTGTTGTGCGTTTTCAAAAAATCTTTGAGTAATATCTATGTAGCCTTTTTCTTCGAGCGACTTGAGCGTGTTTCTGCAAGTGGTCGGACACATATTACACTTCTTCGCTATCTTCGGAACAGACCAAAAGCTTACACCTTTGCTGTCGCCAACCGAAACAAGAAAACAATAAATCATAAATTCGTGCGGCGAAAAGTTTTCATCAAAAATTTTGTTCGGCATATAGTAAACCTTGCCGTCGGTTTTGTAATTTTTGTTTGCGTACATATTTTTATCCTTTCTTAATTTGTTTTTGAATCCACAATTTGAATTCATCTTTCGGTACAACAATTCTTGTGCCGATTTTTATTTTTGGAAAACCTTTTTCATTGACAAGCTCGTACGACCTCGTGCGAGAAATTCCAAGCACCTTTGCAACCTGCGACACCGATAACATCATCGGCAGTTCATCAAAACTTTTATAGTTTTCTTTCATTGCGCTGCCTCCTTTCGTATTATTCGAGAGATACTTTTTCAAAAAGAAAAAAGCATAAGCAAATTTGAAAACAAAAACTCACTCAAAAAAAGTCCCTCTACTATACGGAGAAAAATTTCAATTTTGTTCGGGTGTTTTTCAAAAATCTTTACACCTTGTTTACATTTGATTTCACCAAAGAAAAAATACCCCTCTATAATACGGAGAAAAATTCAAGTTTTGTTGATGTGTTTTGAACGAAAAAATATGAAAAAATTTTTGGCCGCCGCAGAATTGCTTCCACGGCGGCCTTTGTTGGGTATTAGATGAAGTACTTCAGGGCTTCACGCAGGATGGAGAACACCTTGTTCTTCTGGTAGTTGATGGTCGACTGGCGTTTGCCCATGTCGGCAGCGATTTCACGCTCCGTCTTGCCCTGCATGATAAGCTCGCAGATGCGTCTGTCGTCAGGGTCAAGGCGGTTCAGCTCGTCGTATAGAGTGTCGAGCAGTTCCTTATCCATAAGGATGGACTCCGCAGACGGTGCGTCGTCGGCCAGCGTGTCACCAAGGGTAAGCTCGTCTTCCTCGCCGCTGATAGGCGTATCGATGGAGACATTCTTACCGGCAGCGTAGAACGGGCAGCCGGGGCAAACACCGTCACACTTCCAAAGCTGGGCCTTGGTGCAGCGGCACTCGCCGTTCTTCTGGGCATGATAGCGGGCGTTCCAGATGGGCTGGTAGTATGCCCTGTAAACTTCCTCGCTGACCTCGATAGGGGTCCCGTCGACCGGGATAAAGTACTTCTTGTCGTTGTTTTGCATGAAAATTTCCTCCGTTCGATTTGCTTGGAACGGAGGAAACCTTCATGGTCAGCTGCAAAATGGGTATAGAAATCCAACCACAGTCCCGACGGAGATTTCTCCGTTCCGGTCTGCAGCTTCCCGCTCAAAAGGCAGCTGATGATATTTACTTGTGGCCGTCAGGAACCGTTGAGCCACCGGTGATCAGTCGGTGCAGTCCCTGACGGTGAGCAGTTTTCTGTCTTGCTCAGGACAGTTTTTTAGTCGAGATCCACTTCGATGGCGTACAGTTCGCTGAAGACTTCAGGCAGGTCGCTTGGGTTAAGGTCCCAAGTGCCGTGTGCGCCGTAGCGTTTGAAAACAGATTCAACTACTGCTGAGCCCAACTGAGACTCGATGGCAGCAGCGGTGTTTTCAATGTTCACGATCCAGTTGTTACGTTCACGCTTTGTCACTGCTTGTCCCTCCTTGTCAGGTTCAGCTTCCTAATCCGGATAGTAGGCTGTTGATGCTGCCGACCACTCAGCTCCGGATCGTTCATGGCCGGTGAACGAGCTGAGAGGCGGCTTCTGTTGAATGGCGATTGCTTGAAAGTGAGTTTGTGTCTGTTTGTGCCTGTTATTGCCCAATGCTATTGATTTTTAGGCTCGAGTGTGATATAATAAAATATCAAGGTCCACAGGCCGACGGCTCAGTCTCTCTCATCTCCGCCATCCACTAATAAGATACCGAGATGAAAAAGGACTTCCTATAAGCGCAAGGACCATGAAAAAAGGACTTTCAGGACTTTTGATAGGACTTTTTCTGAAAGGGGTGATTTGCATAGATTTCGCTTATTTTTGCAGGGGTATATACAACTCTACAGAAGGCGTACCAAATCAAGATGCGTTTGTAATTGACGTCTTTAAAGCCGCAGGCAGTAGCTACTCCTTTACAAAGAAAGGTGCCTATAGCAACTCAAATTACGGGGTAAAACTGTTCAATGGCGGCAAGCTTCTTTCGAGGAACCACAGAAGCTCTTTTCCAAATCCGATAAATACTACTAGTCTTGCGAAGTACCTGTCGGAGCATATAAAAAAAGCGTCCGTCAGAACCGTGATGAACTACTTCACGATCCCAACGGACGCAGATATAAATGCTTCGGCTTTGACAAAAGCCCTCGCTGACCAGCTTCAGATAATCATACACGAGCCGGATTCCGATGCTGATGTCGTAGCGACGAACTATCAGCAGTATTTGTCCCAGCCGGAAACGGACGAGCCGTCATTCCATAAGCCGCTCTATGATGGAGATGCTTTCTGGATTGAAACGGCATCTGCCGACCGGCGGCATGTCGTTGATTTTTACGAGCACTTCACCCACACATGGAAACTACTTAACTCTGGTAAGGTCGCATGGACGGGCCGAAGGCTTATCTGCATAAACGAGGATTCTATCACTCCATGTGCCATGCAGCTGTCAATTGACATACCGGATACGGCTCCAAATGTACGAGCTGTTGTGTCGGTTGAATTCGATGCCCGTGGCGATGAGGACGCTTTTGAAAGTCATTGGGTTATGGTTGATAAAAACAATAAAGAGTGCTACCCAAACTATTCAAGCCCATTCAATGTAACGATTGTAGTAGAGAACAAGACATTTAAGAGATCTGGAGGTAACTAAATTGGGTAACGAGAACATTGAAAAATGGTCAACATTGAAAGAAGTCCAAGCATACCTTGGCGTTGGCAGAGAAACCATTTTGCAGTGGATCGCTAAAAGAAATATGCCAGCCTATAAAGTGGGTAAGCTGTGGAAATTCAAGCTGTCAGAGGTGGATGATTGGATTCGTTCCGGCGGCGCTGCCGATGATAGCAAAGCTGAAGATTAAGACCGTTTTAGGGGACAGTATTTGTTGTATGATAAAAGTAGCTCGATAGCCAACATAAATGAGGCAAGAAAGGAATTAGAACATGGACAATCAAGTTCATAATCAAATAGTAAGTTTTATATGGGGCATCGCAGATGACTGCCTGCGCGATATTTATGTGCGCGGCAAATACCGCGATGTCATTCTGCCGATGACGGTTATCCGTCGCCTGGACGCCCTTTTGGAAGATACCAAGCCTGCTGTGCTCGAAATGAAGGAAAAGTTAGACGCCGCAGGTATTGACAACCAGTGGCCGGCACTGTGCAATGCCGCAGGGCAGGCTTTTTGCAATGCATCACCGTTCCGTCTGCGTGACCTTACCAGCCGTGCGAAGAAGCAGACATTGAAAACGGATTTTGAAGCATATCTTGACGGTTTCTCTCCGAATGTGCAGGAGATTCTGGAGAAGTTCAAGTTCCGCAATCAGATTGACACCATGATCGAGGCTGATATCCTCGGTGCAGTCATTGAAAAATTTATATCTTCGGATATTAACCTCAGTCCGAACCCGGTGTACAAAGACGAAGAAAAGACCATTCTCAAGCATCCCGGTCTGGACAACCACGGCATGGGTACGATTTTCGAGGAACTGATCCGTAAGTTCAACGAGGAGAACAACGAGGAAGCCGGCGAACACTGGACGCCCCGTGATGTTGTTGAGCTGATGGCAGACCTTATCTTTATGCCGATTGCGGATCAGATCAAGGACGCTACTTACTCCTGCTATGATGGGGCCTGCGGAACGGGTGGTATGCTCACCGTTGCACAGGATCGGCTTATGACACTGGCGGCACGGCGCGGCAAAAATGTTTCTATCCACCTTTTTGGGCAGGAGATCAACCCGGAAACCTATGCCATCTGCAAAGCGGACATGTTACTCAAGGGTGACGGCGACCAGGCAGAACATATCAGTTACGGATCAACGCTGTCCTTGGACGGCAACGCCACCCGGCAGTTTGACTTCATGCTCTCAAATCCACCTTATGGCAAGAGCTGGAAAACCGATGCAGAAAAGATGGGGGGCAAGAAGGAAATCCTCGACAGCCGTTTCAATGCTTATCTGGACGGCGGTGAGCAGCTTACAATGATCCCGCGCACAAGCGACGGTCAGCTTCTATTCCTGCTAAACAATGTAGCGAAGATGAAGAAAGACACGCTTCTCGGTAGTCGCATTGCGGAGGTACATAACGGCTCCTCCATCTTCACCGGCGACGCAGGCAGCGGCGAAAGCAACGCCCGCCGTTATATGATTGAGAACGATCTAGTTGAAGCAATTATCGCCGTGCCGGAAAATATGTTCTACAATACAGGCATCGGCACATTCATCTGGGTGCTTTCCAACAAGAAAGAAGAACGCCGCAAGGGTAAAATCCAGCTTATCGACGCAACGGCGATGAAATCGGCGCTGCGCAAGAACATGGGCAAGAAAAACTGCGAATTCACGTCGGATATTCGTAAGGAAATCGTCCGCATCTTCCTCGACATGGAAGAGAGCGACGTCAGCATGGTTTTCAATAATGATGAGTTCGCCTATTGGAATGTGACGGTGGAACGCCCGCTCCGTCTACGCATATACCCCGACCGCACGATTCCTGCCGACCTGTTCAAAAAGGCGGATGAATACGAAACCGTAACTTCCGCCATTGCAAAGGCTGCCGAAACTGCGCCGTTGGATAACTGGACGGCATTTGCCAAAGCAACCAAGCTGAAAGCCGCTGCGTTGAAAAAGATACGCCCCTTTATCACGGAGAAAGACCCGGCCGCGCAGCCAATCGAGGGCGAGCCGGATGTTGACCTGCGTGACACGGAGAACATTCCGTTCACCTATGCGGGCGGCATTGATGCCTTTATGAAAAACGAGGTACTGACCTATGCGCCGGACGCATGGGTGGACGAGAAGAAAACGCAGGTCGGCTATGAGATCAGCTTTACGAAGTATTTCTACAAGCCCATTGAGCTGCGCCCTATGGATGAAATTTTGAAAAGTCTAAACGACTTGGAGCAGGAAGCGGACGGATTGTTGGCGGGTATCATGGAGGGTGTGCAATGAGTTACAGCAAAGACAACCTTGCCTGGCTTGGAACAATTCCAGATCACTGGCAAGTGTCGAAATTAAGACAGGTTTTGTCGCCGTTCAGTGAGAAAAATCATCCTGATATGCCCTTGCTATCTGTACTTCGCGAAAAAGGTGTAATTATCAGAAATGTTGAGAGTAAGGAAGAAAACCACAACTATGTTCCAGACGACTTAAGCAATTATAAGTTAGTCAAACAGGGACAGTTTACTATGAACAAGATGAAGGCATGGCAAGGCTCTTATGGTGTGTCTAAATACGACGGCATCGTAAGTCCAGCATATTTCGTTTTCAATTTCAAATGTGATATAAACAGCGATTTTTTTAATGCAGCCATCCGAAACAAGGCTTATGTCAGCTACTTTGGACAAGCATCAGATGGCATTCGTGTCGGACAATGGGATTTATCGATGGCACGAATGAAAGATATTCCATTTCTTGTCCCGCCCCGCGAGGAGCAGGATCAGATTGTGCGCTTTCTGGATTGGAAGGTTTCGGGCATCAACAAACTGATCAATATCAAGAAAAAAGAAATTATAGCGATTGATGCGCTGAAGCGGTCAATGGTAAGCCATACGATTACTCGTGGGCTGACAGCAGATGCACCCATGAAATATAGCGGCGTCAAGTGGCTGGGAGATATTCCGGCCCACTGGAAAATCACAAAACTTCGGCAGATTTTACATCCGGTAAGCGAGAAAAATCACCCGAAATTTCCTCTGCTATCAGTTGTCCGTGAACAAGGTGTCATTCTCCGTGATGTCGAGGATAAGGAAGCTAACCACAATTTTATTCCTGATGATTTAAGCGGCTATAAAGTTGTGCGAAAAGGGCAGTTTGCGATGAATAAGATGAAGGCTTGGCAAGGCTCCTATGGCGTTTCGGATTATACCGGAATCGTCAGCCCTGCTTACTTCATCTTCGACATTGCTTTTGAGAATTTGGAGTATTTTCACTATGCCATCCGTAGTAAGGTTTATGTGAATTTTTTCGCCCAGGCATCCGACGGCATTCGTGTCGGGCAGTGGGATTTACAAATGGACAAAATGAAGGAGATCCCATTCATTGTCCCTCCTGCGGATGAGCAGATCGCCATTGTCAAACATATAAAGCAGGCACTGCCCCAATACGATGCCGCAATCGAAAAGTTGACGGAAGAAGTTGCTGTGCTTGAAGAATATAAGAACAAGATTATTGCTGATACCGTCACCGGCAAGATTGATGTCCGTGGCATTGAGATTCCCGAATATGAATTTGTAGATGAAGATGCCGATGCGGATAATGAGGACGATGGTGAAGAAGATACTGAAGAACAGGAGAATTAAACATGGCTGTTGCTAAACAAAACGGAGATGTTATTCCTTTTGTAAAGCAGAAGGATTACATTATGATCAATAATGACCTCGGCGGTGGTTCATTCGGAAAGACGGTCTTACTCCAAGACCCGTTTATAGACGAACTGTTTGTCGCTAAAAAATATGAACCAGAGTATGATGGAATTAAGGAGCAATTCTATAAGAATTTTCTTGATGAAATCAAGATTCTCTACAAACTCAACCATAGAAACATTGTCCGTATTTATAACTATTACGCTTATGAAAATATTTACACGGGCTATATCCTTATGGAGTACATTGACGGGGAAAATATAGGGGACTTTATCAGTGATTACTTTGCCCCGTTTGCAGAAACCACTTTGGATGATGTTTTTTTGCAGCTTATCGATGCGTTTTGCTACATAGAAGCGCACGGAATCATTCACCGGGATATTCGTGAGGGAAACATTCTCGTAGATAAAAGTGGAACGGTGAAAGTAATTGATTTCGGGATTGGAAAGATTGCTTCAAGGGTAGATGGCGGCGACGCTGATAGCCTTGTGGCAGATATTAATCGTGCTGCATCTGACACTCTGCCGCAGGAATATTATGATGGTATCTATACCAGCCTTACTGATATGTTTTATCTGGCAGAACTGTTTGGTCGGTTAATCGATAACGCAGGAAGCTGTGATCGGACAGATTTTTCTTACAATGACATTTTGAATAAAATGATGGAGAAAAAGCCTGAAAATCGTTTTGAAAGTTTTGCTGCTATACGAGAGGCCATAGGAAAGCACGATTTTCTTCATATGCAAATATCTGATGAGGACAGGGAAATCTATCAGAAGTTTACTTGTTTAATTTATAAGTCTCTAACATCTTATATGTCGGAACCCCGATTCAATACTGACTGTGCGATTTTTATTTCCAGATTGGAAAAAGCACTTACAACTAATCTGTTTGAAACGGTGATTCAAAAGAATGCCGATGTAATTAGTAGTGTTGTAGACTGTGGTTACCGTTATAACAATGGAGTGAATATTTCAAATAAGACTGTCAGGAATTTTTTGGACTGGTTCCGAGCATCGACACCACAATCTCAGGCTCTTGTACTAAACAACTTTATTGCTAAAATTTCAGATATTGAGGTTATAAAACCTGATACCGAATTGCCATTCTGATTTTATCGGAGAGGAGGAAATGTATGTTTGCAAATACGAAGGAAAGCGGACTTGAAATGCTTATCGTAAAATGGCTTGTTGAGCATAACGGCTATGAGAAAGGCTCCAACACTGATTACGATAAAGAGTACGCCATAGATGAGACTCGACTGTTCCGCTTTCTGCAAGATACACAGCCGGAGCAAATGGATAAGCTGGGCGTGTTCAAGTTTGAGCAGAAAAAACGCCAATTTCTGAATCGCCTGCAAGGCGAAATTGCAAAGCGCGGCATAGTTGACGTGCTGCGAAACGGCATCAAAGTATACCCCGCCGACCTGATCATGTTTTACCTGACCCCCTCTGAGGGCAACGCAAAAGCGAAGGAGCTGTTCCAAAAGAATGTTTTCAGTGTCACACGACAACTCCGCTATTCACAGGATGCAGCCAAACTGGCATTGGATCTGTGCGTATTTATCAATGGCCTCCCGGTTATTACATTTGAGCTCAAGAATCAGATTACAAAGCAAAATGTTGATGATGCCGTTCAGCAGTACAAGGATGACCGTGATTCCAGAGAGATGCTGTTCCAGTTCAAACGCTGCATGGCGCATTTTGCCGTAGACGATGCCCGTATCAAGTTCTGCACGAAACTTGCCGGACAAGACAGCTGGTTTCTGCCATTTGACAAGGGATATAATGATGGTGCAGGAAATCCACCAAATCCCAATGGCATCATGACTGATTATCTTTGGAAGGATATTCTCACCAAGGAAAAGCTGACGCTGATCATAGAAAACTATGCGCAGGTCATCGTCGAGGTGGACGAGGACACCAAAAAGAAAAAGGAAAAGCAGATTTTCCCCCGCTACCATCAGCTCGATGTTGTAACGAAGCTGCTTGCCGACGTGAAAACAAATGGTGTTGGAAAAAAGTATCTTATTCAGCACAGCGCAGGCAGCGGCAAATCCAACTCTATCGCTTGGCTTGCTCACCAGCTCATCGGACTTGAGCAGGACGGTCGCCCGATGCTGGATTCCGTTATTGTAGTCACCGACCGCCGGATTCTCGACAAGCAGATTCGGGATACTATCAAGCAGTTCATGCAGGTCGGCAACACGGTCGCATGGGCGGAGCACTCCAGCGATCTTACGAAAGCCATTACAGACGGAAAGCGTATTATCGTGACCACGATTGAGAAGTTCCCGTACATCGTTCCACAGATTGGAGCAGAACACAAGGATAACCATTTCGCAATTATCATCGATGAGGCTCATTCCGGACAGAGCGGAAGAAACTCTGCGCAGATGAACCTTGCACTTTCAGGGCTTGCTTCTGATGACGAGATGGATAACGAGGATAAGATCAACGCCATGATGGAAGGGCGTAAACTACTGAACAATGCCAGCTACTTTGCGTTTACCGCAACCCCAAAGAATAAAACGCTGGAAACATTCGGCGTTCCATATCAGGACGGTGACGATGTTAAACACAGACCTTTCCACGTTTATACGATGAAGCAGGCGATCCAGGAAGGATTCATTCTGGATGTGCTGCAATACTACACGCCTATCGACAGCTTCTATAAGCTGATGAAGACCGTCGAGGATGACCCGATGTTCGATAAGAAGCGGGCGCAGAAAAAGCTGCGCAGCTTTGTGGAAAGCGACAGCTATACCATTGCCAAGAAAGCGGCTATGATGGTAGAACATTTTCACGAACAAGTCATTGCCAAAGGAAAAATCGGCGGGCAGGCTCGCGCTATGGTCGTGACCTCCAGCATTCCTCGCTGTATCGAATATTATTACGCCATCAATAAATGCCTTGCGGATAGGCACAGTCCATATAAAACGATTATCGCCTTTTCCGGCGAGAATAAGTATCAAGGTCAGGAACCGCCGCTTACCTCTGCCGGTTTGAATGGTTTCCCGGACGCTAAGATACCGAAGAAGTTCAAAAAAGACCCGTATCGCATTCTCATTGTTGCGGATATGTTCCAGACGGGCTTTGACG
>ERZ773210.1876-NODE-1876-length-19072-cov-3.407688_pt1 | contig 19072 bp, 20 predicted proteins | sample MGYA00580528_ERZ773210 | MGnify/ENA primary metagenome ERZ773210 (study PRJEB29015, sample SAMEA2737769) | human gut metagenome | biome: human gut; feature: human-associated habitat; material: faeces | place: China | collected 2012 ...
TGAAGAATGTCAATTCTTTGGTTGCTCATGTAAAGGCGGCAAATGTATCCTCCCAAAAGGTTTTTCTCAAAAACGGTTTTCTTGAGTGTAGAGACAGTTTGATTTCTGACGATATTTTGATATATAAGTTATTGATTAATGAGGATATTAATAACTAAACATTATTTTAGAGAGTAGAACTAGATGGAAAATATTTTAATCGTTTCTGAAAAGAGTTGGAATAAAGAGTTGGTTAGTTATCTCCAGTCAACAATGCCTCAATATGCTTTTTACTTAATATCTCAAAAAGAGGATTTCACAGTTGAACGGATTGGTTCAATATCACCGGTTAAAATATTTATTCCGCATTGGTCTTATATAATTCCTTCTGCTATTTTTGAACGATATGAATGTATCGTATTCCACATGACTGATTTACCCTATGGACGTGGGGGAAGCCCATTGCAAAATCTTATTGTTCGGGGACTGACGGCGACAAAACTTTCAGCTCTCCGTGTAGAAGTGGGATTAGATACCGGACCGGTCTATTTAAAAATGGATTTGTCTTTATCGGGAACTGCCGAAGAAATTTTTGTCAGGGTCAATAAGCTTGTTGGAAAGATGATAGTTGAAATTATTCAAAATAATCTGCAGCCGGTGCCACAAGAGGGAGACCCCGTTGTCTTTAAAAGACGAAAGCCTGAACAGAGCGATATGAGTGGACTGGAAAAATTGGAGGAGATTTTCGATTATATTCGTATGCTGGATGCTGATGGCTATCCTCATGCCTATATTGAAAAAGGAGAGTTCAGATATGAGTTTACACGTGCGTCCATCAAAGCGGATGGTAGTATTGTGGCTGACGTAAAAATAACAAAGAAGTAATCATGAATAAGACATTTATTATAGCCGAACTATCGGCAAATCATAATCATGATAAGCAGGTGGCTCTTGACACTATTCGTGCGGCAAAGCGGTGCGGTGCGGATGCCGTGAAGATACAGACCTATACGGCAGATACCATGACTATTGACAGTAACCAAGAATGGTTCAAAATTCATGGTACTATTTGGAATGGAGAAAATTTGTATCATTTGTATCAAAAGGCATATACTCCATGGGAATGGCATGAAGAAATTTTTCATGTGGCAAAAGAAGAGGGGTTAGTTTGTTTTTCTACCCCTTTTGACAAAAGTGCTGTTGACTTTCTGGAAACCTTGGATAATCCGATATATAAAATTGCCTCTTTCGAGATTACCGATATAGAATTGATAAAATATGCTGCATCTAAAGGTAAGCCTATGATTATTTCTACCGGTATTGCTACGGTGAATGATGTAGAGCTTGCCTTGCAGACATGTAGAAGTGTAGGAAATGAGCAGGTGACTTTATTGAAATGTACGTCTGCTTATCCGGCCCAGATTTCAGATGCCAATCTGTCTGTAATTGCAGATATGAGGAAACGTTTCCAAGTTCCGGTGGGATTATCTGACCATACGATGGGAACAACCGTTTCTGTGGCTTCCGTTGCTGTGGGGGCCACCGTGATAGAAAAGCATTTTATCATGGATCGTAAAATTGGAGGACCTGATGCCTCATTTTCGATGGAACCCGATGAGTTTGCTTTAATGGTGAAGCAGGTCAGGGAGGTTGAAGATGCTATAGGGCATGTGATTTATCCTACAGATACAACAATGATAAAAGGACGTGAGTTTTGTCGTTCTTTATTTGTTGTGAACAGTATGAAAGCCGGTGATGTTTTCACGGAAAATAATGTTCGTTCGATACGTCCGGGGAATGGGCTGGAGCCTAAATATTTAGACGAAGTATTAGGTAAAAAGGCTGCTCATGACATTGAAAGAGGTACTCCCTTGAGCTTTAATGATATATTAGAATAATTTTTTATGGCTATGTTTACCAATAAACGTATCATGGTTGTTGCCGCCCATCCCGATGATGAACTGCTGGGCCTAGGCGCTACCATGCACAAACTAGTCAAGACACAAGGAGTACAGACCCGGGTCATCATTATGGGAGAGGGGATTACTTCACGCTCAGATACCCGTGACACGGAACAGTGGAAGGAAGTCTTGGAAAGGCATCATCAGAATGTGGAGACGGCGCGGCAGTTGATAGGCTATCACAGCGTGCAGGCATATAATTTTTCCGACAACCGTTTTGACAGCCATGCACTGCTTGATATCGTAAAGGTAGTGGAGCATGAGAAGGAACAGTTTCGTCCGGACTTTATCTTTACCCACCATGGTGGCGACCTTAATATTGACCATCAGATGACTTTTCAAGCAGTGATGACTGCCACACGCCCTATGGAGGACGAACCGGTGAAGGCTATTTTTACATTCGAGACCCCATCAGCCAGTGAGTGGCAGGCTACTTGCGACCCACGCCATTTCACAGCCAATTTCTATATGGAGATTTCGGAGGATGATTTGAAAGCAAAATGTGCTGCCATGGCAGCCTATGAGTTTGAGAGCCGTGCTTTTCCGCATCCGCGCTCTTCGGAGGCATTGAAAGCCCTTGCCCGGTTTCGCGGCTATACCGTAGGCAAACACTTGGCCGAGGCATTTCAGATAGTGCGGATGATAGAATGAAGAAGGGAGCCTTTTACAGCCCCCTATACTCCCTTTCCGCATCGAAACACGGACAAGCTTTCGTCGGATTCAAATCATGGTGCCCCACAATCAGCGCCCGTGGAAAGATACGCTTCAACTCACGTAGCAGTGCCAGTAACGAAGCCTTCTGTTCCAATGTACGGGTATCGGCAGGAAAACTTGCAGCGTCTAGTCCTCCTTCATAACAGATGCCGATAGAATGGCGGTTGTGATTGAGGCAATGCGCACCTATTTTTTCCAACGGGCGGCCGCGGTGTATTTCGCCGTTGCGGGTCAGATAGAAATGATAGCCGATGTCACGGAAGCCGCGGTGGTGGATGTGGTCGCGGCGGCAATCCTCAAAGCCCAGGGCCACGCCTTGAGGCGTGGCTGAGCAATGAACAATGAGCAGGGTAATCGTACGCATGGCTATTTGCAAGCGCCCAGACCTAAAGCTCCCGCTATGGCGGTAGCTACGGTGATGATTACTTTGAGGACAATGCCCCATACGGATTTTGACTTTTTGTCTTCACTCATGATGACTGGTAATTGATAATTAGTAATTTGTAATTATTCTCATCCTAACGGATTCTCGCCCTGATTGCCGTCACTTCCTCCGGAACCGCCGTCGGAACCACTGCCATCGGGAGCTTTTCCGCCTACGGTGTACAGGGAAGATTCCTTCAGCTGTCCATCCAGGTTGATTTGGGCATTACTCAGTTCGCCGGTGGCACGGGCGCGGAGCTTCAGCCCCTTCACGTTGTTGGCCAGCGAGAAGTCGGCAGCGGATTGCGCCCCTTTCTTGCTGACGATTCCTACGGAGAAGATGGCAAGGTCATCCAGTTTCACGTTCTTGCCGTCCAGAATCAATTCTTTGGTGCAGGAAACCATGTCTGCCAGTACCCCCTTGATGACACCACTCGAATAGGGGGTGTTGTGATTGGACATGTGCTTGGCCAATTTTTCGATGTCGAAGGTTTCTTCGATTACGGGGCGTGCATACCAGAGGCCTTTCAGTGGGCTGTCTTCGCCCGTCACTTGATACTTTTTGTAACGAATCATACAATTAAAATTTAGAAGTTAAAGGATAAAAACATTTGCTGTGTTGAACTCAACGATGCAAAGATAAGGCTGTGGATACGGGCGTTTGTCGGTTTTTGCAGGTTCTCGTCTGTTTGGGTCTGTTTTAGTCGGTTATTTACGCTTGTAAGTTTGATAATGTCATGATTTATAGTTACTTTTGATGAAATATAAATCGTAACTGTCAACTATGGATTCTTTTGTCATACGTACATACGGGCGTACCGAATTGGCCCAAATCTATTGTCCCAATCTTTGTCCGGAGGCTGCCTTCCGCAAACTGAAACACTGGATAGACCTTTGTCCCGATTTGCGTGACGGACTTTCCGCCTTGGGCGGTTCTTCCCGTTCCCGCTCTTATACGCCTGCCCAGGTGCGGCTGATAGTGGCTGCACTGGGAGAGCCTTAAACCTGAGGTTGGATGGCGTAAAGGTCAGGCCGGGAATCGTAAAGGTGAGGTTGGTACACTTGGTACAGAGGTTCATCCATCCTTTCGCCTCACACACATACGCGTGCGTGAAGCGAAGTGAATGTCAGACTTTGGGTTTCCGGTAGTTTCCCTTGCCATCTATATTTTCCACCAGCCCGTGTTTCTGCATGCGTTTGAGCCAGGTGGAGGCGGTTTCCGATTTGATGCCCATCTCTCCGGCTTTCTGCAGGAAAGAGGCCCGTGTGAATTCTTCTTCCATGCTGTCTACCAGCGCATCCCGGTCGGCATTGCCGCGGCTTGTCACTTCGGTGTTGGGCAGGAAGGAGAGGATATGGGTGGTATGCCGGTAAAGGCTTTCGGCCAGTGAGAGTACGGCATGAAAGTCATCGGAAGCAATGAGGAGATTCCATCGGCTGACAATGTGGTCTTTCAGATTGTCTGTGGCTGTGTGGGGGTCGGGCGACACGTAAGGCGAGGCGGTGATTTCCCCTTGTTCCATTGCGCGGAGCATGGCCACCACTTCCATGATGCGGCAGATGTTGATGGCCAGACGTGCCACGCTGCTTGACATCTCGTTTCCGTTGGCCAGTCCGGAGCGTACGAAAAGCCGGGAGAAGAGCCGGTTGAATTCATCTTTCTGTCCGTCCGTAAGGTGAAGGGTGAATATTCCGTTCATGACAATGGTTTTCAGTTTGTCCTTCCATTCCATGCCCAGAGCCTTGAAGGTATCTTCAAGATTGCTGTCATTGCGGTCGAACTGGTTTTGCCAATGATGTATGGCAGGCATGTAGTAGAATACCTGGCGGGAAAAGAGCCCGTTCTCGGCAGTGGGAATCAGTGGTTTCACTTGTGAGGGGGTGCCTGACAGAAGTACGGAAAGATAAGTTTTCTTTACCTCTCGGTATTCGTGGTCGGTGCGGCGGTTGTAGGACAGTCGGTCGTGGTCGAAGGCTTTTCGCATGGTGTCGCTCCAGTGTCCGTATTCCGAACCGATGGCGGTGGAGATGGTGTCAGCTTCGCTTTCGCATATCAGTCCGGTACCGTCGGAGTCCATCAGGTTTTGCAGGATGCCGGTTCCGGTGTTGTTGCCCGAGATGAGGAACATCTTGTTGAGAGGCATTACGGGAGTCTCCGTTTTTCCACGTTCCTTGCCCAGTGTGTCGTATTTTGCTTTTTCGCGGCGGTAACATGCCATACTTTCGTCTACCTGCCCACGTATTTCATCGTGAATGGGTTCGGCAAGCAGGCGTACCAAGGAGAGCACTCCTTTGCCGGATGCAGGTAGGGCTACTACAAAGGTTTGCAGGCAGGGGGACATCATTTTTCCTCCGTAGGAACATCGGACGTGTTTTCCCATACTGGCACCCAATACGGTGATGGCACCCAGTAGCAGTACATCGTATTGGGCGAGGGAGGTTCCGCAGCTCATGATGCGATTCAGGGGATAAGGCCAGTGGAGGTGTTCGTCGAAAGTGGGTAATGGAGACAGTGGTTCAATGCCCGATGCGGACTCTTCCTCGCGTGCGCGTGTGTGTGAGGTAGAAGAGAGGGGTGAACTTTGTGTACCAAGTGTACCAATGGCGGGTGCGGCTTCATGCTGAATCTTCACGCCGCAAAGCTCGGCCAGATGAAAGGCAGTTCCCAGATGCACGTCGTTACGGCCGGTCTTTAGGGCATTGCTGAAGAGCTTGTCGGCTGCCCGTCGGTCGAACTTGGACGACAGGCTGCACAGACTTAAAAAATCATGCCGTCCTGCTTCTCCGCAGTCGGTGGCAATGGCAAATGCCAGTTGTATATATTCTTGATAGGTTGGAGCAATGTCTGCTCCTGCATTTCTGACTGCTTCGGCCAGAAGGTGCAATGAAGATAGTGGTTCCATCGGATTTGGTAATTTATAATTAGTAATTTGTTGTCGGTGATTTGCAATGACTCATAATTCGAAGTTCACAACTTTTCTGAGCAGTGCTTTCGGGTCATGGCAGAGGAAACAGGCACGTACGAGGTCTTTCCCCGAAGTGTCCACTCCTTTTCCGGGTTGTGTGTTTTCGGCGTCATACATGCAGTGGACGTAGTTCATGGCCCATTGTATTCCTTCTGCAGGATTCTGTCCGTGAAGACAAGGAACAAACGCTTTTACGCCCCGTCCGGTGGGGCTGATGAACACCAGCGCAGGGCATAGATAGGGGTCATCAAACAGTTGTTGCCGTAAGTTTTCCGTTTCTTCTGCGGATTCAAGGTGGTCGATGTCGACTACAACCAGGCCGGAGGGTTCCGTGAGGCAGTCGCTCCGTCGTCGGGTGAATACGCCGCAGGGAGTGACGTAGGGTAGTGTCTGTTGTTTGAGGAATCGTGCGGTAATTTCGTCTCCTTGTGCTGCGGCATTTCTTATGGCGAGTGTCAGTTCGGCAAGTCTCTGGTCGGAGGTGATAAGACGGTGTACTTCGTCAATGCTCATTGTCCTGAATGGGGTGAGTGTGGCACTTTTTACGGTTTTTCCGGTGTTTTCGTCTTTTATCGGCGATATGGGCGGCATGAAAAGTGACATTTTGAATAGATTTTCCATTTTGTTGTTTTAAAGATTTTGTGCGAAGTTAGGGCTCTTTTCTCATTAAATATTTTCTGTATATGGAAAACATTTTAAATGTGAGAAACCTAAAATAACGTTTAATAACATGTACTTTTTTAATTCTGATAACATAATACAAGACGACGATGAATGTAAACAGTGACCACCCTATACTGGGTGCTTTATTTGAGAAATGGCGTAAAGAGAAAGACTTGAATATTAATACTCTTGCCAAAGAAGCCCATATTTGTACAACTACGTATGGAAAAATAAAAAAGGGCTGGATGTGAGATTAAGTGCTTATCAGTCACTTTTTTATTACTACTCCATGGATTTGGAGGATGATGAAATCAGGCAGATGGTGAATGAGTGGCTGGAGGAATGGCTGAAGGTGAGAAAAAGGGAGTAATTTATGTTTCTAATCAGTATCTTAAAGAAAGCATTTGGTTTTGGTGTGATGCCCAAATTGGCTTCATTAGTAAACCTTTTGCTTTTGCCTTTAATAACTCCTTTTCTTACCCCTTTTGATTATGGCATTTGGGGAGTGATTACCTCTTATTCCGGACTATTTATTACTATAGCTCCTTTGGGACTTAATCTGTTTCTTACCAATAGTTATTATGAATATTCTAACCATTGGAGGGTATTATGGGGAAGAGTTATATGTTATTTCTATCTTTCAGGTATATTACTGAGTATTGTCTATATTTGTGTTATAATGGGAATGTTGTCAGAAGTTTGTATTCAAAAAAGGTTTCTGATTGCTATGATTAGTTGTGTACCTCTTCTTCTTTTTGGAAATACTGTGATTGCACAGCATCTCTATCCTTTGAAAGGAACTCCGAAGCCATTGGTTTATCGTACTTTGTTAGGTAGTATCTGTGGTATGACTGTCTCGTTTGTATCTATTTATTTTTTTAAGGCTGGCTATTGGGGCTTTCTTTTTGGTGTAGCTGTCACAGCTATTGTATCATTTACCTTATTTTGTCCCTTACTTTTCAAAAAAGAAGGCATAAAACCTATTATAGACCGAAAGTGGAAAAAATTAGTGGATATGTTGAAGTTGTCATGGCCGCTCATTCCTCATGCTCTTGGCTTTGTATTGCTCTCTTCTTCTTCGCGTATTATAATGAATCTCTATCAAGTATCCTTGGAAGATATTGGATTGTTTTCAAATGGATATATGATGGGCGATTATATTACTATTATTACCACTTCGTTAGTCGTTGCACTGGTTCCGCAGTTGCAAAAAACTTATCGGGATAAAAGGTTTGGTGATTATAGGAGTCTCTATTATTTTTGTCAATTTACAACCTTGACTGCCGTTTTTACAGTAGCTATTTGGATGCCGGATATTTATCGAGTCGTTATTCGTAACGAGAGTTTCCAATCATGCAGTGCCATTGCAAGTATTATATGTTTTGCCAATGTATTGTTACCTTTCTATAATTTTACTTCCAATGTGGCTTTCATAAAGAAAGACTCAAAGCAACTTTTATGGCTTATTTTTATGCCGGGAGCAGTGAATATTTTTCTTTCCATTATTTTGATTCCAATATTGGGGTATGTATCAGTGGTATATTCTACGTTGGTGTCTTATTGGACAATAGCTATTATTCCATTTTTTGTACCTTATTTTCATAAAAACACGAAGGTTTGGATGGGTAAATTGAATAGAATCATCGTTATCCTATTGATAGTGCTTTTAGCGGTAGTGGTGGCGCAATATTTGTCACAAACGTTGTGGTGGATTAAGATTATGGTAATGATTCCTATTGTTTTAGTCTATTTCTTTATGTTGAACAAATTTCAAATTAAAAAGATATTTCAATGAATGTAAGCGTTGTGTTACCATCTTTCAACAGAGCTCGTCTGTTGCCCATAACTATTCCTACTTATTTTCAGGAGGATGTGAGTGAAGTGATATTGGTTGATGATTGTTCTTCAGACAATACAGCTGAAGTGGTGAAGGAGTTGCAAACAAGATTTCCCACTTTACGTTATTTCCGTAATGAAGTAAACTCGAAGCAACCTTACACACAAAATGTTGCTATTAGCAAAGTTCAGTCAGAGTATATTTATTTTGGTGACGATGATTCGGTGCTTTATCCCGGTTCTATCCGTAACTTGCTGAATGTAATGAGAGAGAAAAATGCCGATATTGTGGGAGGAAGAGCATTGGCGCTTTTCTTTCCTGAACAAATCGATGAACTGGATGAGTTTTTGTCACATTATCGCAATCGAATCGCTACTGAGGCTAATCAGATTGTTGATTTATCCACTTTGTCCACAAACTTTACATATACAGTGAAAGAGCCGATTAGGGTCCCATTTTGTCATGCTTCTTGTCTTTGTAAGACCCAAGTAGCGCGCGAAATGCAGTTTGATGTGAAAATAGAAGGAAATGCCTATCGTGAAGAGACAGACTTTTTGATTCGGGCTACTTTGGCTGGATATACCATTTATTATACCAGTTCGGCCAACCAAATAAATCTGCCTTCAGCGATGTGTTCCGGAGGAGCACGCAGTAAGAATCATCGACATTGGGCTGAAAATGCCATTCGCAACAATGATTATTTCATTGACAAGAATTATGATAGTATGCAGAAAATGTTTAGTCTGCCTCGTACCAAAGATGAAATGAAAGCACTGTTTAGGGTGCAGATAAAAAAGCAGGTACGCCAAAAGCATATCATGGATTTTTTGGAAAGGATAGGATTGTTTAAAATAATCTATCACATAAAACATAAATTTGACTGATGAAAATATTGATTTTTGCAGGTGTTTCGCCCAATACATTTGTGTATATGATGGACGAGGCCGAGTTATATTACCGATTGGGGCATGAGGTTTATTTCGTGTATTGCGATCCGCAAGCGGAAATATGTTGGGAGAATATGAAACGCAACCCCATGAAGTGTAAATTGTGTAGTTGTTATACTACGCGTATGCGAAAGAAACTTTCCGAGGGTATACACCAAATCTCTTTATGTAGTGTTTTAACAGAGAAAATAAAGGTAGAGGCTAAAAACTTTCATCCTCAATACAAATCTTTGTCAGAGATAAAAGCACTTAAATATAATGGTGTATCAGTAGGTATGTCGAGTCTTTCCAACTATATCTCACACACACGCAACTGCAACCCTAAACTGGATGGTGTGTTCCGTGCCTATTTTGATGAGTTGTTACGTTCTACCGTTCGACGCACTTTAATGGTAGATAGAATCATTACTGATGTACAGCCTGATAAGGTGTTGTTGTTCAATGGCCGTGCTAATGATGCACGTCCCGAATGGGAGATAAGCCAATTGCACAATATTCCTTTCGTTTCGTGTGAATCAATCTGCGTGTTCCATCACAAATACCTTAAAAGATATTTTTGTGGGAATATTCCTCACAGCATTATTTTAAATACAGAGATGATTTATAATACTTGGAATCAGTCTGTGCTGTCTGAAGCTGAAAAAGAACATGTTGGAAATATGTTTTTCATACAAAGAAAGACGGGTACTTATGCGGGTGATAAAAATTACATAGCTAATCAGAACAAAGCAAAACTGCCCGACAATTGGGATGAAGGCTATCGAAATATCGTGATTTTCAATAGTTCGGAAGATGAATTTGCAGCAGTGGGTGATGAGTATGATAAAGCTAGGCTATTCCCAACACAGTTGGATGCGATTGTAAATATAGCCGAATTCTTAAAGAACAACCCCAAAGTGAGAGTTTATTTACGTATTCATCCCAATCTAACGAATGTGCCCTACAAGTATCATACAGACTTGCTGAAATTAGGCGAGAAATATCCTAACATGACTGTTATCCCGGGCGGAAGCAGTTTAAGTACTTATGCGCTGATAGATAGGGCAGACGTAGTAGTGGTGTGGGGCTCTACTACCGGTGCCGAAGCTGTATATCATGGTAAGCCGGTGATATTGTTGGGTGGAGCAGTATATCGCGAGCTGGGTATTACCTATAATCCCGAGAATGAAGAAGAGCTGCATCGTCTGCTGCTTCAATCCGTTCTCCCGCCCAAGGATAGAACCAATGCAATCAAGATGGGATTTTATTACTTGCAATATCTTTCACCGGCCTCTACGTTTTGGAAGTACAATTTTGAGACTTATAGATTTCATCTCGGCTCGTTTAAACATTCATGTTTGCTTTATGATAACCAAAAGCTATTGGGTTCCAGATTACTCTATTATTTGGTAACTAAAAGCTTCATTGGTGTTTATAGTAAATTGTTCAAGAAAAAGATTTTGAATTTACCTACTGCAGAAGCTTAACTGTATATATGGGTGCAAGTACAAGTCAGTCATTACCCTATGTACTTGTTGCTTTGTGTTTTATTGCTATTATTGCATGGAACACAAGGCAACGGTGCAGAGGTATTGATACCGACAATGTAGACACCTTTTTGGGGGGGATCATTTACTTCTTGTTTATTGGCCTTCGTCACGAGGTGGGATACGATTGGGAAGCATACGATGCTTTTTTTCATGATTGTCATACAGATTTTGATAGTTTTGTAGCACGTTTGGAAAATTCAAATGCTGAGCCATTGTTCCAGTATTACATGTTTTTCGTAAAAAACAGTGTATGGGACAATCTTAGTTTTTTTATGACCCTATCCACCCTAATTGATTTGGTGGTGATATGTTGGTTGTTCCGGCGGTATTCGTCTTTTTTTATGCTTTCAATGCTTATATACTTTGCATTATTTCTGGATTCGGTAAATGTGATGCGCAACATGAAGAGTATCTCGTTTTTCTACCTTTCCATTCCTTTCTTGATACAACGCAAGGCATTGCCTTATTTTATATTGAATCTGATAGGCTTTGGATTTCACACGAGTTCCATTGTCTATTTTCCACTCTATTTCATTCTTACAAAGAAGTATCATAAATACGTATATTGGGGTATCTTCTTAGTGGGAAACTTTATGGTTCTATCGCATATTAATCTTTTTTCCAATCTTTTGATTCAAGGTGCATCTATGATAGGGGGGCGTGTTTTGAGTAGTACGGAGGAGTATATGGTAAAGAGTATGTTCAATAATTATTCAGCCGTTTCTATCGGCTATCTGGAACGGATGTGCAGCGGAATATTGTTACTACTGTTTTATGATAAACTGAATGCTTTGGGGAAGAATATGACATTGTTCTACAATCTGTTTTTCTGTATGCTGTTTTGCAGGCTCTTTCTTGCGGAATTCGATACGCTACCCGTACGCTTCAGCTATTTGTTTATGTCATCTTATTGCATTCTCTATCCCGCAATCTACAAAGAACTGAATATGAGGTGGAAGATAGTTTTTCTGGCTGTTGTGTGTCTGTATGCTGTTATCAGAGTGTTCCAATTGGGACAAGATGAACACTATCTATATCACAATGTATTGTTTGGCTGATTATGAGTAAAAAGATATTGTGTGTCAGTTTGGGATATGAAGGGGGATGCGTGTACTATGCCAACCAACTGCTCAACCACTTTCCTACTGATAAAATAGATGTATGGATAGCTGCTTCAACCGAAGAACCCTTTTGCGGAAAAGCGAAGAAGATAAAAGTCTATAAGGGATTAATAGGACAGCTTTGGTCGTGGACTTTCTTTCTGCCTTATTATTTATTGCTTCTTCTGCTAAAGATTTGGCGGGGCAGATATGATAGGGTGTTGGTGTTTGGACCTCACAATTGGGATACAGTCTTTGTGTCTCTATGTAAGTGGTGCAAGGTACCCACTTTTTTAGTTATACATGATGGGGTGATGCATGTAGGCGAGAGTTCGGTAATTCATCAAAAGATGATGGATGTGGCAATGAAGAATGCTGCTCATTGGGTGTTCTTGTCTGAGTTTGTGCGCCAAAGGGTGGAAGTACATATAGGCGTGCAAAAACCTTCCATTATTATACCTCACGGAGTAATTGTTTATGGTGATAATAAAACCAAAATTGAAGTATTGCCCAAGAGATATAACTTATTGATGATAGGTCGAATCAATTATTATAAAGGTGTTGATTTGTTGGCAGACGCATTACCTTTGATAGACTACGACAGAATAGGAACAATCACTTTGGCGGGAAAATTTGATGAATGTATCTCTACTTTAAAATTTGATAACAACTTGTATGTAAGGATAGTCAATAAATACTTGACGAATGACGAGTTTGATAAGTTTGTGAATGAGAATCACTTACTGCTGATGCCTTATTTAGAAGCATCGCAAAGCGGCGTTGCTGCTGTTTCATTGGGATATAACATTCCTGCAATCGCAACGCAGGTGGGAGGAATTCCCGAACAGTTACCTGCCGATACGGCTTACTTTCTGGAAAAGGCTTCGCCTGAAGCTTTGGCTGAAGCAATTAATGCAGCCACTGCCAATGCCGAAGAATATCTTTATAAAAAACAACATTTACAATCTTTGGCAGATGGTTTGCAATGGGAGCACTTGGCTGAAGTGTTGTATCAATACGTATCCAACAAATAATTTAAATGAAAATTGCATTACAACTTTTGAACACATTGAAGCGGGGAGGGGCTGAAAATGTGGCACTTAACTATGCTTCTGCCTTGAGCGAAATGGGCGTGTCTTCTTGCTTTATAGCCAAAAGCCACAGTGCTGAATATGAGGCGATGATTCGCAATCAGAACCATGACATAGAGAATAGGCTTACCGGTGACTTGATAGCCGGGGCTGACTACATATTTATTCATAGTAATATAAATCTTCTGCGGCTGATAAAGTACAAAATTGCAGCTAAGCTAAAAGGTAAAAAAGTAATTTACTTGCAGCACCTCTTCTTCTGTGAACGGAAGTTTTTTATTCTCTCGCTTCTCATTAATTGGATATGCACAGATTTCTTTTTGATAACTCCTCGTACAGAACAGTTGGTAAAGAAATATATCCGCATACCCGTTCATACTTTTATAAACTTTTATATTCAAAGATATGAGAAAAAAGATTATTCTACTATTCGTCAAACGGTAAGAGAGGAACTGCATATTGCCGATGATGATTTGATTATTATGTTTTCTGCTATCTTCAAGCCAGGCAAGGGATTGGCAGATTGCTTGAAAATGGCTTCGCTGATGAGCAATGAGCCCAACGTGAAATTCTTGATTGCAGGCGAGGGAGAAGAACAATACTTGATAGATGAATATAGGGGCAACAACATTATTGCTGTGGGATGTGTAAATGATGTAGAACGTTATTTAATATCTTCAGATATTTATTTATTTTCTTCCTTTCTTCAAGAAATGTTGCCTATGGCCTTGGTGGAGGCAATAAATGCCGACTTGTCCATATTGGCATACGACACCATAATCAATCGCTTTTTATTATCAAATAGTACTTTTGAGAGCTTAGACGATATGATAAAAGCTGTTGAAGAACGGAGGGTGCCACGCGGATTTAAGCATTATGATAAAGCCTATGCATTGGGGCAATTTCGAAATATACTAAAACTGTCTTGAACTTATGTTTAGCAAGCAAAATGCGGATGAATTGCAAAGTAGGGTTATAGCTTTTTTGCGTTTTCCTCTCATAGTGGGAGTTGTGTTTATTCATAACTATGTTGTATAATAACAAATGATTATATGGTTTTATTATATGTCAATGATGTTGATTTTTCCATATAAAAATTAGTAAATGATATTAAGGGTGGAAAGAAGAATGAGTTTGTTTTACAAAAGTACCAGAGACGACAGCGTAAAGGTTACTGCATCACAGGCAATATTAAAGGGACTTGCACCGGACGGCGGTTTATTTGTACCGGAAAGTATTCCTTCATTTGACAAGAGCCTTGAAGAGTTATCTAAGATGTCATACAAAGAAGTGGCATATGAAGTAATGAAGCTTATGCTGGATGATTTCACAGAAGAAGAGTTAAAGGCTTGTATCGACAAGGCATATGATGAAAAGTTTGATACAGATGTAATCGCACCGCTTGTCAAAGCTGATGGTGCTTATTATCTGGAACTTTTCCATGGTGCAACTATTGCATTCAAGGATATGGCACTTTCAATACTTCCACATTTGCTTATAACTTCAGCTAAGAAGAATGACGTACATAATGAGATAGTTATTCTTACAGCTACATCAGGCGATACAGGAAAAGCTGCACTTGCAGGATTTGCCGATGTTAAGGGAACACGTATTATTGTATTTTATCCTAAGAATGGTGTCAGCCCGATTCAGGAAAAACAGATGGTTACACAGAAGGGTGATAATACATATGTAATCGGAATCAAAGGAAACTTTGATGATGCACAGACTGGTGTAAAGAAGATTTTCGGAGACAAAGAGCTTGAAAAAGAGATGGCAGAGGCAGGATTTCAGTTCTCATCAGCTAACTCAATCAATATCGGACGTCTTGTACCACAGATTGTTTATTATGTATATGCTTATACAAGACTTCTTGCAGATGGTGAGATTAAAGCCGGAGACAAGATTAATGCTGTAGTTCCTACAGGTAATTTTGGTAATATCCTTGCAGCATTCTATGCTAAGAATATGGGACTTCCTATTAACAAGCTTATTTGTGCATCAAATGAGAATAAAGTATTATATGATTTCTTCACAACAGGTGAATACGACAGAAACAGAGAGTTTGTTCTTACAACATCTCCTTCTATGGATATTCTTATTTCAAGTAACCTTGAACGTCTTATCTATAGAATTGCCGGAAATAGTGCAAAGAAGAATTCAGAGCTTATGGAATCATTAAAGAACACAGGCAAGTACGAGATTACACCTGAGATGAAAGCACAGTTATCTGATTTCTATGGCAATTATGCAACTGAAGCTGAAGATGCAGCTACAATAAAGAAGCTTTATGAAGATACAGGCTATGTTATCGATACTCATACAGCAGTTGCTGCTACAGTTTACGAGAAATATAAGAAAGAGACCGGCGATGATACAGTTACAGTGATTGCATCAACAGCAAGTCCATATAAGTTTACAAGAAGCGTTATGGATGCTATTGATTCAAAGTATGACAGCATGACTGACTTTGAACTTGTAGATGAATTAAGCAAGATTTCTAATGTTGCCGTTCCACAGGCAATTGAAGATATAAGAACAGCACCTGTTCTTCATGATACAGTATGTGAAGTTAATGAGATGAGTTCAAGCGTTAAAAAGATTCTTGGAATTTAATCGGAATTAATTATAAAGCATAAAGCTTTTGCAAAATGGATTGGAATCTGTTTTGCAGAAGCTTTTTTCATATCTTGTATCAGAGGGGAGAATATGTTTTCAATTATATGGAAAATTTGAAAGACAAAAATGAAAGCGGGGTATTATATGCAGGACGATTATGGGAATGTAACATTAGTTAATGTATCGGGAATTTATGATGAACAACCTTTATTTATTGATAAATTAAAAAAAGGCGGTGCTGGAGTTATAGATGCTGTCAGTATGACAGGGACAAACGGATATTGTGATGATATGGCAAAAGAAAATTTTCGTGAAATGATGAAAGAATATCCGACAAAAGGTATTCATTTTATTGATGGAGGCAATTACCATTATCTCACACTTTTATGGTTAAGTCTTATAGAGGAGCCGTTTGACCTGATAGTATTTGATAATCATTCTGATATGCAAAAGCCGGCATTTGGTGATGTTTTATCATGCGGCGGCTGGATTAGAAATCTGGTGGAAGATTCCGGCTTTAAAGGGAAAGTAACTGTTGTAGGTGTTGACAAAGATAATATAGATAAAGAAATGAAGGAGCTGGGGGTAAAGTTTATTACAAAGCAGACAATACTTAAAAAGAGAGGACAACAGTATGGTCTTGAAAATGAACTTATAGATAAATGCTGGACAGGAAAAAGACCTGTATATATTTCGGTTGATAAAGATGTGCTTGATGAAAAAGAATATAAAACAAACTGGAATCAGGGAGTCATGAGTGTTGATGAGCTTTTTGCAATAATTGAGGACACATTTGAAATGCGTAAAGTTATAGGCATGGACATCTGCGGAGAGATGGATGAGGCGGTAAATTCAGAATTTGGCAGCATTTATAATGAAATAAACCAGGCAGTTAATATGAGATTTTTAAAGTTTAGAATTTCTTAATAAAAAAATTTAATAAGGGTGTTGACATTAATATGAGGTAGTGTTATTTTATGTATATCAAATGTTAGCACTCAAATTTAACGAGTGCTAACATGAGATAAATAAGCAGCATTTATTTATGGATAAGGAGTGAGAGTCAATGGAACTTGATGACAGAAAAGTTAAGATTCTGAAAGCAATCATTAAAAATTATCTTGAAACAGGCGAACCGGTTGGCTCAAGAACCATATCCAAATATGCAGATTTGAAACTGAGTTCGGCCACAATCAGAAATGAGATGGCAGACCTTGAAGAACTTGGATATATTGTCCAGCCTCATACATCAGCAGGAAGAATTCCTACAGATAAAGGCTACAGATTTTATGTGGATGATATGATGAGTCAGAAAGAGACAGAACTTGTGAACAGGGAGCAGGTAGTGACAGACAGAGAAAAAGAAGTTGAGTCAATGCAGGGTATCCTTTCACAGAAGGTCGATAAGGTTGAAGAACTTCTTCAGAATGTTGCAAAAGTGCTTGCAAAAGATACTAACTATGCAACAATGGTCAGTGCACCACAGGTTAAAGGTAACAAGCTTAAATTCGTCCAGCTTTCGCAGCTTGAAACAAATAAGATTCTGGCGGTTATTGTTATGGAAGGCAATATAATCCGTAACAAGGTAATAACAGTAAGTGAAGATTTATCACAGGAGAATCTTTTAAAGCTTAACATTCTTTTGAATACGAGCCTTACAGGACTTTCATTGCAGGAGATGAATCTTAGTATTGTATCTAAGATGGAGAATCAGGCAGGAGAGCATATGCAGCTTGTAAAAGAAGTTGTTGATGCTATTGTTGAGACAATAAGCGGAGAAGATAATTTAAAGATATATACCAGCGGTGCAACTAATATTTTCAAATATCCTGAGCTTAGCGATTCGACGAAAGCAAGTGAGCTTATATATGCACTTGAGGAAAAACAGTCACTTACTGATTTTGTAAAAGATACAGAGAGTGATGATTCCGATAATACAGGAATTCAGGTATATATAGGAAATGAAGCACCGGTTGAGTCAATGAAAGACTGTAGCGTAGTTACAGCAACTTATGAGCTGCAGGATGGCATGCGTGGAACGATAGGTATTATCGGACCGAAACGTATGGATTATGATAAAGTTGTTGAAAAACTTAAGACAATTCAGAATCAACTGGATGATGTCTTTAAGAAATCATAGGAAAGGTTGGATATAAAAGTGTCAAAGAAAGAAAAAGATTTAAAGAAGAAAGATGAAAAATTAGAAAAAGATATTGATAAGACTGAAAAAAAAGACGCTGAAACTGTAGAAGCTCAGGCTGATAACGCAGATGCAGATAATACTGCAAGCGATGCGGAAGCGGCAGGTGATACAGATAATGATAAATCTGATAATAAAAAGAAAGATCCACGAGACGCTGTTATTGATGAACTGCAGGACAGAGTTAAGCGTCAGATGGCTGAGTTTGACAATTACAGAAAGCGTACAGATAAAGAGAAGTCAGCAATGTTTGAAATGGGAGCTTCAGATGTAATTAAAAAGTTACTTCCTATTGTTGATAATTTTGAACGTGGTTTTAAAGCAATCACGGATGAAGAAAAGGAAACACCATTTGCCAAAGGTATGGATATGGTTTACAAGCAGACAATGAAGATGCTTGAAGATCTTGAAGTTAAACCTATCGAGGCAGTTGGTTTGGAGTTTAACCCGGATGTTCATAATGCAGTAATGCATGTTGAAGATGATTCAGTAGGCGAAGGAATAGTAGTTGAAGAATTTGAGAAGGGTTACACATATAGAGATACTGTGATTCGTCACAGCATGGTAAAGGTTGCCAATTAGTTGGATTTTGAGTGATTAATTGCAGCATTTACATTATGACAATTGAAATTAGTATTTAATGTGCATTGCACAGAAAGGAAGATTAATATGGGAAAGATTATTGGTATTGACTTAGGTACAACAAACTCATGTGTAGCAGTTATGGAAGGCGGTAAGCCGGTTGTTATCGCAAATACAGAAGGTCTTAGAACAACTCCTTCAATCGTAGCATTTACAAAGAATGGTGAAAGACTTGTAGGTGATCCTGCAAAACGTCAGGCAGTAACAAATGCTGACAAGACAATTTCATCTATTAAGAGACATATGGGTACAGATTACAAGGTTGAGATTGATGGTAAGAAATACACACCACAGGAAATTTCAGCTATGATTCTCCAGAAATTAAAGGCTGATGCAGAAAACTACCTCGGTGAAAAAGTTACAGAAGCAGTTATTACAGTTCCTGCATACTTCAACGATGC
>ERZ773210.1885-NODE-1885-length-19016-cov-8.733031_pt1 | contig 19016 bp, 14 predicted proteins | sample MGYA00580528_ERZ773210 | MGnify/ENA primary metagenome ERZ773210 (study PRJEB29015, sample SAMEA2737769) | human gut metagenome | biome: human gut; feature: human-associated habitat; material: faeces | place: China | collected 2012 ...
AGGTCAGCGGCGGCCGCGCCAAAGGCCGCAGTCTCGAAGCGGATCGCATCAACCGCCATCTGGACAATATCCGCACCCAGATCGGCAAACACTATCAAGCAATTTGATCTTCCCGAAAGGGCAATCCGGCCGATCCGGATACGGGGCGCGTTGTACCTGCAGATGCCGCTTTTTGCCCTTTGCTGTTGGAGGCGTTTTGATTGCGGGGGCATTGTCGATCGCCCCCCCCCTGTTCAATTTGCAATTATCCCTGTGTGCACCGGTATTACCGGATCATCCGGTTTTATCAAAACAATAGCCCCGGTATTTCGCCAACTCCCCTGGCGGATCCTTCGGTAAAAGCGCTCACTGGGCGTCTGATATAACAATTACTCATACAGTCGGTTATTCATGCCAGTCGGTGTAGAGTCCGCACCGTTTGCAGTGGAGCCGGTAAGTGCGGCGGGTTACCGCGCGGACGCGGAGTGTCGCGTGGCGGCAACCCGGGCAGCGCATGGTGTAGAGCAGACGTTCGTAGTGCCGGAATAGGAAAAAGTTTATGCAGCTCAGGGCGATTGCCGCAAATCCGGTACCCGAATTTTCACCCGTGATTACCGGCAGCAGGCAACTTGCCAGGGTCAGGAAAAGAACGGTCAGCCCGAGCGTATGGATCGCTTGGTTGCGCAGGTGCCTCAGACGCCAGAGCGGCAGCGTGATGCACATGCCCGTTACGGCAGGTACGCAACTGATGCCGATCAGCAGGAGATAGTTGTTCATAACAATTATCAGGATGCCTGTCCCTCGGCATATTTAAGTGGGAGTTGTGGGGTGTGGAGATATAAAAAACGTGGGACAAAACTCTGATTTGCTCTCTGAGGCTCTGGAATAACCTGTGCAACCAAATACAGAATGAAGCCCACGTTGGAAACGTGAGCGTCAAACTTCATTCCTTGGTTGCTCTTAAAATTTTCCAGATTTTCAGAAAGCAAGGTACAAAGCTAACGCTTTTTATATGTATTCGCCGGCGCTTTTAGTGCGTGGACGGCAGAACTGTTCTTGTGAAAAAGGTAAAATTCGCGCGTTAATTTCTCATAGGCTTTGGAATTTGGGATTGCACATACAAATATACGAAAATATTTTTTATTTGTTCCGGAACATGCGTTTTACATCTTTCCACTCCCCGTCGTTGGGTGCGGGCTCGATGCCCAGCAGCCTGCACAGGATGAGGTACATGTTCTGGTTCTGGAACGAGCCCTGCCGGTAGCCCTTGCGGAATGCGGGGCCCGAGGCGTAGAAGACCATGTGCATGTCGCGGTCGCGGTTGTCGAAGCCGTGTGTGCCGCGTTTGCGGACGGGGCGTGTTTCGGCCGCGTAGTCGAGCGTCCATCCGGTCTCGGGGATGACGATGATGTTCGTCAGGCGGGTAGGGTGGGTGCCGTAATGGAAACGCCGGGGCATCTGCTCGCGCCGCCAGGCCTTCATGTGCCCCGTCCTGCGGAGTATCCTGATCGCCGTGTCGGCATACTCTTCTTTCACCTCCAGCCCGAACGGGGTGCCAGGTACGGTACGTATGACCTGCGTAGTGTCGAGCAGCGGCATGAGGTTGATGTATCGCTCCGGCGAAAGCGCGGCCATGCCATGGTCGGCCGTTACGATGAAATTGATTCGCTCGAAGACGGGCGAGCGCCGTATCTCACGGAAAAAATAGCGGAGGACGGAGTCGATGTGTTCGGCCTGGGCGACTGCCTGCGGTGAATCGGGGCCGTAGGTGTGCATCGTGGCGTCGGGCTCTTCGAAATACCACATCACCAGCTCCGGGATCTCGGCTTCGGGGCGCGTCATGGCTTCGATCACCCAATCGGCGCGTTGGTAGTAGGTCGGTTTCGACGAGTAGGGAGTCCAGACGGTCGCCTGATGCCCGTCGATCGGGACTTCGCTGCCCGGCCACATGAAGATGTTGGCCGTGAGGCCCTGTCTTTCCGCCGTGTTCCAGATCGGTTCGCCGCTCCAGAATCCCGGCAGCCGGACATCCTCCGCGTCGAACACTGAGAGCTTGCGCCCGATCTTCCGGTCGTAGAAATTGTTGTTCACGACCCCGTGGTGGTCGGGATGCAGGCCCGTGGCCATGGCGTAATGGCTGGGGAAGGTGTTGGAGGGGTAGACCGGATAAATTTCGGCATAGGTTCCCGCCCGGGCGAGCGAGTCGAGTGTCGGCGTATGGCTGCGGCCGGCGAGATCCCAGCGGAAGGCGTCCATCGAAAGGATTACGACGTATTGTTTTCCGTCGGGTGTTGCGCTGACATGGGCCTTGCGGGACGAGGCACAGCCTGTCAGGAGGATGAGCAGCAGGAAAAACGTATATTTTTTCATGGCCGGGCGTTTTTGTATGGGTAAAGGTACAAAGAATCCGCGTAAAACGGGCAAAATACGGATAAATATGGTTAAGTGTTTAACAGTTAGGTCGGTTCGGCATTATTCCTCTACATCCTTCCAGCAAGTAAAAGGCAGGATATAAGAGGGATTGATAAGGAGAATTTCTTCTTGTCCATTGCCGATTCGAGGTCGGAAATAAGATCGGGCAATAAGTCCGGTGTTGCCTTATTTCCCCTCGCTACCGCAGAGAAATCTGCTTTTCGCAGAATCTTTGCGCGAAGGTAACCGTTTTTTCCCGGCGGACAAGAGTGTTGCAGCCCGAGAGGCCAATCGGCAGTTGGACGGGTTTCGCGCTTCGGCTCAGACTGCCGAGCGGGATTCGCTTCGGGAGGAGTATCGAACCGGATGAGATCCCTGCCGACGGCAAACGCATCGGCGGGGAGGTTACCGAACTGTTGGAGTATAAGCCCGAAAAGTTATATATCCGCCGGGTCGAAGAACTCCTGTCCCATAAGTGGATGCCACAGGCTTGAGAAGTCTGCTTAAAAAAATCCGGAATAAAGACAAAATGGGGGGGGGCAATTGCCCCCCCCCTCCTGCAATGAGTTGCGTCACTCTTCCCCCGTAAGGGGATTTTCATAAATGGAGCAGGCTTTCATCACACGGGCGGCACAGCGTGTTGCGGCCGCACATGCCGTGTTGCATTTCAAGGCTCTCTGAACCGGCAATATTGAAAGAATAATCCCGTTATTCCCGGCGACGATAGCGGTAATCAACAGTCAGGAGATGCCATAAACGGACATGACTTACAGCGGGGGGGGGCTGCTCGACTTCAGATATGTGATGTCATCAGCAATTATGTCGAAAAAATCCAATAGTCTGCCTGTGGCCGGGCATGAACGGCCTGTGGGGTGGAACAGAAAGTGATCCCCTGAGTTTAATGCCCGATTGTCGGTTTGGGTTCCTATTTTCATATCTTTTGCACTTTTTTTGTTGATATCCTTTAAAGTGCGCGAAACCGGACTGCCGTAATTATGATTCAGCCGAGGGTCAATCGGAACGACATAATACAAACAAGTCAGGAATCGCGCATTTATTGCTACGCGTTCCCGACTGTTTATCTGTCGTTTAATTATTTGACCCTTTCTGAATCGACAAACAGTTGCAACCAATCGTCAATACATATCATCGGTTGCATATTTTTTCTACACAAATTTAGCAATTTTTTATTCGTATACAAATAATTCAGGTACTTTTCATCTCTCTTTTTATATCTCAATGTGCTTTTGCGGATACTTACGGTACCCTCTCCCGAGCGCCGTTCCTGCCGGTACCGTAAGATAAGTGCACTGTTTATTTCGAATCGCGCACGCATCGGATCGGGCCTGCCACCGACTTTACATAATAAAAATAGAATTGGTATTCGAATATATGGAACAGGCTATGATCCTTATGGATATGCAAAATATTCACTCGGTTGCCTGTATCCGTAGTTGCATTATGGTAGTTCCCGCAACTGCTTGTACGAATACCTCCTCCATCGCCTACACGTGTTCCCTGTGTCGGGAAATAAGATGTCGGACCGTCTTTCCATTTCTGCATATACATATTCATTCCATATCCGTTCGCAAACTTGTCGTCATAATTGATATCGCTCATAGATGCCGGATTGATTCCCGTATTTGTAAATTCGAGCCACAATTCACCTGAAGCAACCCTCCAGCCCGTAGGGCAAGGGTCGAAAATGGATTTCTCCGTTCCGTAGTTGTCGTATATATGGACATTATTACTCGGGTTGATCGTGTAGGATTTCATGCCGTCGGCGGCCGGTTCCAGTCCGCCCCAAAGTTTGTTGTCGCTTTCTCCGGTCGGACACCAGTCGCCATTATTGAAGTAGTTGTTCTTTGCTTGTACGTAAGCTTCATTTTGTTTAACAGCGTTCGTACCGCTGATAAAAACGGTGGGATTGGCGATGGCGTGTCTGACGGCTCCGGTAAGGGTGCTTCCGATCACCGAATGGAACAGCTTGGTTTCATCGGCAGCGGATGTCTTATGCACTTCAACCTGATTGGAGTTGTCATAATGCAGATCCGTATGCTCGTCGTTATAATCCTGATACTCGCTTGCGATATGGCGTAAAGGCGGGAACGGATCCTTTCGTCCCCATTGATACAACATGCCGAAAGCCTGCGTCATCGGATCCGGATACCGGTGAAGGCCGTTTCCCGTACCTTCCTGATTCTCCGCCAATGCCCCGAGGTTACATGACATGACGGCATAACCCTGAATGCGTGGTTTTTCGGGATATATCCCGTTCTGATCCCAGTCGTATGTGTAATAAGTAACGGCTCTGCCGAGATTGTCCGGCTCATCATCCGTAACCCAGATGTGCCAGGACCATATGATGTCACCCTCGCTGTTGTAGGCTCCGATCAGGGCATTGCCTTTCTTTTGCGTTCTGACATAGATTTTCTGATGGATGTCGCCCGTGTTCTCGCCGAGTTGTACCTGCGTTCCGTTCGTATTATCGCCGATGCAGTCTTTGGTTTGCCAGATAATGCCGACGCGGGCTATTTTCAGATTCTCGTCATGAGGACTTAAATAGTCTGCAAAATTGTATCCGCCCCCCGTCTCTACACGGTAATAGGGCTCAAAAGAGAGAAAACCGTCGGGTTTTACGACAAAACAGTTGGCCGACGGATTGTTTTGGTTTTTCTCCCCTGTGATAGTCACCGTTATGCGGTAAACTTGATTGCGCTGGATATTGAAATTGTTGAGCGAGTTTCCTCCGGGATAAGCCGCATAGAGATATCTTTCACCACCGATTTCGGTGGTTATATCCACCACAAGCGCATTGGAGGGAGCTGCATCGGACTTGTTGCCGCCCTGGGTTTGCGTTTCTCCTTGCAGGTTTTCGGGGACATAGAAGACGGCCCATTCTTTATCTTCATTCTTTTCCAAATCCGAGGCGGCAAAGGCTATGGAACTGAATGTCGTTTCATCGGGAAACGGAACCGGCTCCATCGGTTCTCCCTTTCCATCGCCAGCCAATGTCTCTACCCGGCAAATATTCGGGATTTGCCTTACGTTGACGTTATTCAGTTCCATCTCCGCCTTTCGCATCTCTACCTTTACTTTGAGTTTGGCATACATACGCGTAACGGGTACTGTGACCGTAATACCTGTCGTCACCTCCACCTCTTCGCTGGCTCCGGCCATTGGTATCGACACCTTGTCTATCGACCGTAACGGGAAAGCTGTGGGCAGGGTTTGCTTTTTCAGTTGCTCCAGCTGCTTGAATTTTTGCCAAGAAGCATCCGTGCCGTCGTTGGCCCAGTTGTCATAGCCCGTGTTGGTTACGACATATACGACGGACGGAACTCCGGCTTTCAGATATACGGGCAGGTCTTGCAGCATTGCCTGGTCGGTAATGGTATAGTAACGCGGCTTTATTAGCAGTTCTTTCGTTGCCGCATCGTACTGGAACACCCAGATGTTGTGGATCTCTTTTTCCTCCGGAGTCTCCTTTTCGGGTGTGCCGCTCGGTATGGACGCCCTTGTTTCTGCCTGTGCTTCAACGACAAATGCGTTGACGGATAAATTCAATACGGCTTCCGTCAGTTCGCTCTCATCGGGAACTGTTCCGTTTGTTCCGCATGTCTGCGGTTGCAGTTCTTCTGTGCAACCGCCCGTTGCGATGGCTGCCGATAAAAGTATGAATAAGAAGTAATGTTTCATATCAGTCAAAAGTATATTCGTTGTCATAAGCATATTGCCATTCCTGCACGTTCACCGTGAGCCGGTTGTCACGGACAGTGACGGTGAAACGGTAGAGATTGTTGCGCGAGATGTCGAAACGCTTGGCATCGTCGTTATTATCAGTCTTTCCGTTCTCGTCGTAATTTGCGAAATAGACTTTATGATATTCGTCCTTTCCGGCCTGGATATCGAGCCTGACTTCAATGCACGAGTACTTGTCGCCTGCATCGATGTTCCGGTATTCGGGCAGATAGGCAATCCATTTTTCATATTTATTCCCGTCAGCACCAATCCACTGGTATGCGAAGCGGAAGTTTTGTATTTTCTCTTCCGCATCGTTGCTATTATCCACGAGGTGCAGGCCGCTGACATAATCGCTGTTCCACTCACCGCCGTGGTCGTAGTCGTCCTGTGAGAAAACGTCTTTCGGGGCACAATACCCCTTGTTATTATAGCGGCGAATCTTCACTTCGCTGAACGACAGGTCGAAATGGTCGTCCGTCTTGAGTATTACTTCCGCCTTTGCCACGGCACGGAGCAGGGTGACAGGCTCGGGCAACAATGCAGCCTCTCCGGACTTGAACGCTATATTGTCGTATTCGCGAACCCCATAGAAAGGAATCAGCCGTTCCGGCCCCAACTCGAACGCAGAAAAACTATCGAACCGCCCCCATGCGGCATTGCAGATATCCGCAAGCAGCGTTTCTCCTGCCTTCATCGTATCGTCGCCGTATTGCGGCCAGTTGGCAAGCACGACCATCTTGAAACTCTGGTGATCGGCCAAAGCGGTAGGGGCCTTGCCAAGCATACTGTAATCCCTGTAATCGCTTCCTTGGGTCTCCACGAAACCGTCCGGCTCAAAACGGGCGATGAGCTTATTGTCGGAGGTGAAAAAATAAATCCGGTAGTTGTTGTTCTCTATGTCTATGTAGTTTTCATACGTTTCACCAGCTTCATAGCCTTCACCGGGCTCCGGGCTTCTTGCGGGTAATCTGAGACCGATGCTGAGAATCGGTTCTTTATCGGATGTGCCGAAGACCTCCGTGTCATGGCTGCACGAGGCAGCCCACAACACAAGGAGCGTCAGAGTCCCCGTGACGATATGTCTTGCCATATTCTTCATTTGCTTTTCTCCTATTACAAATCGCTGTTTTGCAGCACCACTTTCCAGGAGTTGATATAAATGTAGGTGTCGAGCCAACGGTCGCCTTCATCGAGGAAGAAGACCATGTCGTACACGTCCTGCCTGTCGAGATATTCCTGATCGTCCATGTTCCGGTTGTAGAAACCTTTCACAAGCAAGGCGTAGTCGATAAGGGGAATGGAGAAAACCGTCCTCTCCTTCTCCCTGTCGGTCACGGTAAGTCGAGGATCCTGTTCTTTCACGAGGCGCGGCACGGTCAGCTCGGCGATGGCCGCGCTGAAAACGGCGTTCGGGCCGTGGGCGTTCCCGTCGGGCAGGGAGGCCAGGCCCGCTTCCCCGGCGTCGGTATGCCATGCGTAGAAAGTCACCGGCTCGTCGGGCCGCAGCGAGTTGTCCCAGTCCATGCTTCCGTTGGTGTCGGTGATGGTGAATACAAACCTGTCCTTGTCCATGGCTTCCCCCGAAAGGTGCTGCAACACCACCCGCACGTTGTTGGTGTTTTTCACCAGCGGGACGGTATAAGTGTACGTACCCTCGGTCTCACCGAAGGTCTGTTCCGGCAGCCATCCGTGGAACAGGCGGTCGAGGTCTTCGGCGACAAATGCCTCGTTTCCGGCGTCGTGCTCCCTGCCGAGCGTACAGGTCAGTTCGTTGCCGACGGTTGTTTCGGGTATCGAGAAAGAACCTTTGTCGGTAGTGCCGCACCAGACGAGCAGGCCGTATTCGCCCGGCTCTACGTTTACGGTCATGGCGTAGCCGTCGGCCGAAAGGGCTTCTCCCTGCTCGGTGCGCTGCCAGACCACCCGGCCCTCGGCATCGAGCAGGTAAAGCGTCACGGTGTTCACCTCGCGGGCAAAGGCGTCGGCAAACTTCATGTTGTAATCGTAACGGAACTTCACACGGTAATTCACCGTGCAGTCGCCCTCGTCGTCATAGATTAAGCCGTCGCAGGCATATAGCATCGGTGCGCAAGCGAGGGCCGCCAGCATTTTGCCGCTTGAAGTTCTTATGTAAGACCGTATATCCATTTGGCTTATGTTGTTATGTTGTATTGTATGCTGCGGAAAATGCCGCAGGGAATTTTCATTTTCAGAGGAAATTGGCAAATGCGCCTTTTCCGATTCCGTCCTCTCTTTGCGCCGGTGCGGAAGCGTTTTTTAGCCATTCCATGAGGGGCTTCGTCCTCATGGAATGGTTGTTCATGCAATGATTTAAAGTTCTACGTTTTGGCTGACAATCTTCCACGAGAGGATGTTGATTTTCGCGCCAACGTAATACGTGTCGTCGTCCGGATAGCCAGGAACGATCTTTTCGTTCCCGACAAAGATTCCTTTGCCTATTTTTTCCAATTTGTCAATGGTGACTACGTAGTGGTGATTGCGCACTACGCCGTATTTAGCTTCCGGAATAGTTTCGTTTTCTGCGACACCGGCATTATTGAGGTGTTCGATCGGAATGTTGTAGTACATCAATCCGCCGTCGTAAGCGGTAGCGCCTGCGGATGCTGCGGCCAAATCGTCGTTGAGGGCGGTAATGATCTGATCCGAGCAGTCAGAGCCGTCCTCTGCGTACAACGGGGTTTCATTCTCATTGACAAATACCACTTTCACTTCTCCGTCGCCCATATTCTCCAGCTTCACATACTCTTTGCCGATCTGGGTGTATTTTGTGTTGCCTTGATCGTCTTTGCCGTTCTCATACCACACGGTGTGTTGGTTTCTCGCTTTCAGTACGCTGAGCACATATTCGAGAAAGGAGTCTTGTTTGAACAGCATGCCATTGTAACGCACGAGGTTGAGTGCATTGCCGCTCGCATCGTAAACCCTGGCTTTCAGCAGGATGCTTGTAACGGCAGATGGAAAGTTGGCGGAAACGACCGTACTGGAGTTGGTGTTCTCGGCGCAATAGGCCGGAGTTCCCAATGCGGTTAGGCCGTTTTCCAAATCGACATAGTTCAGGTATTCGGAATTGGCGGGAACCCCCGCGGCATTTTCGGGATAGCCGGAAAAACCGTAGTTGAACGACTGGCCCCAATGGCTGCGGTAGTTGATCGGTCTGTTCCAGGTAAAGCCCAGCTCATCGTTCGTCCAGGTCGCATCTATGTTCTTGACCATGTACGACCTCTTCGCTGTGGCATTGAGTTTCCATCCGAGCAGTTCCACATAAAGATCTTCCGAAGCGATGTCACCACTTACGGCCGAGTTGTTTTCGCCTGCCACGGTGACCTTTATCGGATAACGTCCGTTGGCATCCCTTACGAGTTGATCGGATACGCTCAGGGTTACTTTGGCTGCCAGACGCTCCACATATACGGTCACGGTATTGGCAATGGCGTTGACATCCGTCATCGGTTCAAGAGAGAAATTATCCTCTTTGACTTCCTTCCTCAAAGATAATTACTGCTGTATACCAGTGTATTATATATAACTTGGTACAAATATGATTACTTTACTTCGTTTACTCTATATTTCAGCCTTAGCGAGAATAGAAAAGCTACCGCAAAAAACTTTAACTTAGTTTAACCATACTGTTTTTGACGATTTCTATTTTCTCTTGTTTTCAGATAGTCTTCGATATTTTCTCTTATTATGCTTTTCTTTTCATAAGCTATTGATTTGCAAAACGGTATCTATTTTTTTCTTTCGTTTTTTATGAAAAAGTGTTATACCTTTGCATTGAGAAATAAAAAACAATAGGCATGAAGCAAAAACAATATATACTCCATTCTTTGACAATAGAGGTCATTGCGGTGTTGCTGGCTTCAATGATTGCATTTCAAATATGCAATATGCTTAGCATACGAATGAGTTTGCTTCCGTTCGTTATGGCTGTCGGATATGTGATACTGAAACTTCTATATCATCTTTGCATCTCTATAGCAAGATACATTATAGAAACTCCTTTGTCACATTTGGCATTAGCCGATGAAGTGACAGATAAAAAGACTTCGGCTGTTGCATCCTTACATACCCAAGATTGTGTAGAAGTACAAAAAAGGCGTATGGAATTATTCCATTATGAATACCAGCATGAGCAACAACAATACAAGCAACAAAAAGAAAGAGAAGAAGACGAGAAATTAAATGCTATCCTGAAATATACACGAGACACATTCAAGCGTTTTGATTTGGACGAAACAGAGATTTTCCAAATTTGCGAATCTGTCCGCTATTTTGTGACTAATCGTCAAGTGCTTTCCATGACCGAGATTCATATTAAGAAACATAGTTCGCTCACACAAATCTCTTTAAAGAACTTTGCTTGGAACATCGCTTTCCAATATAATATAGGTGGAGATGTAACTACATCATTTGTGATGGCGACATTTGCCGAATGGTTCACTAACTCCACGTTTGACACCGTAAGAAAGAATCTGCGAACTACAACAGGTCGGCATAAAATTGAAATTGACGAAAATATCCTGTCGAAATACGGTATCTAAGCCATTTTTTCGCTTCCAAATAATAATTATTATCGGAAGTTGCTTATGTTATCAGAGTATTTATATAAATTTGCTCTTGAATTAAAACGTTTTACCTCATGGCTAATTTGAACAGACTAAAAGTCGTACTTGCAGAACAACAAAAAACAGGAAAATGGCTTGCAGAACAGATTGGTAAATCCAATTGCACTGTGAGTAAATGGTGTAGTAATTCTGTTCAACCAGACCTCAAAACCCTTAATGATATAGCTAATGTTCTTGATATTGATGTGAAAGATTTGATTGTTAGCAGTAATAAATCTTAAAACAATTTATTATCATGGAAGTAAACAAGAAAGAACTCAAAGAACAAGAGATACGCACCTTGTTCATTACCCCTGCACTCCAACAAAAGGGCTGGGCTGTAAGCGTAAATATGCGTGAAGAGTATTATTTCACTGATGGTCGAGTACTTGTTGTTGGCAACCAACATTCAGTAGCAGAGGGCAAAAAGGCTGATTATCTATTATACCATAATGGTAAGCCCATTGCAGTGGTAGAAGCTAAAGATAACAAACATGCCGTTGGGGGTGGTATTCAACAAGCTATGGATTATGCCCAAATCCTTGACTTGAAATTTGCGTACTCCAGTAATGGTGATGCTTTCTTGGAACATGACTTTATCACAGGGAAAGAAACCGAAATCAAATTAGAGAATTTCCCGACAGAAGAGGAATTATACAATCGTTATCTTGCATCCAAGAACTATACATCGGATGAACTTAACATAATAGAAACACCGTTTTATTATGATGCCCATAGCCATGAGCCAAGATATTACCAACGTATAGCGGTTGACCGTACAGTGGAAGCCATTGCAAGAGGACAACAGCGTGTACTTGTCGTAATGGCTACCGGTACTGGTAAGACTTTCACTGCTTTCCAGATTATCCATCGTCTCCATAAAAGCGGAGCAAAGAAAAAGATTCTTTATCTTGCAGACCGAAATATCCTCATTGACCAAACAATGGTGCAAGACTTCAAACCTTTCAAGAAGTTTATGACTAAGATAACTTCTGTTGGGGAAGGCGAAGAGAAAATTGACTCCTCATACGAGGTATATATGGCGTTATACCACCAACTGGTTGGAAAAGAGGGCAAGCCAGATCCGTTTTTGGAGGTGCAGCCAAACTTCTTTGATTTGATTATCGTTGACGAGTGCCATCGTGGTAGCGCAAAGGACGATTCTGCATGGCGCAAAGTATTGGAGTATTTCAGCTCGGCTACCCAAATCGGTATGACTGCTACCCCGAAAGCTGATGAAGGAGCAAACAACTTGGATTATTTCGGAGAGCCGGTATATACCTATTCCCTTCTTCAAGGAATCCAAGATGGTTTCTTGGCTCCATATCGGGTTACTGCCGACTTCATCAACGTTGATTTGCAGGGCTGGACTCCCGATGAAGGTGAAATAGATTTGTTAGGAAAGGAGATTGAACAGAAATTATATCAAAGACAGAATATAGGTCGTGACCTTGCCATTAAGTTAAGGCGTAAAGTAGTAGCACACAGGATTACCCAAATGTTATACGACATCGGTCGTATGACAAAGACAATCGTGTTCTGTTCAGATATTGAGGAAGCCGCCGAAATGCGAACACTGCTTATCAACATAAATAGCGATTTATGTAAAAAATCTCCTTACTACGTAACACGCATTGTCGGAGAGGACAAAGAGGGGAAGAAGCAGTTAGACAACTTTATCAGTGTTGACGAACCTTATCCGGTAATTGTTACTACCTCCGAACTTCTATCTACAGGAGTGGACTGCAAAACTTGTGGCTTAATCGTCATTGATAAAGAAATTGGCTCTATGACGGAATTTAAGCAAATCATCGGGCGTGGCACACGACTTAGAAAAGACAAAGGCAAGTGGCATCTGGAAATCCTCGACTTCCGCAATGCTACCGCAAAATTCAAAGACCCGTCATTTGACGGCGACCCTGAACCACCCAAAGGCGGTGAAAAAAAGCCGAAGCCATATCCGCCTGTTCCCTCAAATCCTCCAACAGCTCACGAACCTCGTGAAAAGTATCTTATCAATGGAAAGGATATTCGTATTGCACATGAGATAGTATCTGTTTTGGGAGAGGATGGCAAAACCATGAGAACGGAAAGCGTTCAGTCCTTTGCGAGAAAGCAACTGTTGCGACACTATCAAAGTTTGGATGATTTCGTACAAACGTGGACTGAAGCAGAACGCAAACAGGCGGTTATGGATGAGTTAAAGGAATATGCCATCTTGATAGACGCAGTACGTGAAGCAAATCCGGCATTGAAAGATGCCGATATCTTCGATGTGATATGTCACGTTGCATTTGACCAACCACCATTGACGAGGAAAGAAAGGGCTAACAATATAAAGAAACGTAACTACTTCGGAAAGTACGAAGGCAAGGCTCGTGAAGTATTGGAGGCTCTTCTTGACAAATATGCGGAGAATGGTATTCTTGACTTTGAAAAGGCAAATATTTTGGAGATTCCTCCATTCAACAGCATAGGGAAACCAACTAAAATCATAAAACTATTTGGTGGCAAAGTCGCTTTTGAACAAGCCATCAAAGAATTGGAATATCAAATATATAAATCAGCTTAAAAATGGCAGTAAATAATATCATAAAGCGAATCCAGAATATCATGCGTCAAGACGCGGGTATCAATGGTGACGCACAAAGAATTGAACAGATGACTTGGATGTTCTTCTTGAAAGTCTATGACACACAAGAAGAAACATGGGAATGGAAAGATGAGAAATACAAGTCCATTATCCCCGAGGATTTGCGTTGGCGTAACTGGGCAATAGATAAAAAAGACGGTGAAGCATTGACTGGAGAAGCCCTACTCTCTTTCGTCAATGAGAAACTGTTTCCTACCTTGAAGAATCTCCCGATAGATGCCAATACCCCAAGAGCTAAAAGCATTGTTCAAGAAACATTTGCAGACTTGAACCAGTATATGAAGAATGGAACGCTTCTGCGCCAAGTGGTCAACATTGTAAACGAAATCGAATTTGACGATGCTGACGACCGTCACACATTCGGAGATATTTATGAGGGAATTTTGAAAGATCTGCAATCGGCAGGAAATGCCGGAGAGTTCTACACACCACGTGCATTGACTGATTTTATTGTGATGATGCTCGACCCGAAATTGGGCGAAACCTTTGGCGACTTCACCAGTGGAACGGGAGGCTTCCTCACCTCGGCACTTAAATATATGGGCAGGAATATTGGCTCTGCGGCAGATGGAGAAAAACTGCAAAATGCCGTTGTAGGTCAGGAATGGAAACCGTTGCCCTACCTTTTGAGCATCACAAACCTGCTGCTCCATGATATTGAAGCTCCCAACATAACCAACTGTGATTCGCTTGGAACGAATGTTACTGATTTCAAGGAAAGCGACAAGGTTGATGTTATCGGCATGAATCCTCCGTATGGTGGTAGCACGGAAGACAGCGTAAAAAGCAACTTCCCAGTACAGTACCGTTCAAGTGAAACTGCGGATTTGTTTATCGCCCTTATCATGTATCGCCTCAAAGCTGGTGGACGGTGCGGTGTGATTATCCCTGATGGTTTCTTATTTGGTACGGATGGAGCAAAACTTGCACTTAAAGAAAATCTCCTTCGCAAGTTCAATCTACATACAATCATCCGTTTGCCGGGTTCTATATTCTCTCCATACACATCTATTGCAACCAACATCCTTTTCTTTAATAATGAAGAAGCCGAAGGTTACGAAGAAGGATTCAAGACCAAAGAAACATGGTTCTATCGTCTTGATATGCCGGAAGGGTACAAACACTTCTCAAAGACCAAACCAATGAAGGTGGAGCATACCCTACCTATTCAGGAATGGTGGAAAGACAGGAAAGAAATTATCAGTGACGAAGTGGGTGAAAAGAGCCGTGTGTTCACTGCCCAACAATTGATAGACTTGGATTGCAATTTTGATCAATGTAAGTTCCCGAAAGAGGAAGAAGAAATACTCCCTCCAGCAGAACTGCTCAAACAGTATTTTGAAAAACGTGCTGCGCTCGACCATGAAATAGACAAAACGCTTTCCGAAATTCAAAAGATTCTCGGCATTGACATAAAATCGTGTAACTGATAATTGTGAAGTGATATGAAAGATTTGACCATCTCAAACATAGAAAGACAAAATGTACTTAACAACCGTTTTGCGGTCAGCAAAGTACAGGAGCATCTTGACATTGAAGGAATGCTCTTTGAGGGAGAGTATCGCTTTACAAAAAAAATGGTTGCCGATTTCTACGAAGTAGAAGAACGAACCATAGAACGCTATTTGGAAAAACATTCAGATGAATTAGCAGCTAACGGTTATGTTTTATGTAAAGGTAAACATCTGAAAGAGTTAAAGTTACAATTTGCTCCCGTCATAAATGTCGGGAGCAAAACGACCCAACTTGGATTGTTTAATTTCCGCTCATTCTTGGATATGGGTATGTTGCTTACAGAGAGTGAGAAAGCAAAAAAAGTACGTAGCCTTATCTTGGATTTCGTGATTACCACCATCAATGAAAAGACGGGTGGCGGAACAAAATACATAAACCGCAGGGATGTACATTATCTTCCTGCTGCAATCACAGAAGAAAACTATCGCAAGAATCTCACTTCTGCCATCAATCAATATGTGGACGGACATCCCACATACAAATATCCTCAAATTACAGACTTTATATATAAGGCTGTATTCAAGGAGAATGCTAAGGAGTATCGGGAAGTATTGAAGTTGGATTCCAAAGACAATGTTCGACACACGCTGTATTCAGAGGTTTTATTGGTTATTTCTTCTTTTGAAAACGGTGTGGGTGCAGCTATCAATGAACGATTCAAGGAAAATGGTGGCAGAAAACTTACTATTGACGAAGTGGAGCGTATTGTAAACGAACTTGCCGAACATCCCATGCAGAAACCTTATCTGAATGATGCCAGAACAAAAATGGCTTCAAGGGATTTCAGTTTCCGGGATGCGTATCATGGTAACATTGCAGACTATCTGCAAGCTGTTACTCCTGAAGAGTTTGAACGATTCATCGGTGACCAGTCTATTGATTTTGACCGTATCTTAGCGGACAACAAAGATGTGCTTAAACGCTTAAAGCAGGCAGAAGATGAGTAAGGAAATTATTTACATAGATTACGATGAAGCCTTAAACATCTATGGCAAAATGATTGATGCCAGCGATGGTGGTTTTGAAGGAGTGCGTGATGAAGGTGGTATTCGTGCAACATTGGATTTTGTGCAAAATGATTTATACTATCCAACCTTTGCAGACAAACTAACCTATCTGATGTATAGATTCTGTTCCGGGCATTTCTTCAATGATGGGAATAAGCGTATTGCATTGACTTTAGGCGCATACTTCTTACACAAGAACAACTACTACTGGCACGCCTGCATCTGTATGCGTACATTGGAATCTATCATTTACCATGTGGCAGCATCGAATATCGACCAAGATTTGTTGCTGCGTATCGTCAATAGCTTTTTGACAAGTAAAGACTATGACGAGGAACTGAAAATAGATATTGCCAATGCCATGAGTAAGGGCGAATTAGGAATACAAGGCGAAGATTACGAACAAGATTAAATATGAAAACTATAAAAATTATATTATTACTGTTTTGTATTATTTTAGGACTCAACGCTAAAGCACAAACAGTAGGTTATACTTATAAAGCACTTGCAGCCGAAGGTTGCAATATGAAGTACAGTGTAGCTAAGCAAGACACCATTTATTCGATAGTAGCAACAGTGCGTTCAGACAGAATGAATTTTCTCGCTGAACCAACTATGAAAATTCGGACATTCACAGGTAAATATCTTGAATTAAGAGGAACTGTGATTGAGAATGGAAGTCAATCTGCTGGTGTTATAAGTGGAAATATTGTAATCCCCGTTACAGAAATAAGTTCTACTGCTCAATTCAGAATTACTCCACAGCAGTTTGAAATCTTGAATGAAGGTGTGGCAAAAATTCGGTTGTCTATGACACCTATGAATCATGAACGTACCTTCAAAAAAGACAAGATAGGAAAAAAGTTATATCAGTTCTATCTGAAGGAAAAACAAAAAGACGAAAACTTCTAAATCAGTTAGAATAAGATGAATGGCAAGCAATTAAAGAATAGCATACTCCAGTGGGCTATACAAGGAAAACTTGTACCGCAAGACCCTAATGATGAACCGGCATCTATACTTCTTGAACGTATAAGAGCCGAAAAAGCCAAGCTGGTCAAGGAGAAGAAAATCAAGAAAGATAAAAACGAATCAATCATTTATCGTGGTGACGACAATTCCTATTATGAGAAGTTTCTCGCCACCGGGGAGGTGAAGTGCATTGATGACGAGATTCCGTTTGAGATACCTGCTACTTGGGAATGGGCAAGATTCTCTACAATTATAAATATGTCACCAACAGTATCAGCGGAAGACGATGTTGATGCAGCATTTATGCCTATGGCTTTAATAAATGCTGGTTATGGTAGTGGATATTCTTATGAAACAAAAAAATGGAGTTTAATCAAAACTGGCTTCACTAAAATAGCAGTAGGAGATATTGCCTATGCTAAAATTACGCCCTGCTTTCAGAATCGTAAGTCATTTATCTTGGAGGATGTTCCCGGAAAAGTCGCAGCAGCAACCACAGAACTCAACGTGCTTCGTCTATATGGACAGACATTATATGCTTGGTATGTTTTATACTTCCTGAAATCTGATTATTTTATCAAAGAAGCAAAATATAAAGGTACAGCTGGACAGCAAAGAGTTCTATCATCATATGTCCAAAACAAACTTTTTCCAATCCCTCCATATAACGAACAATATAGGATTATAGGAAAAGTTCAAGATGTATTCTCCATTGTGGATAAATATGAAAAATCGCAACAAGGATTAGACAAGCTTAACGCTCTAATTTTTGATAGCCTAAAGAAGTCAATTCTTCAAGAGGCTATACAGGGTAAACTTGTACCACAGATTGCAGAGGAAGGTACAGCTCAAGAATTGCTTGAACAGATAAGACAGGAAAAGCAAAAGCTCGTTAAAGAGGGTAAACTAAAGAAGTCTGCTTTGACAGATTCCGCTATCTTCAAAGGTGACGATAACAAGTACTTCGAGAAGATTGGAAAAACAGTTAAAGAGGCAACAGATGAAATTCCATTTGAAATACCAACCACGTGGCAATGGGTACGTATCAAAGATATATTTCAAATAAACCCCAAAAATATTGCCGAAGAAAATTGTATCTCAGCCTTTATTCCAATGGAAAAAATATGTGCTACTTATGGGTCTGAGTTTTCCTATGATGAAGTTCAATGGAAAGCGATTAAAGCTGGTTATACCCATTTTGCAGATGGAGATGTCGCTTTTGCTAAGATAACTCCATGCTTTCAAAATCGCAAATCTGCCATCTTCTGTAATTTGCCTAATGGCATTGGAGCTGGCACAACAGAATTGAAAGTACTACGACAATTCGGTGAAACTATAAATCGATGGTATCTCTTGTTTTTTCTTGAAAGTCCATATTTCATAGATGAAGCAATTTTCAAAGGTACTGCAAACCAACAGCGAATTATATCTGGCTATTTAGAGAACAAACTTTTCCCTTTGCCTCCATTACAAGAGCAAACTCGAATCGAAAAGCAAATTAAAGCAATAGCAAGTATTATGAGCAGATAGGAAAGAGTGTCAAAGAAATTACTGAGGAAATAGCCTTTGATTTGCCTAATGGATGGTATTGGTGTAGATTGAAAGATATATGCTCAATCTTTACAGGAGCGACATTCAAAAAAGAAGAAGCCACTATTACGAGAAAGGGTATCCGCATTCTGCGTGGAGGTAATATATCGCCATTTGAATTGAAAATCAAAGATGATGACATATTCCTTACAAAAGACAAAGTTAAGGAAGATATTCTACTGAAAGAGAATGATATACTAACACCTGCGGTTACCAGTTTAGAAAACATAGGGAAAATGGCAAGAGTTGATAGTGATATGTCAGATACAACTGTTGGTGGATTCGTTTTTATCATTCGCTTGCACTTGATAAATCGGTGGTTCTCAAAGTACATTCTCTATCTTTTAAGTTCACCTTTTATGATTGATTTTATGAAATCTATAACAAATAAATCAGGGCAGGCTTTTTACAACATTGGCAAAGAACGCTTGTCGATGGCTTTATTACCAATTCCCCCATTGACGGAGCAATATCGCATTGTTACCCAAATAGAAAAACTATTTGAGCAACTGCGATAAT
>ERZ773210.1886-NODE-1886-length-19004-cov-10.069713_pt1 | contig 19004 bp, 20 predicted proteins | sample MGYA00580528_ERZ773210 | MGnify/ENA primary metagenome ERZ773210 (study PRJEB29015, sample SAMEA2737769) | human gut metagenome | biome: human gut; feature: human-associated habitat; material: faeces | place: China | collected 2012 ...
AACATTACATCATCGGTGATGCCGATTTTGTCAAAATCAATGTGTCTTCTCATGTAACATACCTCCCTCTCAGGGAGATGTCCCATGTACTAACCTCCCTGCTTTTTCAATTTTGTTTTTTGTGATTTCGCAGTGAAGTTTTTTCTCGATTCTATACTATTTGACTTTTTCTGATAATGTTTGGACTTTCTGCTTGTGCATATCTTAACACAGCTTAGTGGGGATTGCAAGAGGTAATAGACTTGAATTTCCGCAGTTTTATTCACAAGTGCATCATTTTCCATGTGCAGTTATTAACAACTTTCGAAGCCGGAACGCAAATTCACTGCTGATATGACTTACAGTATGTTTCCTCATACTTGAATCTGCAGAACCAGCGTGCACTCATGATATTATCTGCCCATCGGCTTTTGCCATCCATGCTTTGTCGGATTCCGTTATTACTAATTGATACAACGGCTGTACCAGTCGATAATAGCTGTCAGGTAAAGAAATCCGTGTTTCATTGGATGTATGGTCCATGACTGATTTGGACGGTCTATGACCGCATTACGAAGTAAATACGGACAAGCTTTTGCCTGCTTTACAGCGATCAACCAACCTGATATCCGCGCAGTTTAAGTTAAGCAGACATCTGACGGGCTCCCCAAGTAGGATTATCCGTATGCAGATGGTCAATACTTTAGTCGTCGAAAGGTTTCGGACTAAATTTACTCTCGTAGTCAGGTCCGACAACTTCTTCAGATTTTTTTTTGAGCCAGTCAACCTGCATAGTAAGTTGACCGACCTTTTTGGCGTATTCAGCTTTTTCCTTACGTTCTTCGGCAAGTTTTTCCCAAAGATTGTCTTCCCGCTTGTTATCAAAAGCAAGAGACGCATTTGTAAGGAATTCCTTTTTTCCAGTTACGGAGGAGATTTGGTTGAATATCGTTTTCAACAGCAAGCACATTAAGTTCTTTTTCTCCTTTAAGCAGCTGGAGTACGAGGTTGGTTTTAAATTCAGCACTGAAATTTCTTCTTGATCCGGACATAATAAGTACCTTCTTTCATTTGTTGGTTATAGTATATCAGATTCATTAAGAAATGTCGTGTTCAGTGGCTTAATTTATGAGACCATTATAATGGAGCGTTTACGATTATTCAACGAATTCCTTATCACATTACTTGGTATTATTTTGTATAGTTTTTTTTACTCTTTCTACAATTATTTGTTTTATTCTTCGAATATATGAAAACCAAAACATTGCAAATAATGTTAATATGCATCCTATATTTAGTATTGCATACAACATTCCTTTTAATAAGAAATTAGTCCATGTTAAACTATCTACAATTCCATTATTCAGATATATTAATCCAACACCAAATAAATATATAACAAAAAACAGCAAAGGTTTGATAATTTTGGGGGGTTCTAAATTAATAATATGATTGTTTAAATATTTAACAAAATAACATAATCTAAATATTGAAGCTACAAGTGTTCCAATTGCAATACCAACTAAACCAAACTTAATAATCAATGTTACAGAAAGACATATATTAATTATCGCTTCTAGAGCTGCCCCTCGATTAGTCTCTTTAAATTTATTTGCCGAAATAATTAATATATTTAGTGGTTCGCGTATACATATGATCATTTGAGAAAGCGCTATTATTATTGGAAACAATAATCTATCATATTGATAATCAACATTATTCCCTATGTAGACAGAAACAAATTGACGAATCAAAATAATAGCAGTCCCAAACCCCCAAAATGTCAATAAAAATATTATATAAAAATATCTTTTAAATATTCTTTTTAATTCCTCCTGATCATTGGAAGCATAGGCTCTTCCTATAGTTGACTGAAATCCTGCTGATACAGAAAGTATCACTGATTTTATTCCATTTACTACTAGCATATATACGGCATACACACTTACCTCTTTTAAATTCATAAAAAAAGTAATTAATACAATATCTGTATTATTGTTTATAAAAAACGCTAGATTTTGAAAAAAACCATCCCATCGCCCTTTCAATTTTCCTGCATTTTTACTATTCTCGACATTTAATGTGTATCGCCTTTTTACAATAATTGTATACAATAGTGGTTGTAAAAGAAACGCTAGACTACTTAATACTTTTACAACAATAATATTTCTACAATAAATAGAAGAACTAATAACCAGAACAATATTAATAACATACGCAACAATCTGAATTATTGAGCAAATGTATAACTTGTGATCTGATTGAAGTAAAATTTTGTATGAAATCGCCAAAAAAAACTGCGCGCATAATGAAATACTTAAAATCCAAATCAGAGAAGTTACTGTCAAAAAAGATAACGGCGTTCTTGTTATCAGTGGATAACAAATTGAGAGTATGGCTACATATCCCATATAAATTAAAATAATTTGAAAGAAAAATTTTCTTGCGGAATTAACAATGCTTGATACTTGCTCCATTCTTTTTTCAAATAAAGGCTTATACAAATTCGCCATTACAACAGCACCAATTCCTCCCTCTAATAAGGAGACATAATTCAAAAATTGATTTATTGACGAAACAAGTCCATTAATTTCTGTTCCAAAATAATAAATTGTAACCTTTGTTGTTACAAACGAATTTGCAATGGCAACTAACTGTAATAGAAGAGAAAAAATTATATTTAACGAAACAATTCTTTTCATCTTTATTGATTACTATTTAATATCCTTTCAATTTCATTTATAGCATTTTCCCAAGAAAATTTTCTTATCATCTCTTCACCAGCCTTAGCAATTTTTATTCTCTCTTCTTTATTATTTATTATATAATCTATTTTTTCCGACAGTTTTTTAACATTTTTAGGTTCACAAATAAAGGCAGTCTTTTTATCAATTGCAAAATCTAAAACTCCCTTACAATCTGTTGTAACCAAACAACATCCACATTTCATACTTTCGCCTGCGGTGAGTCCAAACCCCTCCAACCAACTTGCACACACAAATACAGAACACCTATTATATAGTTTTTCTAATTCTTGGCGAGACGGACAATAAGTATACTTCACATATGAAGGAATATCGTCACTAGGTGGATATATTCCAAAACCTTCAACAATAACATCTGGATTCTTTTTATGAACATAATCTAATGCATTTAGCAAATCATATGTACCTTTTGATTTTATTGGAACATACATAAATCCAACTGATTTTTCAATTCTATTTTCTATAGGATTTTTCACAGAAAAATCATCATCAATTGCATTTGGTAAGTAATATGTTTTCTTTTCAGAATGTTCACAAACTAAATTAAATAACCATTTTGATACTGTTATATTAATCATACCTAAACTATAAGTGCTAAAAACTTCTTTATCTGTTTTCCCCCAATTTTCAAATCCCTGAATAAAATAAACCTTTTTTCCCTTTCTTGCAGATAACTTTTCAACGCCAAAAACAGTAACCAATGCTGTTGCAAAAACAAAATCTGCATCTGGAATAGTGTCATTATTTACATCAAATACAGGGATTTCTGTAATATTACTATTAATCAATTTTTGTTTTGATATGGTGCACCTTTTGCGTTTCAAAAAAGAGAAATAATTAGGAATTCTTAGTTTTCCCTTTCCTTTACAGCAATCATAAACAATATTAATTATATGCCCTTTATCCGCAAGTCTCTTTGTATATCCGTAAACATTAAGAATACCTCCAGATGGCATATTATTGTCATACCATGGTAATACAATTGTTATTTTCATTTTTCCCCCTTATCCAAATCTTTTTTTCCATACAATCTTATACACTGTTGACAAAAGGAAAGCCGGAAGAAACAAAATAGTTCCTTTAAGTCCAGAAAATTTCTTTGGTTCAAAAACTAAACACTTTGCATATTCCAACAATTGTTTATCTATTCTTTGTTCTGTGTTATATCTTACTTTAAAATATTCGGCTTCGCCTTTTGGATAATCAAAAATATTAGTTGTTTTGGTAAGACCATCCTCTAAATATGAACAAATTGTCCAAATCTCCGGTACTACATAATATACATATTTTTGATCAATCTTACGCCATACAACATCCTCCGTTATGAATTTCTCTCCCTCAAAAAAAGGAAACGGATATTTTTTTAGTATCTCTGTTTTATGAACCATCGTAGTTTCAAAAAAACCTTTTTTCATTTCTTCCTTAACTATTGAACATTTGTATGGGTTTAAAAATTTTTCACCAAACATTGTTTCATTTATACTCTTACCTCGATGCGCCAATAGTCCACAAATATTTTCCTGCGAATCTTTAACACTGTTCCAAAGATTCCAAATACGCTCTAAGGCATTATCGACCAAAAAATCATCTGAATCTATACAAACAAATAATTCATATCTTGCATTCAAAACGCCATTATTAAATGCGACATGCTTTCCCGCATTTTCTTGATATATATATATAATATCTATTTCATTTTCTTCCTGTAATTCTTTGACATATTCACGTGTTAAGTCAGTAGATCCATCATCAACAATCAACCATTCAAATTCGATACCTTTTTGTTTTAAAAGGCTTTTATACAATATATCAAGATAAGATTTCCGATTATAACTTGGAGTAAATACAGTAATACCTTCCATTATTCAGTCCTTTCAAAACGAGCTATCCATGATTGACAATCATACATATTAACAACTTCTTGTTGTATTTCTTCGTATGGAATTTTCAAAAATTCATCAATGGTTCTGTTATCTCTTCCATACAAATATATATTACTTTCATTATAAAATGGTTCATCAATAATCTCATAATAATTTGTAATAAGTTTCTTTTTTAAAAAGAGTGCTTCTAACGGGCGTAATGTTAATCCATAGTTTTCTTCTGTCACTAAATCCAATATTGCTCTACTGTTCGAAGCTATTTTTTTTATATATTCTTCATATGGTAAAAATCTATCATCTACATTTTTATTAAAACTACATTTACAATTTGTTATATAAAAATATGTCTTCAAATGATTCTTATCACAATAATCTGCTATTTCCCGCAAATAATCTAATCTATGTTTAGGAGAACCAATAAATGAAATATCAAAATTCGATGCACTATTACTTTGAATCAACTCTTTATTCCAAATTTGTGGATTATATTTCATTTTGTACTTTTTGCAATCACTACGATTATATGACCATATTTCAATTTTATCATTTGCAAATAATTTTTTAATATCAATCCTTTGAGATATTGTCTTTATTGAATTCCAACAATAAAAAATAACTTTTATATCTGGGTTTATTTTATATATATATTCAACCATTCCTTCATTATAGTAAGTATCAAAAACAACAACAATATCATACAAATGTAACAAAGTTGTCCATTTAGCAAAAGAAAAAGCTAAAGTATGCTTACTTTTTTTTGCTAATTTGTATACTACACCTTTTTTGTATACATCAAAAACATCTTTAGAAACACTTGAATTTTGTAAAACATCTATATCATGACCTGATAATAACATAATTTTCTTCATACCTATCAACTCCATATATTATTTGAAAAAATGTCAGTATATATCTCTGGAACTCTTAACACATAACTTACCACCCAACATATCTGCGAAGCACACAATACCGCAAGCATCTGAAAATTTTTAACTGTAAGCGCATTTCTTTTTCGAAATTCGAAAGCACTTGCAAAAAAAACAAAATTCGACAAATTTAATATTCGAAAGAAGCGATAAAAATTCATATCAACAAATAGAAATGGCAAACTTAACGCTGCATATATATTAATATTCTCAACAGTTTCACCAAATACGCTGTCCTCTGGCGTATTACGCTTAATAAAACAAACCGATAGCAAATTAACAAAATATAAAACTACAAACTGCACTGATCCCCACGATGTTCCACCAAAATAAAAACTAGCTTGCTTAAGTATACTAAATCGTTTTGCCACAGCCGAAATAACGAGTAATGGTAAATTTATATTCAATAAATTATTGCACAATAACAAAATTAAATAAACAGCAAAAAAAACAATAATAAATTGATATTTACTCTTTTCTGAAACTTGCTTCTTTTCTCTTTTAACCATTCCAGCAATAAAAAACGGAATAAAAAAAGCACCTGACATTTGAAACAGGCATGAAAACACGGAAAATAATAGTGCTATTTTTCTTTTATTAACAGAATACATATACACCGCCACAAAAATAAAAACCGATGCAATCATCATCCTAATCTGAACTGTTTCAATAAATAATTCCGCTATAATAAGTAAAAAAATAACCATACAATAATTTTTTGTTATTTTTTTCATGGTAAAATAAATAATAATTCCAAGCAAACAAAAAGTAATAATTACAGTAGTTTGATAATCTGTAATACCAATTGATTTATAGATATTATAATACCATTGGTATCCTTTTTCGTATCTGTCATAATCGTCTGTCATCAGTGAAAATAGATACAAATTATAATCTGAATTTGAATTATTCCCTGCAAAGATAATAAATGTAGCAACTGTCCCAATTAATGCAACTATTCTCGATTGATTATTAAAAAATACGCAAACAAAACAAATTGCCAAAACAAAAAAATATAGCATCTCTATCATATTAACACCAACCAATCATATTTTTATTCAAAATAATCGCATTCAAAGTAATAATCCGGATTATTTTTTTTCATTTCAGCCCACTCCAACGTATTAGCTACAATTGCTGCAGGGTTTCCCAGCACTATTGAATTTTCTGGAATTTTACCTTTTACAACAGAACCAGCACCAATAATTGTATTTTCCCCAATCTCTGTTCCTGGTAAAATTGTACTGTTCGCACCAATAAACACATTTTCCCCAATTCTAATGTTTTTAAGCCAATATGCTTCATGTTCAATTGTATCGCCAATAGCTCTCAATCCACATGTTATAGAATAATCATGGACTAACAATAAGACTCCTCTTGAAATAACAACATTATTTCCTATATAAGTTTTTGAATAACCTTTCCCATCAAATATTACAGAAGGATGAATGTACCTAGGTGTTCCAACTAAGTTAACACCTATTTTTTTTAAATACTTGTTATAATATTTCATATACTTTCTTGGGGAAAAGCCATCAATTCTTTTAATAAGATTTCTTTCAATTACATAAAATATCTTAACTATTTTTTTCATAATATAATTTGATGTATCTCCTTATCATATCCTTTTTTGAAAAAACAAATCGCTTATCTTCAGGTAATTTTTCAAAATCACTTTCTCGAAGAAAATCCACTACCTTTTCAATATCTCCCTTATGTATGACAATTCCCTCTTTATCATTTATACATTCAGAACAACCTCCTGTATCATATGTGATAAGCTGAGTTCCACAAGCAATAGCTTCCAAATTAGTCGTTGGAAAATTATCTTCATAGGTTGGATTAAAATATACATCAGCAACAGAATATAAATTAACCAGTTCCTGAACATTCTCTGTCCTTTTTAATGCTATAAATTGTGATGGTAACATATTTTTTTGTTTTTCAGTAACCCCAACTACTACAATTACATATTTTGACATGTCAATGCGAGTAGACAATTCAATAAAATCCTTTAATCCTTTTCTTTCAGTCCATTCTCCTGCTACTCCAAGAATTATTTTTTTATTTTCTATTCCATATTTCTCTCTAAAATTCGAATCTGTAAATTTAAATACTGCTGTATCAATTCCATTATAAATTACGGTTATTGGATATTCTCTCAAAAATGAACTTTTTATTTCCTGCGCCAACCATTCACATGGTGTCACAATTGTCATATCAACACCACTAAATAATTCTTTCTTTTTTCTCCAGTTCCACTCAGAATTATCAAAAAATAAAGAGGCAGGATATGTATTCAACTGTTGACAATTATGGCACCCAGTTTTCCATTTTTCACACCCCGACGCATCATAATATGCACAATGTCCTGTAAACGACCAGCAATCATGTTGTGTCCAAATCACTTTTATTTTTCTTTCTTTTATATAATTAAATAGCATTTCAATATTTATATAATATCCATGAATGCAGTGAAGATGAATAATGTCCGGATGAATACTATCAACCCAATCCAGTAATTTTTTGGTTGCTTTTCTAGATGCAAAACCATGTTTATCTGTCACTCTAGTATACACGCCATGCAGTTTTACACCTATAGAATCCCCCATATAATATTCAAACTCATTCTGTGCTTTACGACCTCTTCCCCACGCAACATATGAGTCAATACCTTTCTCACGTAAAGCATTATGGATATTCAGCATAATATTTCCTGCCGCCTTATATGAAAATGTACTAATTTGAAGAATCTTCATTTGAATCAATAACCTCCTTCAGCCAATTACTTAAGGAATACTTATTATATATTTTTTCATCAATGATCTTATAATCACTATGAAAAAATATACTATCTAAGTTTATTTTCCCATTGTAAATGTATATATTCTCAGGACAATAAAAATCATAATTAACAATATCTTGATTTGTTGTAATTATCTTCTTTTTTGCTCCCAAAGCTTCAATTACTCTTATCGTCAATCCATTTTGACCCTCTTGTGCAGAATCCATCACACACTTAGATTGTTCATAAATATTAACAAGTTTCTTTCCGTTCAATGGTTCAAAATGAAATTCTTTATACTTAGCATGTCGCAATTCCTTATTCATTATTTTTCGATAAAAGAATACTATTCTCGAAGGAAAAAAGAAATATATAAACTGTCTTCCGTATATATTTCTTAATTGCGTGCTCATCAATTTAATAAACTTATATTTTTGGGGATGTGCTGTTCCCACAAAGCAAAAATCATAGACAAACTCTTTCTTATTTTTTTTGCCTATTTCTTTATAAATATTACTATAAAACAAAGGTAAAAATTTAAGATTTGGTGTTTCTGCAACATCCATCCTATCAAACGAATAACATTTATCGAAATATTTTTGTATTCTCTTAATATACGAAAAGTTTTTCTGTGAATCCCACTGGTATAAAACAAAATTAGCATTTTTTTGAGTATTTCTTATTGTTTTTATCATTTCTTCGCTAAATGATAATGATTGTCCCGAAATCAAAAAAACAACATCATATTGAGTTTTATTTATGGTTTCCATAATCCTATCAAAATACTTTTCTATATATTTACTTATGAACTTTTTGTTAATGCGAATAATAGCTTTTATCCAAGCATTTGTACTCGGACGATCGTCAAAAAAATCAACCTCATATCCCAAATTATTCAATTCTTCAATAATAAGTTCAGGATAATCAAAAAAACGCGGCATAATCAAAAGTAATTTCATTAGTCTTCCTCTATCAATTATTTAATATTTTGCTAATTTTGGTATTGTCTCCCCAAATTGCTTTTGAATCGTACGGTCTATCTGGAAACACGCCATACTGCAACTTAATATCATAATTATTTTCATTAATAAATCGTTCTACTCTATCAGCCAATTTTTCTGGTCTTCCAGAGCAAATATTTATTATTCCTTGTTCTTTATTTTGACATATTGCTTCAGCAACTTGAATGCAAAAATCTTGATAATCAATAAAATCATATTGATTTTGCCCAAGCGTAAATGGGAATTCCTTTTTGCCCTCCTCAACTGCAGCGGTAATCTTTGAAAAAATAGAAGACCCGTATTTTGAATTTCCTACAATATAATAACCACGTAACCATTGAAATACAGCATTACTTTGTTTGCATAACATCTCAGTTAAATCTCTTATTGCATTCTTTGCAATCCCATATGGTGTTGTTGGATGACAGGGCGTATTTTCATTAATACTCCCCTCAAAAAATCCGATTTCATGCATGCTTCCCATAGCACAAATATGTTTACATCCAGCCTCAGTAAAATCTTTAATAAATGCAAAATGTTTAGGAATATCCTCTATATGTGCATTAGAATAATGAACAAATCCATCTCTCCAAGCCAAATGTAGTAAAACATCGGGATGCCCAAAATACTCATATGGCTTCTGAATTTCAAATAAATTACATTCCTTTTTTTCTGAACGCTCATCCACATGAGCTAATGAAATATCAGACGAAATCACTTGGTGTCCTTTGTTTAATAATTCCCTCACAATGCCAGTTCCAAGATATCCATTCGCACCTGTTACCAATATTTTCATTACAATTTTCCTCCATGTTCTATATTTTTTCATCTCCACATAAGTTCGCATCGAACAATTACCCCTACATAACTGCAGATTCTCTTCATTTACAACTTGTCATCCTATTAAATAACTTAGTATAACTGTGTTGTAAAAAATATTTCAATCTCCTAAAAGGTATACTTTGCCATCCGTACCTCGCTTTATAACGAACTACGGAAAGACTTCGCGTACTACTCTTTCTATCCATCAGGAAAATTGTATACATCACTCATTAAAATAGTTATTAACAGCAAATTTTATATCACATGCTGCACTTCATTCACCTGTTCCATTTCCTCATCCTCAACCATTTTCCCATTCCATTCAAAAAAAACACCGTGCTCCGCCACCCTCTGCTCCTGCAGAAGTTGACTACACAGTGTGTTCCATCTGTCCTGCAACGCGGCAAAGCGACGATTACACTTCAGATTTGCTTAAAAACTTCAGTTCCTCATAGCGAAAAGCAACTGTGGCGGGTGTTCCAAACACATCCACACTTGCTTTCACTGTTTTCTCTTTCTCGTGTTTTTCCAGAATGCGGCAGCGGCTTCCGGCAAATACACCGGAGATGACATCCGCATATTGGAAGCTGTCTGTGTCTGACTGCTCCTCGGCCTGACGTTCTTTATGCCTTTCTTCCCGCAATTCTTCGTACTCCTCTTCGGAGTATTTCTGAATCACCTCAAGACCAACTTCCACCTTCGTCTGGCGGCCAAAAAGATTTACCATTAGCTGCGCCGTGCGCCGGTGTCTGTCAATTCGGTAAATGGAGCCCTGATAATTTTTTAAGGCCCCTTCCGTAATACATATTTTGTCGCCGATAAGATAACCAACTGATATTTGAACGATATAATGCTCGTCCATCATGGAAAGAAGGTAGGCTTTCTCCTCTTCCGTAATTGGTGCAATCTCATCCGCGTCGCGGAGCACCTTTTTAAAACCCGGTACTTTCGCTAAGTATTGGCAAAACAATTCGATGTCACTTGTATCAACAAAAATATAGCCGGGGAACAAGACCTTTTGCTCCTCGTGCCATCTTCCCTGATAGCGCTTTTTCCTGACGTACATCGGGACAAAAATTTTGTCGTAAGTTCTGCCATCTCTATTTAGAATCAGCTTTTTGAAAAGCTGCTCCTTTTCGTGCTCTTCCCCGGACATTACCTGAATCACATACCACATATCCTGCCTCACCACCTGCACGTAAATTTAAACTATCTTCTATCTTGCCCCCTGGCCTTTCACCACAGAGACAACCGTTTTCAATAGAATCTTGATATCAAGCCCGATACTCCATCTCGAGATATAATCTCTGTCAAGAGCAACAACCTCTTCAAAATCCATCACATCACTTCGCCCACTTACCTGCCACATTCCGGTTATCCCCGGACGAATTGACATGCGGCCTCTATGATGCGGTTCATATTTTTCCCACTCATCCAGAGTCGGGGGGCGAGTGCCCACTAAACTCATATCACCTTTCAGCACATTAAAAAACTGCGGAAATTCATCAAGGGATGTCTTTCTTATGAAATTACCAATTCCTTTTCCTGCGCCTTTTTCGCTGCCGATGATACGAGGATCATTTTCAATTTTAAACATATATCCGTCTTCCACCTCATTCATCGCTAACAACTCTTGTTTGCGCTCTTCGGCATCCGGATACATACTGCGAAATTTATACATCTTAAAAAGTTTGCCATTTCTTCCAACACGCATCTGTGAAAAAAAGATTGGTCCCGGTGATTTAATCCATATAAATGGTGCCAAAATAACCGTAAAAATTCCGGTTAAAAGACAACCGACAAAACCACCAACAATATCCATGAGGCGTTTGGCAAACGCTTCCCGAAGATTTAATATCGATGGTGTCATAGTCACCACAGTAAATTCACCAAATTTTTCCACAATCCGCTTCTGCATCGGAAAATCATACTGCGAACCAACACAAATATGAACAACGATACTCATATCTGCCATAGCATAAAGAATATCATGATATTTGTCATCCATCTGAGGAATTGCAAAAAAGACCTCATCTACCCAGTCGCGGCAAATATACTCAACCGCACCGGACATACCGGCTACAACCGGAACTCCACCAATTCTGGCATCCTTTTTCGGCTCACAATCAAGGTAAATAATACCTGTAACAGTAAATTCTCCTACATTTTTATTCTGAATACGTTTCAAAACATTTTTTGCATGATCTTTTGTTGTCATCAGTACTAAAGACTTAGACCCCTGCTTTTCGCGGCTGCTGTGACGTAAAAAGTATTTTCTGACACATCGCAGCATATACGCCAAAATCAGATAATACCCTGCCGTTCCTATCAGCACAAAACGGGAGAAGTTTGCCCCCTGCTGAATCAAAAACAGATAAAACACAAAAAGCAGCATGACATATAATACGGTTTTTACCGTACTTTTAAATTCATTATAATAGCCACGCCACAATACATCTTTAAATATATTTAAACTAATAATGACAAAGATTTGCAGAAGCAACACCACTACCGCTGTATTACGATATAAAACAACAGCATACGGAATGCTCCAGCCATGTCGTATAAAACATGCAATATAAAACGCAATTTGAAAGCAGAGTAACTCTTGGAGCATAAAATCTAAATGCTTCAACCATCCCTGCATTCTTCTACGGTACATGCCCATCCTCCTATCACTTTTTAATTACAAGGTAACCCCGGCCAATTATAAAAGGCTTATGGAAGAGGAAAAATCCTCTCCCATAACGCTTTTTTTAGGCTTTTACCACTTTGCCCTTGAATCCGGCCTTTTTCAAAGCTTTCTTAAGTTTCTTGAACTCTTTCTTGGACATTTTTTTGTTAACTTTAATCGTTACTTTCTTTGTGTTAACACCCTTAAAAGCACCTTTCTTAACTGTGATTGACTTTTTGCCCTTAAGGACAATTGTCTTCACCTTCTTAGCACCTGTGAATGCACTCTTGTTGATTAATTTAATCGAAGCAGGAAGTGTAATCTTGGTTGCTTTTGTTGCTTTTGCAAACGCTTTAGCATTTACAGTTGTTACCTTGTATGTAACGCCATTTACCTTAACTGTAGCAGAAACAGTAACACTTTTGCTCTTAGTCGCTTTTACAGCTTTAACAGCAGCAGTACCGTTTTTGTTTACGTTTACTGTTGTACCATTAGAAGCCTTCACATTGCTCTTTGTTACAGGTGTAACAGAAGTTGTCGGGCTCTGTACAGCAGATGCAGATGCAGCGGAGCCTAATGTAAGAGCTGCTGCCATAGCGCATACAAGTACTTTTTTCATTGCCTTTACCATTTTTTCTATCCTCCTTTCCTAAAAGATTCTATGAGAACCGAAAAACCAAAATAAGCTTTTCGGATACTCGCTAATGATTTCCATAGTAGTAAGCATCATTATAATATTTGCCGCCATAATACTTACTTCCATAGCGTTTGGAATAATAACCGGATTTTGCCCCTTCCACACGGTTTAGGACAATTCCTAACAGCGGGCAGCCCGCTCTCTCTAACTGGCGAATCGAATTCTTCACCAAATGCTTTGATGTCGCACCCCCACGTACAACCAAGATGGCACCATCGCAGAGATTTCCAATTCTCTCACCATCAGAAACCAGACTAAGCGGCGGAGAATCAATAAACACATATCGGTATTTTTCTTCCATATAAGCTAACATTTCTTCAAAGCGATTACTCTCCAATAACATCGACGGGTTAATAACATTATCAATGTTTGGTAAAATATCTCCATTTTCCCATTGGGTATGGAAAATTGCCTCCTCAATCGGGTAATCACTTGAAAGATAATGGGACAAACCTTTTATCTCTTCCTTTTTTTCAGATACAATTTCGTATTTATCAGCCATAACCGACTTACGCATGTCCGCATCTAAAAGAATGGACGGCGTGCCTGCTTCCGCAATCTGCTTCCAAAGCTGCATGGCAACAAAACTCTTACCCTCATTCGGCTCGGTACTGATAATCATTATTTTCTTGATTTTTGTTCCAAGAAAACTGATGTTAATTCGCAAACGGTTTACCGCCTCTTCCATCGCATACGGAAGGTCGGGCATATTGTTTATTTTGATTGATTTCATTTCTTTTTCTCCTTCCGTCTCTTTTTCTTATTTTTATATATCTCTTTTTCGCGCTCATCCGAAATTGAAGCAACATCGCCCTCTGGGATGACCGTAAGCGGCATAATACCAAATTCTTTCTCAACATCCTCTGCAGATTTCATCGTATCATCCGTCATAAAGAAGAATGTCAATACAGCGAGCACAATCACCAAACCAACAATTGCACCAAGCATCGTATTTTTAAACAAACTTGGCGAACTCTTTTTTTTCGGCATAATAGCATTTTCTGCAATGTTTGGCTTCGACGTATCCATTAATTTAGGAAGTTCTGTAACAGCAAGTGTCGCCAAACGATTTACAATGCGTTTTGCCTCATCCGGCTTTTTACTCTCTGCCGAAATCGAAAGAATTCGTGTATCGGAAACCGTCGATATCGTCAGCATATTAAGCAGCTGCTCATAAGTATAGGGAAGTTTCTCTTTCTTTATCACTTCTTCCAAAATCGGACGAACACGAAGCAGCTCTTCATAATCCGAAGATAGGGAAGTTCCCAAATCCAAATCCGATAAGTTTACAATGGAATCACTCGAGGATGAAACCATATATAACTTTGCTGTTGCCGTATACTTTGGTGCAACCAGATAAATTGTCACCAGCGCCATCAATATGGCACCAATTAAAAATCCTCCAATTACAAACACCAGTCTGCTTTTATAGTAAAGCATAAGTTCAAATAAATCAATTTCCATTTCTTCTTCATTCTTCTTTACCTGAACGATTTCTGTTTTTTCCTTTGTCTCCATTTCATTCCCTCTTCTTTAATCCATATATTTTTGTCGTGACATCAATAATTGATTCTTTGTCAGGATAAAATTCAGCATGATCAATTCCATCCCCAAGGGCTTTCCCGATTTTACTCGTACCCTTTATTTCAAAAAATCCTTTTTGTGTCCCTTTTATCAGCCGGTTTGTAAGGCCGGAAATTTTTTTAGCTGTCAGATTTGTCGTGGCCGTCTGTTCGAATTCCCGGAACAATTGACCGACATAAGCCTTATCGCTTTTAGCCTTTTCCTTTGCCTTTGTAAAAAAAGCCTCCATATACTGCTGCTGGCGTTTCATACGAGATGTATTTTTTTCATCTCCCACACCATAGCGATCATGAATATAGTGATATGCCTGCTCGTCTGACAAAGCAAGCGTTTCACCCTTTTTCATTTGGCGGTCAATATCTTGAAAGTCCTCTAATAACGTAACCGTCACTCCGCCAACGGAATGATTTAATTTTGGAATTTCATCCATTGGAATTGCATAATAACCATTAATTTTAAGTCCGCCGAAAAGTTTGGATATGCTCTCCACTGTGTTAGCACAACTTTGCTCGGCATTTCCCCCATACCAATGTGCTGTACACAATTGCAGTTCTGCTGTTGCCGCGCCGGTACCATCATCCTGTATCAGTCGTACTTCCGACATCGTATCTCTGTTAATCGGCAAAAAAGAATAATTGTTGTCTGTTTTATCCACAATAACAAGCATTAAAAAATCACTCATGCTTCCTTGGTATACTTTACTGTCAGCACCTGTTTTATCTGTCCCCATAATTAAATATGTTTCAAAATCGTGATAATAAGAATAAATATTCCCATTCAGTTTCAGACTCCCCAAAGCAGCCAACTCTTCCGACTGCTCATCCATCAAAAAACCATCTTCCGAAATTACCGGTTCCGGCATATGATTTTCAAAAATTTTGAGCCCAATTCCAAATACTATCATCGCCAATATAAGTGCGACAAAAAGAATAAGCATCTTTCTTCGCTCTTTCCTACGCATATTATTTCAGCAACCTTTCCTCCGTCTTATCAATTGTTGCTAATAATGTCTCCCCAAAGATGTCTCTTAAACTGTCACGTCCCTGTTTTAAATTTGGCAAACGTGTTTTCATGTTGTGACAGTCACTTCCCAGTACCAACGGCACCTGAAGTTTTAAGAATTTTTTGATAAAACGCTTTTTTTTATGTTTGTCGATTCCGCCCGTATTAATCTGAGCGTATAAGGGAAGTTTAAAAATTTGATTCCAAATTTTTCTGCTTTTTTGAAATGAATCATATCGCTCGACATGGGCTAGTAAGATTGTCAGTTTTTGTTTCTCAATTAATTTTTTGACATCCACATAAATCTCATCCGTCCACTGAGCAAATGGCATCTCAAGGAGCAAAATATCGGTTCCTTCAATCGTGAGTTCGCGAATTTGCTTCGCATCCCCAATGCCTGGAAAATAATAAACTTCCGCACCCTTCCGTAAAGAAAGGGGAGTCCCCATATCATGCTCATTCAGTGCTTTCGTTAATTTCCGAAAAGAGTGCTCTCTCCGCTCTAAAAAAGACGAAACTTTATCAATATGGGCATAAAAATGGGGAGTCAACAATATCTCTTGCACTCCCTGCTCATCCTCCAGTGTCAACGCCTGAAGAGACTCATGAACATCTCGGCTTCCATCGTCCATGCCAGGTAGTATGTGTGTATGAAAATCTATCATAAAGTATCAAATCCTCCGTCCACACAAACATTCAACTTTAACACCACGTACAACAATATCAATAAATTTGTACTCTGTCAAGCAAAATATTTAACTGATTATAATTTTCTAATAATATTTTCGAAACCCGCGTACATCATCTGTATAGCCAACCGCCTCATAAAACCGGTGTGCCCCCTTTCGGAATCCGGAAGAAACCAAAAGTGCATATTCACACTGATTTTTAAGTGCAAATTCATCCAATGCCTCAAATATTTTTCTGCCAACGCCCTGCCCTCTGCATTCACCGGAAACAATCACATTCTCTACAACAAGGAATGGAGCATCCAATGCAATGCACACAATTCCCATCGTACTGCCGAGCACCTTATCACCATCCGCTGCCACTGCAAGAAAATACTCCGGTCTGTCGACTGTACGATAATAATTGTTCTCTAATACTTCCATCGAAACTCCTTCCGGAATCAAATCCCGGTACATTTTCTGTAATTGTGGGAGGTCTGATTTTTTCATTTTTCGAATTTGAATTTCTTTTTTCATATCTATCACCTGATTTTCATTTTCCATTCGTCAATAATCTCACTATAGTATACGAAAATTTAATGAATTTGTCACTAAAAAAGAAGGAAAAATGGTCATAATAAAGAAAAACTCTTCCTAACAAAAAGAATGCAACATTTTACAAACAAATGTTATATCAATGCAAGACAGGGAGGTCTTAAAAATGCTTCGATTATCACTTAGTACTGAAGAATACTTAATGCTTGGCGATGATATCAAAATTGTTTTTTTAGGCGGAAGCAATCATCATTTACGTATTATGATTGATGCTCCTAAGGAAGTTAATATTGTACGCAGTACCATATTAAAAAAACAATCCGGAACTAAAGAAGAATTCTCCTTCTTATTATGCCGAGCCAAACTTACCGGAAAAGTACCGAAAAAAAAGAGGCACGAAACCCAGTAACACCAACCCGCAATAATAATCAGAGGATTGCAAGCTGCCGGGCCCGCAGCCTGCGCCTCTGGATATTATAGAGACTAAAACAAACGCAACGTCGCAAACGGATTTGTGACGGTAAAACAAGGAGGTAATTATTATGATCGTATAACACAATATTACATCAATGAACGCTAACAGACAGTTAGGAATCGTAGGAAACAACTTGGCTAAATCTACTGAGAAACTTTCCAGTGGTTACAGAATCAACCGTGCAGCGGATGATGCAGCAGGTCTTGCTATTTCTGAGAAAATGAGAGCTCAGGTTCGCGGCTTGAATCGTGCATCTGACAACGCACAGGACGGTATCTCTCTTATCCAGACGGCTGAAGGTGCTATGGATCAGCAGCATGCTATTTTGCAGAGAACGCGTGAGCTTCTTGTTCAGGCTTCTAACTCCGGCGTATTAGACGGAACAGCTGAGAATGACTTCCAGAAAATTCAGGACGAGATTGATACTTTGAAATCTGAATATGAAAGAATTAACACAGATACAGAGTTCAACCGTAAAAAATTGTTGGATGGTTCTTACAAAGATCAGTATTTGCAGTTAGGTGCAAACAATGCTCAGGGTATTAATGTTACCATTAAAACAACTGCTTGGGATCCTGAGTTGTATTTAAGTAAGACATCTACAGTTGCAAAAGGAACCACTGGTAGCGCAAGTGACAAAGCTGCAAAAACAAACGGAAAAGTAGTTGAAGATACAACCCAGTATGAATATAATAGCCAGATCTTTACAGTTGAAGAATCTTATGTGGCTGCAAAAGGTAACGGATCTACAATTACAAAAGCAGATGCAGATGCAGCTAACAAAAAGGTAGCTGTTATTGATGTTGATGGTGAAGCTATCTCCGGTCTTCTTGACAACGTTGACACCATGATTAAGAGCGTTACTACAGAGCGTTCTAAACTTGGTGCTGTTCAGAACCGTCTGGAGTACACCGTTAAGGTTGATGACAACACATCTGAGAACCTGCAGTCTGCTGAGTCCCATATCCGTGATACTGATATGGCAGATGAAATGACAAGATTCTCAAAAGAGAGCATCTTGCAGCAGGCAGCTACTTCTATGCTGGCTCAGGCAAATCAGTCCAACCAGGGCGTACTTTCCTTACTTCATTAAGAAATGTTGTTCGTTTCATAGAAAAAACCAGTCTTCGGACCAATGTCATTAAGTTAAGAATTTTGACATAATTATAAAACACATCATATTTGCAA
>ERZ773210.1892-NODE-1892-length-18962-cov-3.644206_pt1 | contig 18962 bp, 20 predicted proteins | sample MGYA00580528_ERZ773210 | MGnify/ENA primary metagenome ERZ773210 (study PRJEB29015, sample SAMEA2737769) | human gut metagenome | biome: human gut; feature: human-associated habitat; material: faeces | place: China | collected 2012 ...
TGATTATAAAGTGTTTTGACTTTCAAAGTATATTATTAAAAAAATAATTTGTCAACACCTTTTTTAAGATTTCTCTCCTCCTTTTCTGTACAAAGTCGCCCAGGGCGTTGTCTACGCTCATTGGATACAATGAATCTGCCCTTCTAGTGTCATTACGTGTCATATGATAAAAATGTTGTAGCTTTCGTAATCCCCAAGTTTCACAAAAAAAGCCGCATTTGTACCGATCTCCAATCGTTAGATTTTTAGGTCTAACTTTTGGGGGTCGGTACAATTTTCAATGCGTCTCCCGGCTTTTTATTCTATCTGGTTTATGACTATTCCCTGCCATCTCTCCAGACTTATATTCTAATAGCCATAAGGTGTTCCCTTACCGCTTCCTTCCTTTAATCTTGCCATTGCTCTTGCTAATGATGCCTTTGAAATATGATATTCAGCAATACTTTGCTTCTGACGAAGCTGTTCTTCTGCTCTTTCTTTGGCTTCCTCAGCTCTTCTTAAGTCGATTTCTTCAGGATATTCACAAGTGTCAACTATAACTGTAGCTCGATTGTTTACCATCTGGGCAAAACCAGTCCCTGTTACACCTACAATAGTGCTACCGTCTTCCTTTGTGATTTTTATTTCTCCTACCTCAACAGAAAATACCATATTTTCATGATGAGCCTGAATGGCTTTTGAGCCATCACGAAGAGGTAAAACTAACTGAGTGCATCTTCCACTATAGAATATCTTATCGCAAGCAATAACTTTTATACCAAATGAATTACTCATAGCTCATTCCTCCTAGTTTGCGGAACTTTCTCCTGCCATTGTCTTTGCCTTTTCAATAACATCATCAATTGTTCCAACATTGAAAAATGCAGCTTCCGGATAATCATCCATTTCACCATCAATTATAGCCTTAAATCCACGTACTGTTTCTTTAAGTGGTACATACTTTCCTGGTACACCTGTAAAGTTTTCAGCTACATGGAATGGCTGTGAAAGGAACTTCTGAATCTTTCTAGCTCTATATACAACAAGTTTATCTTCATCTGATAATTCTTCCATACCAAGAATAGAGATAATATCCTGTAATTCTGTATATTTCTGAAGAATTTCCTGAACTCTTCTTGCTGTTTCATAATGTTCTTTTCCTACAACATCTTCCTCAAGAATACGTGAATTAGATTCCAAAGGATCTACTGCAGGATAAATACCCTGTTCAACAATCTTTCTTGAAAGAACTGTTGTTGCATCAAGATGAGCAAATGTTGTTGCCGGAGCAGGGTCTGTTAAGTCATCGGCAGGCACATATACGGCCTGAACTGACGTTACAGAACCATTCTTTGTTGATGCGATTCTTTCCTGTAATTCACCCATTTCTGTTGCTAATGTTGGCTGATAACCTACCGCTGATGGCATACGTCCAAGTAATGCTGAAACTTCTGAACCAGCCTGTGTAAAACGGAAAATATTATCAATGAATAACAATACGTTCTGATGTTCTTCATCTCTAAAATATTCAGCCATTGTAAGACCTGTTTCAGCAACCCTCATACGTGCTCCAGGTGGCTCATTCATCTGTCCAAACACTAGGGCAGTTTTATCTAAAACACCTGATTCTTTCATTTCTGTCCATAAATCATTACCTTCACGGGAACGTTCACCAACACCTGTGAATATTGAATATCCACCATGCTGTGTTGCAATGTTTGTAATCAATTCCTGAATAAGTACTGTTTTACCTACACCGGCACCACCGAAAAGACCGATTTTACCACCTTTTGCATAAGGTGCCAAAAGGTCAATAACCTTAATACCTGTTTCAAGAACTTCTACAACAGGGCTCTGGTCTTCAAATGATGGTGGATCTCTGTGTATACACCAATGCTGTTCACCATCTAATTTTTCTCCATTATCTAAAGTATCTCCAAGAACATTAAATAATCTTCCAAGAGTCTTTTCACCTACAGGAACAGATATACCACTTCCTGTTGCAACAACTTCCATACCTTTATGAAGACCTTCACTTGCTGCAAGCATGATACATCTTACTGTATTATTTCCTATGTGTTGCGCAACCTCCATTACACAACGCTTTCCATTGTTATCTACTTCAAGCGCATCTTTAATATATGGAAGGTTGTTGTCTGCAAATTCTACATCCACTACAGGTCCCATAACCTGTACAATCTTTCCTTTTAACATATGGTTTCGATTCCTTCCTATTTCTTCTTCTGTGCCTTAGCACCACCAATAATCTCAGTAATCTGCTGAGTAATGGCTGACTGACGCACACGATTATATTCAATCGACAACTGTTGCAACATATCTTTTGCACTATCTGTTGCCGCCTGCATTGCCATCATACGTGAGCTATGTTCACTTGCAAATGATTCAACTAATGCTCCGTAAATGAAACCTGTTACACAGTTTGGAACAATATGCTCCAGAACTTCCTTTACTGATGTATCTGTCTTGATTTCTTCCTGATACATATCTATAGGAGGTCTGTTCTTTTCAAACTGTTCTCTGTAACATGGAAGCAAACGCATTTTTTCCGTAACCATAGATACAGAATTTTCCATTTTTGTGTATATAACATAGATTTCATCTAATTCTCTTTTGTTATATAACTCCAAAACTCTCTCTGCAATTACACGGGCTCTATGAAGTGATGGATTCTGAACTGTATATTTAAATTCTGAATCAACCTCCATACCCTCTTTTGCAAAAAACTGACGACCAAGCTCTCCAACTACAAAGAGCTTATTATTTTTTCCCTGCTTAAAAAGTTCATTAGCCATCTTAATAACATTGTGGTTATATGCTCCGGCTAAACCTTTATCAGCAGTAATAACTATATAACCTCTCTTCTTTTCCTCATCAGGAATATTGGAATGAGGGTCAAAATACTTACTTCTTGCATCAGGCAAATGTCGAAGAAGTCTCGCAATTGCCGACTGTAATTCATAGAAGTAAGGCTCTGTGTCTTCAAGTTTCTGTTTTGCACTTCTAAGCTTTGCAGAAGAAATCATATACATGGCATTTGTAATCTTCATCGTATCCTGGATACTTTTCATTCGTTTCTGAATTTCCTTAGTATTTGCCATTATCTATCACCTGCTTCTAAATTCTGCTCTTATATTCTTTAGCTGCTTCAACTATTCTTTCTGTAAGTGCATCATCAAGAACTTTCTTTTCATTAATTTCATCAACAATATCCTCATGTTCTGCCTTAAAGAAGTCTAACATTCCCAGCTGTGCTTCCTTAGTTTTCTTGACATCTACATCTAAGAATATACGGTTTGTTGCTGCAACCAATGTGATAACCTGTTCAGCAAGACTCATCGGATTACAAAGTGGCTGCTTTAATAATTCCATAAGTCCTTTACCATACTGTAACTGTTCCTTAGTTGTATCATCTAAGTCAGAACTAAACTGTGTGAACACTTCCATTTCACGGTACTGTGCCAAATCAATACGAATAGTTCCTGCCGCTTTTTTCATAGCCTTAGTCTGTGCCGCACCACCTACACGGGATACAGAAATACCAACGTTAATAGCCGGACGCATACCTGAGAAGAATAAGTCACTTTCAAGGAAAATCTGACCATCTGTAATAGAAATAACGTTAGTCGGAATATAGGCAGATACATCACCATCCTGCGTTTCAATAATAGGAAGTGCTGTAATTGAACCTCCACCTAATTCATCACTTAACTTACTTGAACGCTCTAACAATCTTGAATGTAAATAGAATACGTCACCAGGATAAGCTTCACGTCCAGGAGAACGCTCTAACAAAAGTGAAAGCGCTCTATAAGCTACTGCGTGTTTTGAAAGATCATCATATACAATAAGTACATCTTTGCCTTTGTACATAAAATATTCAGCTAATGCTGTACCTGCATATGGTGCTATATACTGCAATGATGCTGATTCACTTGCTGTTGATGATAAAACAATTGAATAATCCATTGCACCATGTTTCTTTAATGTGTTTACTAATTTGGCAACTGTAGATGCTTTCTGACCTATGGCTACATAAATACAAATAACATCTTTACCTTTCTGGTTAAGAATTGTATCAATTGCTATTGAAGTCTTACCTGTCTGTCTATCGCCGATAATTAATTCTCTCTGTCCTCTACCAATAGGAAGCATTGAGTCTATTGCCAAAATACCTGTTTCCATAGGCTGATTTACTGACTGTCTGTCAACAATACCCGGGGCTTCCTGTTCAATGGCTCTATAGTCATCTGCCTTAATTTCACCCTTTCCATCAATAGGTGCTCCCAATGCATTAACTATTCTTCCAAGAAAAGCATCACCTACAGGAATTCCTGCTTTTTTCTTTGTTCTTGTTACTTTTGTACCTTCTTTTATTTCAGTGTCTTTACCGAAAATAATACATCCAACCTGGTCACGCTTAATGTCCTGTACCATTCCCTTAACACCATTTTCAAAAATAACGATTTCTCCATACATAGCATGTTCAATACCATAAACTGTTGCTATTCCGTCACCAACCCAGATGACTGTTCCAACTTCCTGGTCTTTACATACTGTATCGTAGTTTTCTATCTCTGTTTTAAGGATAGAAATAATTTCTTCCGAATTAATGGAACCCACGTTATCACCTCCATGTTAGTTTTTTCTCTAACCTGTTAAGTCTTCCTCTAATGCTGTTGTCCTCTTCAATATCTCCAACTTTCAAAACAAAGCCTCCAATAAGTTCAGGCTGCTCAACCATTGTAAGTTCAACAGTTTCTTTATTGTACTTCTTTGCAAGGTAATTTTTAATCTGACTTAACTGATTATCATTTGGCTCTACTACGTAAGATAATGTAGCTGTTAAAATGTTGTTTGCTTCATTATATTTCTTATAGTAAGCTTCTATAATCTCATCTATATAAGACATTTTTTCATGGTCACATACAACCTTTAAAAAATTCTCTATTTCTTTTGGAAAAACTTTTTCTATAATAGAATATTTTTCATTCTTTGAAATAATGGGACTTTCCAAAGTTCTATGCAACTGCTCTGTCAAAGAAAAAATTCTTTTACTCTCTTCAACTGTATCTTTCTTTATGCCTAATTCAAAAAGAACTTCTCCATAATTATTCGCTGTCTGTGTCATTTACACCACCTGCTTTAGCCAAAAACTGATCATACATTAACTGATTGCTTTCCTTTGTACCGGATTCACCCAATACTTTTTCTGCTGCTGCAACAGCAAGTCCTGCAATCTCTGACTGTAAATCCTGTACTGTCTTTTCTCTATCCAGTTCTACAGCTTTATGTGCATCCTTTATAATTCTGTCTGCCTCTGCACTTGCCACAGAAACCTTGTTATTATATTCAGTCTGCGCACTCTTTCTAGCTTTCTCGATGATTTCTGAAGATTCCTTATGTGCCTGTGTAAGCTTATCTTCATACTGAGCTTTCAAGTCATACGCTTTATCCTTTTCTTTTCGGGCATCAGCAATCTCTCCTTCAATCATCTGCTTACGCTGTTCCATAATATTAGTTACCGGTTTGATTAAAAACTTTCTAAGTGCAAGGTAAAGTACAATTAGATTGATGATGGTAAATACAACGTTCCAATCTATTCTTAATAACTGCATTCTCTACCAAATCCTTTCTTATCCTAAGAATAAAATAATTAAAATAGCTACAACCATACCGAAAATTGCAGTACCTTCTGCAAGGGCACAACCAAGTAATAATGCCTTAGTAATCTTTCCTTCTGCTTCCGGCTGTCTTGCGATTGCATCTGTTGCCTTTGATGTTGCAATACCAATACCTACACCTGCTCCAATACCTGTTAATGCTGCTAAACCTGCTCCAATTGCTACTAATGATGTCATAATATTTATCTCCTTTTACTCTATACTTTCTTTAATAAATAGCGATGTTAAAAATACAAACACATATGCCTGTATAAAACCATCAAATAAATCAAAATACAAACTTAATGGAACCGGAACCAAAACCGGCGCTACGATTTTAATAAGTTCCATAATAACGAATGCGCCTAAAATATTACCAAATAAACGCATACACAACGACAGTGGTCTGATAAACACTTCCAATATGTTCATAGGAAGCATTATTATTATCGGCTCTGCAAAGCTTTTCAAAAATCCCTTTACACCTTTCTGATGTATTCCTGCATATTCTACAAGAATAATACTCATCAGTGCCAACGCTCCTGTTACACCTACATCTTTAGTTGGTGATTTCAGTCCAAACAGACCAATCATGTTTGAGATTGCAATATAAATTCCAACTGTCATCATATAAGGAATGTATCTCTTTCCTGCCTCTCCTAACATATCGTAGAAGAAATTGTGTAATCCTCCGATAACAGTTTCTACAACCAGTTGTCTTTTTCCAACGTTTTCTACCTTTAAATTTCTTCCAAGGAAGAACGCTGCCACAATTAATACTGCCATAATAATCCACGTGACCACGACAGATTCGGCAACCGGAATTCCTCCAAAAATCGGAATTGTAAATGCTGTCTCACAATTTAATTCTGCCATTAATTCCTCTGACAGATTTCCCATTTTTGAACCTCCTCTCTTAGTATTGAACATATTTACGTGTCTGACTTATTTATCGGATATCAAACATCCAAGTTTTAATCGCACGAATTACTTCGCATCTTACACTTAAACATGTTACCTTGAAAATTGATTTCTCAGTGTAGAACCTTTGGCTGTTAATTGCCTGCACTAACATATATTATGTACAAATACCATACTTTTTTTATTATATTTACTATAATATTTTTTCTCATATAGTATAAAAGAGCAGATGTCACAGCCCTTCATCCGACCGTAACTCCACTCCCTTGTGTATATGTCATTGCCTATGCAATTATTGTCAAATATCTCTCACAATTCGCAATTATACTACTTTCTCCAAATAATGGTAGTCTTTTTTTTACTAATTATGATTTTTTGTCAATTTGTCAATTATGTATATTGGCTATATTTCACATTTTTAAGATTATAAAGATACTTTTTTTAGTGTATTTTGTATATTTTGTACACATTTTCATTATACATATGTCTAATTCTTATTCTTGTGATTATGCTTTTTTCGTCTATATTTTGTGAATTTTTTACAAAAAAATTAATGGTTTTTTATGTTAAATTACTGCTAATGTTTGCCATCATAATAAAAACATTGAACTCTCCATTGGTATGGTCTACTTCCATTCTGCCATCATATTTTTCAACTACGGCACTAACCGAAGACAGACCTATTCCTGTATCTTTAAACTCCCGTTTTCTTGAATAATAACCCGAATGACCTTTCTTAATTTCACCATTGTACAAGTTCGAAACTAACATACATATATACTCATTACTTCTGTTTATTCTTAATTTTATTCTTTTATTTTCTTCTTTTTTGCTTGCTTCAATGGCATTTTCCAGAAGATTTCCTATTACAATACATAAGTCTGTATCACGTATCTTTAATTCTTCCGGTAATGCCACATTTAAATGTACCTCTATTCCATTATCTTTTGCCAGCAAAATATAATGATTCAAAATTGCATCAACTGTGCTGTTATTACAATAAACCATTGGCTCTTTTGTAGAATCAATCTTATTATATTCTTCCAAATATTCTATTAACTGCTCTATTTTATTTTCCTTTGCTAACTGATAAACAACATTAATATGATGATGTATGTCATGTCTGCTTTTTCTGGTTTTTTCTATTTTTTCAGTAATCATATTGTATTGCTCTGCCTGCATTTCAATTAACATTCTGCTGCGCTTAGCCTTTTCTTCTGCTCTTACAAAGCTTTCTTCTGTTCTCACGGCCCTAAACTGCATCACACTAACAATTACAACACCTATACTTAACGTAAGCCTTGCAAGAACCTGATGAAGGTGCATATAAGTTATTTCAAAATTGTTCTCACAATAAGACAGACTTACTATTGAAAAAATCATTGGAATTATCCAACCATATTTCCACTGTCGCTTATTATCTGTTTTTACCACAGGCACAATATATTTCTTCCACAATATATACATAAAAGGAAAGCATACACATGATATTATTATTCTTAAAACTGCTGTATCCAGATACGTTGCTGACTGCTTAATTGTTATATAGTTATTTGTGTGACTTGCCCATACCAAAACAAAAACACTTATTGGTAATAGTTGGCCAAACACAAACAAAACTTTCTGTATAAAATCATTTATAAAATAGATACATAATATCAAAACAACAAATATCTGCACCATACGATATGCCAGCATAATATCAAGATTGTAAAAATCTTCTCCGATTATTCTTTTGAATGAAATATAATAAAGTGTTAGCACCACAAAATTTGCAAGTACTGTTGTAATCCGTGAAAATCTCAACCTGTCCTTAAAAGGCATATATAAAAGGAAAATCCACGGAAAAGCATCTAAAATAACATTTATTATTAACCAAAAATCACTCATTTTCCCCCCTATCTTCATTACTGTAACCTTGCTTTTATTTCATCACTTATTTCTAAGAAACACTCAACCAGGATAGGATTAAACTTTCTGCATTCCCTATCCTTTATCATATTAACTGCCTGTTCATGGCTTACTGACTTCTTATTAGGTCTGCCCATAACCAATCTGTCATATTCATCTGCCAGTGCAACAACCTGTGCACCTATAGGTATATCATCACCTTTAAGTCCGTCAGGATATCCTTTGCCATCATATCTTTCATGATGTCCCCTACATATTCCATAGGCAATTTGCATAAGCTCCTCATCCTTATACTCATCAAGATTTTCTATCATGCCTGCACCAATTAATGTGTGCATTTTCATTTCATTGCTTTCTTCTTCTGTTAGCTTCTCCGTTTTGTTTATTATTTTTTCTTCAATTCCTACCTTTCCTATGTCATGAAGAGCAGAGGATGTTATAATCACCATTCTCTGTGACCAGCTAAGATTATACTTGTCCGTTTTCTGCATTAGCTTGTCCAATAACATTTCAGTTAAAATTTTAATGTGTGATACATGAATTCCACTTTCACCATTTCTATATTCAATAACCTGTTCCAGCACGCCTATTAACATTCTGTTATTTTTCTCTTTTTCAACCATATTCCTGGCAACAAGCTTTTCCAAACGGCGTTGTTTTGCATAAAGCTTAATAGTATTAAGAACTCTTGTATATACTGTTTGAAAATCAAAAGGTCTTCCAATATAATCAACTGCTCCAAGATCATAAGCCCTTCTAATAAATGACTCTGACTTTTCATCTGAAATCATTATTACCGGAATATTTTCTGTAATCCCACTATGCTTCATATAAGTTAAAACCTCAAATCCGCTCATTCCACAAATTTTAACTTCAAGAAGCAGCAATGCAATATCCTCTCCGTATTTGTTAATCATTTCTATCCCCTGCTTTGCATCAGAAGCATTAATCACATCGAATTCTCTCTCCAGCATTTCTGTTAATTCTCCGCGATTTTTCTCAGAATCGTCAATAATTAAAATTTTAAATCTTTTGACCTCACTGGTATTATTATTGCCTTCATTAATATCGTTTTCCGTAACAACCATATTTTTTCTGATTTTCGCCTTATACATCAGCTTATCAGCCTTATCTATTGCATATTCAATAGGTCGTCCGTCTGACACTACACCACCAATACTTACTGATAATTTAAGTTCCGGATATCCGGACACCTTAGTATTATCTATTTTCTCTCTTATATGTCTTATTTTCTTTACAAAGCTGTTTTCCTCTATTCCAGGCATAACAATAAGAAATTCATCACCACCATATCTGATTATTAAATCTATCTTTCTTATTTCTTCTTTTATAACTCCTACAACAGTTTCCAATGCCACGTCTCCGGCCATATGACCGAAAGTATCATTATATAATTTAAAATCATCAATATCTAACATTGCAATGCCTGACACTCTTGTTGACATCTTAACATTATCTTCATAATACTTTCTGTTATATGCGCCTGTTAACACATCCAAATATATTTCTTTATCAAAGCCTGCAATCTTTCCAATTAGCTCTTTTCTTCCATCCGAATCTATTAATGTATCACTGTCTAAGCAGTTAATCATTTCAATAATATGAGGCACATTGTCTATTTCAATATATCTTGAAATAACCTGGTACATATCTGAATCTATAAACTCAATCTTTGTTCTCTGCTTCTTATCTGCTAATACTCTGGCAGATATACAATTCTCACAACGTGTATCTCTATTCCAAAAAGAATAGCACTGGCATGGATGATCCGGCATCTTACCTTTATTAAAAGAATTAGCTGTTTCAAGTCCTTCTACATCCAAAATTCTTACTATTGAAAAAACTTTTTCAAGCTGTTTCATCATTTCTTCTGTTTCCTGTTTAGTCATACTTTTTTCTTTTTCCATGACATTCCTCATTTCCGATTTTCCTTTTAGAATACAAAAGAGCCGGCATTTTTTTAGCTCTTTTAATCTAAAAACAATAACTGGCTCTATTATAATAAATTATTCAACTTTTTGAAATGCTTTTATATAATGTTTCCATCTTTTATTATGGATTTTATATTTAAATCCTTATCTAAAAGTACAATATTGGCTACTTTGCCAGGGGCAATACTTCCGAATCTGTCATATATACCTATAGCCTTTGCCGGATTAACCGCTGCACATTTAATGGCACTTTCAAGTGGAATTTCCATTTTTTTAACGGCTGTTCTTACACAGTTCATCAGATTAGTAACTGAACCTGCTATATTTCCTTCTCCCGTAAGTGTAGCCACATTGCCCTTTACCGTAACGTCTAATCCGCCAAGAGTATACTGACCATCGTCAAGTCCACATGCCATCATGCTATCACTTATCATAATTATTCTATCATCGCCAAACATCTTAAATGTAGTTCTTACTGTAGAAGGATGGCTGTGAACACCGTCCACTATTAACTCTACTGTTACATTCTCATTATCACAGGCTGCACCAATTACTCCCGGATTTCTATGGTGAAATGCATTCATTCCATTATATAAGTGGGTAACATGCTTTGCTCCGTTATCAAAAGCTTCTTTGGCCTGGTCGTATGTTGCGGCAGTATGTGCAACTGATACTCTTACATCATCCTTTATTTTTTTGATACAGTCAATAGCACCATCAACCTCCGGTGCAATATCAACAAGCTTAATTAACCCTCCTGCTTTTTCCTGTAATCTATAAAACATTTCAGCATCAGGTTTGTGAATGAATTCAGGATTTTGGGCTCCCTTTTTCTCCATTGAAATAAAAGGTCCCTCCATATTAATACCAACAAGCTCTGCTCCGTCCTTTCCGTCATATTCCTTAGCTGTTTCGAAAATCTGCCCAAGCTTTTCCTCAGAAAAAGTCATAGACGCAGGACAAATTGTAGTAATTCCGTTTTCCAATTCATAGCGTGCCATTTTTGAAATAGCTTCCTGGGTTCCATCACAAAAGTCATAGCCTACACATGCATGGAAGTGAATATCTGTTAATCCCGGTATAACATACAAGCCCTTGGCATCAATGACCTCACCTGTAGCTTCTGTAGAAATTCTATCACCATCTATGAATACATCTTTTTCCTCAAATCTTCCTTCTTCGTTAAATACTAATCCGTTCTTAATAATCATCTTTATTACCTCAATATATGTGTTTCTGTAAGCAATGCCCTACGCATTACACAGCTAAACTATTTTTTCGAATTTCAATCTCTATAATATTTCACACAATGCATCTCTGTCTCCAACTAATGTAACATCATTATGAAGCTGTAATACTGAAGCCGGAACCTCCGGTGTAACCGGTCCAAAGAATGCTTTCTTTACTATGTCAGCCTTTCCCTTTCCTGAAACAACTATCAAAATCTTCTTTGCCTGCATTATTGATTTTATTCCCATTGTGTATGCCTGCTTTGGAACATCCTCTTCTCTTTCAAAAAACCTTTTATTTGCTTCAATAGTACTCTTTGTCAGATTAACACAATGTGTTTCCTTTTCAAAAGCCTCACCCGGTTCATTAAATCCTATATGACCATTATGTCCAAGTCCCAAAAGCTGCATATCAATTCCGCCTGACTTTTCAATAATATTATTATACTGCTGACATGCCTTATAAGAATCCTGTTCAAGACCATCCGGTACATATGTTTTATTCTTATCAATGTTAATTCTGTCAAACAAATGCTTATTCATAAAATATCTATAGCTTTGATCATTGTCTCCTGATAAACCTTTATATTCATCCAGATTAATTGAAACTACATTCGAAAAATCCAAATCACCCTTTTCGTACCATTTTACAAGTTGATCATATATGCCAATGGGTGTTGAGCCTGTTGCAAGGCCAATTACGCTATCCGGTTTTAAAATAATCTGGGCTGACATAATATTTGCCGCCTTTCTGCTCATCTCTTTATAATCTTCACCAACATAAATCTTCATATCTAACACCTCTTATGAATTTTTATAATCCACTTTCCATTACCGTTATTTTTATATTAACTATATTATTTTTCATCATTAAACAAATCTGATATAGTCATATTTCTTGCCATTAAAGTATCACTAATATATCTCTGATTCCAAAGGTCATCCTTCTTGCATCCGGACGCATCAATATATACCTGTTTTCCTTCAAAATCCACATTTACTAATGTATAGCTTCCTGAATATTTCCAACTTCCAATAGTCATATGAGCAGAAATTCCGGCCTTATTACACAACCTGGTTAATACCTTTGAATATCCTGTAGCTACAGCCTTACCCTCTACTACACATGAAGTGCAGCCTTCAAAATAATTTTTTTCGAAAACCTCTGTCATATTTGAAAGTTTATCCGTGTTTTCCATTGTATCACTATCTAAAATCAGATTCTTATCCATCCAATCCAGAAAATAATCGATTGCCTGCTTTTTCCCATATTCCTTAGGCATATCACTAACTACCTTATTAAGTATTTCTTCTGACGCCTGCTGCATTTTCAAAACCGTCGACTTTTTATCTTCATTCATGGTTGCCAATGGATTTTTTAAATCTTCCAGATTTTTTACGTATCCCTGATCGTCTATATCACCCTGTTCATTGATTCCCTCTGCAGGATACAATAAAATAATGCATTTTACTATTGTCTGTTCTTTTATATCCGTAATATTTTTTGTTACTGAGCTTACGCTTTGATTATTTTCTGTCATTGGCACATTTACAATTGCGTAAAACAAATCATCCTCACCACAATACAATGCCTGAGTAACTCTTGAGTATTCTTTTCCATTCAATGGACTGTCAAATGTAAGTTCTCCACCTTTAAAATTAACTATTGCATCCTTTATTTTTTCATATGCTTTTTTTTCATTATCAGTAAGCTTTTCATAATAAAAGTTATCATCAAATACTTTATTTTCTCTCGGAGGATTTCCTATCTGCTTTTCATACGGATTAGCCTTATATTTCTGTTTCTCATAAACAGACAGTATGCTTACCACGATTATTATAATTATTACTGCCCAAAAAACCTTTGGATGCTCTCTTACTACTTTAAACATTTCATCCTCCCTGTGTCTATCTTATAAGTTTTATTTTTGTTAAAAAATTGTCTTATTAAAGTCAAAGGGATGCCTAAATGACACCCCTTAAACTTTAATTATTTACTTTTATTTGCAAAGTTTCTTAAATTCATCAGCTACAAACTGTACTTTTGTTCCAATAATAACCTGAACATTATTCTTGCCCGGTCTGAGAACCCCTGCTACGCCTGCTGATTTAATCTTCTTTTCATCTACGATTGTATTATCTTTTACTTCGAGACGAAGTCTTGTAATGCAGTTATCAATTTCAACTACATTTTCTTTTCCACCGATACCTTCTAATATAATAGAAGCAACCTGTGTATAATCATTATTTCCAAGTTCTGCCTGCTTTTCAGCTTCAACATCGTCATCTTCACGACCTGGTGTCTTAAGGTCAAACTTTGTAATTGCGAATCTGAATACTACATAGAATACTATAAATGCTGCAATTCCCAAAGGAATGATTAACCATGTCTTTGATGCTGCAGGAAGTGTTGATGAGAATACTAAGTCTGTACAACCTGCTGAGAATGAGAATCCTGCTCTAAATCATACATAATATGTAATTACTGTAAAGATACCGTAAAGGATAGCATAAATTAAGTAAAGTACAGGTGCTAAGAACATAAAACCAAATTCAAATGGTTCTGTAACACCACATACGAATGCACAAATTGCTGCTGAAAGTAAAAGACCTGCTGCTACTTTCTTCTTATTATCCTTTGCACAGTGAAGCATTGCTAAAGCTGCACCCGGAACACCAAACATCATACATGGGAAGAAACCTGACATATACATACCAAGTGACCAGCTTACATCTGCTGAAGTCTTACCACCCCAGAAGTTTGTTAAATCACCAAGTCCGATTGTATCGAACCAGAATACATTGTTAAGTGCGTGATGTAATCCTGTTGGAATTAACAATCTGTTAAAGAATGCATATAAACCTGCTCCAACACCACCTAATTTAACGATTCCTTCACCTAAAGCAATAAGTGCACCGAATACTAATGGCCATACAAATAATAATACTACTGATACAAGAATTGAAACAACTCCTGCAACAATTGCTACACATCTCTTACCACTGAAGAATGATAACCAATCAGGTAATTTAGTATCTTTAAACTTGTTATAGCATGTTGAACCAATAATACCTGCCAAGATACCGATAAATGGGTTTACAATCTTGTCAAATGCCAATGTCTTATTAGCATTTTCAGCAATTGCCGGCATAATAGTTGTAACAAATCCTGTGTTTAATAATGTTGTTATCATTAGCCATGATGCTAATGCTGCAACACCACCTGTACCATCATTATCCTTGGATAAACCAACACCAACACCGATTACAAATAAAAGTGCCATATTATCAATTAAAGCAGCACCGGCCTTAACCAAAAATAAACCAATCAAAGGAATAAGTCCTTTGATATCACCACCCTGCATTGTTGCAGGACATAATGCGTAGCCAATACCCATTAAAAGCCCACATATTGGAAGTACGGCTACTGGAAGCATTAATGCTTTACCTAATTTTTGAAGATATTTCATCATAAAAACATCCTCCTTTCTCATTATTATAATATTATTTTTAAAATCCCGTCTTTTAGGACTTTATTTACTTTATTTTGTAAGTTCAATTATTGTGTCACCTACACTAACTTCCTGACCAACATTTGTTTTCACTTCTTTATAGATGTCCGAATTGCAGATTATAATAGGGGTAATTACATCAAATCCTTCACCTTTAAGTGCATCAATATCAAACTCTAAAATCAAATCTCCTTTTTTAACCTTGTCTCCTACACTAACTTTAGGTGTAAAATACTTTCCTTTTAATTTTACAGTATCAAGACCTACATGCATTAATATTTCTGCTCCATTATCTGAAACAATACTTAGAGCATGCTTTGTATCAATAACTAATGCCACGCTTCCGTCTATTGGGGAATATAGTTTTCCTTCACTAGGCTCAATTGCCATTCCTTTTCCCAACATTTCCTGACCAAATGTTGGATCGTTAATACTTGAACTTGGAACAGTCATTCCTTTTATTGGTGCTACCAAAACATCATCAGGCGCTACCACTTTTTTTTTCAAAAAATCAAACATTTAATAATCCTCCTATCGCTTATATTTCAATATGTGGCTGAATACGTTTAATGTAAACTGCCAAATATACTTTTTCCTCTTTAGGAATATCATATCCATATTTACTTTGTACAAACTGACTTATTTTCTCACTTATATCATATTCCTTGGGATACTTATTAATAATCATATCTAAAAATTCCTGATCCTGATTGTCCAACAATTCTCCGGCAAACATACGTTGTGCAAAGAATTTCAAATGTGTTATAAACCTTGAGTAATGTAAACCTAATTCATCAAGTTTTATACCTAATTCTTTTTCAACAATACTGATACATTCCCTAATCATTGTTGTAGCATTAACTGTATCACTCATTCCCATATTGTACTCTGCAATTACAAAATGAAGTGCTATAGATGCAGCTTCATCTTGTGGCAATTTTATTCCTGCCTCACTCTCAATAAGTTCCAGTGCCTTTTCACCAACCAAATATTCACTAGGGTAAAAGCTCTTAATCTCATTAAATAAAGGATTTTCAAATAATTCTCCTTTGGTTGACCGTTCAAGCAAGAAATTAATATGATCCGTCAATGAAATATATATACTTGGACTTAATCTTTTAGGCATAACCTGCTGTGCATATGAAATAATGTCTACAGAAAGATTCAAATAATTATGTGGAATCATTTCAATCAATTCACTAAACTTACCAACTTCATCTTCACTATCCAAAACGAATTTCTTTTCAATCTTATCCTCAGCTACTTCGTCTCCAACCTTCTTTTGAAATCCTATTCCTTTCCCCATAAGAACAATCTCCCTATTGTTTTCGTCATGGGTACTTAACACATTATTGTTTATTACTTTGTTTATTATCATAATTTTTCCTATTTTATTATCTATATCATATAATAGCTTTACTAAATCATTTGCTTTTTTTCATAAAATTGTTTTTGTAAAAAAAATAGACCTGGCCCCGCAAAAAAACTTGATCTGCGAAATCCGGTCTTGCCTAACGAAATAGTAACAATCCATAATAACGTTCTCTCAACTGTTAGCATTTATTTCCAAATATGTCAACAATTTTTCAAATTTTATTCACACTTTTGCACAATCATTCAAAAAAAGGGTCTGACATTGCCAGACCCTCAAAAATTCAATTCTTCCTAATTTAATTTTTCTATTATTTTTACTATTTTCTTACTTTAACTTTCTTAATTTTACTCCAATCACCTGTTACTTTCACATTGCCTGACTTAACTACATATGCACGTACCTTAATATAATAAGTTTTCTTCTTAAGCTTCTTCAAAGTCTTTTTTACAGATTTTGTTGTTACTGTTTTAGCCTTTTTCAACTTTTTGTTTGTTGAATATTTTATCTGATAGCCTGTAACACCTTTTACCTTTTTAATATTTATCTTAATATTTCTGTTGTTCTTTGAACGTACTACCTTTTTTACGCTTACTTTTCCCGGTCTGCTTACTACAACCTTAGATGTAGTTGTCACTCCATTACCCGTTGTTGTCACTCCATTGTTAGTTGTTGTCACTCCATTATTAGTTGTTGTCTTTTCTTCACTTGGTAGTGTTGGTTTATTTGTTGTGCTTTCTCCGTTATTATAATTAGGATCAGGAATCTGTGTTGTTGTCTTAAATGATACATTAGATAAAGTAATGTTTGCTGCTGAATTAGTTGCTGCTGCATCACCATCACACTTTCCCATTCCAAAGTATAAGTCAAGAACGCCTTCCATATCTTCTGCCAAAGTTACTTGTCTTGAGAAGTTATAAGGCACTCTGGCTTTTAAGTCAATATATTCACCAAATATTTGTTCGTCGCCATCTCCGGCTACTTTTACAAAAACCCTCTTATCCACATCAGATGTCATTGTAAAACTATAGTTATATGTTCTGCCCGGATAGTAATGTAATCCTTTTAAGTACTGCTGAACTCCCCACTGTGAATTACCTATTGATGTAATGTTCATTGTTGCGCCTGTTACTGCTTTGTCTGTAGGTTTTGATGTACCTGAAGCCCCTGCCCAGTCAGAACCGAAATAAGAACCCCATTTTCCACTACATGTTTCAACAGCATCTTCTGTTACAGTAATCATAGGTCCCGTATACTTAGTTGTTGTTTCTTCAACTTTCTTATATGCTCTAACCCAGTCAACTTCCATTGTTGCCGGGAAAGCTGTTTCATCAATGTCATATCCCGGCCACTGACCGCCAATTGCCATATTAAAGATAACAAAGTATTCCTTTCTTACCTCGCTAAATGAGTCGTTTGAAACATCCATCGTTCTATAAACTTTGCCATCCACATACCATCTTAACTTGTCTGCTGTCCATTCAACTCCATATACATGATATTCTGTTCTGTCAGCCACTGCTACTGAACTTCCTGAATCTGCGTTATTATTTCCCGGATCATTAAACCAATGCAATGTTCCATATACAAGATTTTCATCATTGATTGCTTCCATAATGTCTATTTCACCACATTTAGGCCAACCTACAGAATCCTGATTTGCTCCAAGCATCCAAAACGCAGGCCAAACACCTTTAAACTTTGGCATTTTAATTCTCGCTTCAATCTTTCCATATTTGAAGTTCTTCTTATTCTTTGTTGTAATTCTTGAAGATGTATATTTCATTCTGCCATAGTCTTCACGCTTGGCTGTAATCTTCATAGTACCATTACTTACCTTAATATTTCTGTCAGTATAATACTGCTGTTCGTTATTACCCCAGCCCCAGCTTCCTGTTCCTATTTCATAGTTCCATGTGTTAGTGTCAAGATAATTACCATTAAACTCATCTGACCAAACCAATTCATAATTGTCTGCTGCTTTAACAGTATTACTAAAAGCAAATACCGTTCCAATGACAGAAAATGTCAATAAAGCCTTTGTCAATAAACTCTTCTTCATATCATTCTCCTTAATTTTAATTATACGTTCCAAGGTCTTCGTCCACCATTATTCAAACATAGGTAGTACAATACCCTTTGATTCCATAATATATCTAAACAAATAAAAACGTTTTTTGCAAGAGTTTATTGTTATTTTGCACAAAAAAATAACACGCAGGTAATTTCCACGTGCTATTTTACTTAATATGTAATTATTTTAATATTATTCTATGATAAATCTATGTAAATAAATATATATATGAATAAATCTATATAAACAAATCTTTGTAAATAAATCAATATGAAAATTAATCTACTGAATTAATAATCCACTGACCATTCTTAGTTGTAGCAGATACTGT
>ERZ773210.1895-NODE-1895-length-18959-cov-17.565859_pt1 | contig 18959 bp, 19 predicted proteins | sample MGYA00580528_ERZ773210 | MGnify/ENA primary metagenome ERZ773210 (study PRJEB29015, sample SAMEA2737769) | human gut metagenome | biome: human gut; feature: human-associated habitat; material: faeces | place: China | collected 2012 ...
TTAAGGGGTGGATCTGTGATCAAATATTCATCTTTCGACATGATTATATTCCTTCAAAAAATCGTTTATCGCAAATTTTATCGAAAGTCAAGAAATGAGTGCAACATTCAAACGGCATCTTTGCGATATGCAGTTTGCGGGTGCTGCTTGTGCATTAAAAACGCAAACTGCTATAAAAAGTTGAATTGCTATCGTTTGTTACAGCGTTTTTTCTGCGGCATCCACCACATGGCCGACCAGCACGGAGGTGGTCACGGTGCCCACGCCGCCGGGTACCGGGGTAATGGCCTCGACGAGGGGTTCTGCCTCGTCAAAGCGGACGTCGCCGCAGAGCTTGCCCTCTGCGTTGACATGGATGCCCACATCGACCACGACCTGGCCTTCGCGCAGGCAGCCGCTGCCGATGAAGCCCTGCCGCCCCATGGCAACGACCACGATGTCGGCCTCTTTGCAGAGGGCGGGCAGGTCCTGGGTGCGGGAATTGCAGAGCGTCACCGTGGCGTTTTCACGGTCCAGCATCATGGCGGCGGGCTTGCCGACCACGAGGCTGCGGCCCACGACCACGGCCCGCCGGCCGGAGAGCGGCACCTGATAATACTTCAGGATCTCCAGACAGGCCTGTGCGGTGCAGGGCGGGTAACCGATGGCGGTGTTGGTGAACACACCGGCCAGCGAACCGTCCGTGATGCCGTCGATGTCCTTTTCCGGGGCCAGCGCCGCGCGGACGGCGCGGTCATCGAACTGTTTGGGCAGAGGGCGGAAGAGCAGACAGCCGTGGATCGACGGGTCTGCGTTGATCTTCCGGATGACCTCCAGAAGCGCGTCCTGCGCAGCATCTTCGGGCAGAAGGAACTGCTTTACGGCGACGCCCACCTTGCCGCAGCGGGTCAGGACGCCTTTTTCGTAGGAAAGGTCGTCCGGGCGGGCACCCACGCGCACCACGGCCAGCGTGGGCACGATGCCCTTTTCCTGCATTGCAGCACAGCGGGCGGCGTTTGCTTCGTTCATGGCGGCCACAACGGGCGCGCCCTTCAAAATCGTTGCCATCAGAATTACCCCCTCAATGAATGTGTGAGTTTCTCGTGGATCTGGTCGGCCTGCGGCACAAACTCCGCCAGCATGGCGTCAGCCTGTGCATTCAGGGCGGCGGCGTGGGCGTTGTCGGCCATCAGCCGGGTGTTGATGGAGACATTGAGCCCGGCGGCCTGCAGGGCGGCTTTGCAGAACAGTGCGGCGCACCCGGCATCCGATACGGCCATCACACTGCCCTTCTCGGCGTATTCCGCCGCCAGCGCAATGCCCTCACAACAGGCGGACATGATCTCCAGTGGCACAGCACAGGCCCCTTCCAGCGCGGTCTCCAGCACAGCGGCTTTGTGGGCCTGCTGCTCCGGGGTCTCTTTGGGCAGCTTGTAGGCTGCGGCCAGCGGTGTAAAGGCGTCGGCGTCGGCCTGTACCAGCCCTTCCAGCCGTTTGCGGAGAGCGGTGGCACGGCGGTTCAGGACAAGGACGTCCGCCTCCACGGCGGCATATTTTTTCTTGCCGATGGTCAGGCTGCCGACCATATTGCCAAGGGCGGCACCGGCAGCACCCACCAGAGCTGCGGCCCCGCCGCCGCCCGGTGCCGGGGCACTGCCGGCAAGGTCTTCTAAAAACGCCTTACAGCTCAAATTCATCAGTTCCACGATAGATCCCCTCCTCTGTTACAAATCCGTCCAGCCGCTGGTCGTGCACGTCCACAGCGGCCTGCTCCACCCGCTGCACCTCAAAGGCAGCGCCAAGCAGTACGGCGTTCCGGCAGCGGGGCAGGTAGCGGTCATAGTAGCCTTTTCCCATCCCGACGCGGCGGCAGGCGGCATCAAAGGCCGTGCAGGGCACCAGCACCAGGTCGAGCGCTTCGGGTGGGAGCAGCTGCGCCCGCTCCGGGATGGGGGTCCGGATGCCGTATGCACCCACCTCCCAGCCGTCCGGGCCGGGCACAGCGGCCGTCAGGGTGAAGCCCGCGCCGCAGATGGGATAGGCGACGGTCTTGCCCTGCCGCACCGCCTTCACCAGCAGAGCGGACAGGTCTGCCTCCCCGCCGAAGGCGGCATAGGCAAGGAGCGTCCGGGCGTTCTGAAAGCAGTTCAGTGCTGCGATGCGGCGGCACAGCGCGGCGTCTGCGGCAGAACGTGCGGCGGCGGGAAGCGCCCGCCGTGCGGCAATGCCCGCCTTGCGCTGGGCTGCTTTTTGCAGGGAATGATCCATCTGCGGTTTCCTCCCTTGTTCCCTCCGGAGTTTGTGCAGGCTGATTCTGAAAAGCTGCACAAACGCGGGAACGGATTTTTATACAGATATAATAAACGCTGGCCGCAAAAAAAGCAAGGGCTTAGGCGAAAATATGGTTGCGCATCGGGGCTGATTTTGTTATCATAAAGAGGAGGGGAGCAAGGCTCACTTCGGAGCCGCTCTGCCCGGAACGATCTGTCAGAGAGGGGTAGTAAAAATGTACGATGAAATGATGGACACCATCGGTCTGGTGGGCAAGGCTGACCCGGAGCTGGCTGCGGCGATGGACCGCGAGCTGACCCGCCAGCGGGAGAACATCGAGCTGATCGCCAGCGAGAACATCGTTTCGCCTGCCGTGATGGCTGCGATGGGCACGGTGCTGACCAACAAGTATGCCGAGGGTCTGCCAGGCAAGCGCTATTACGGCGGCTGTGCCTATGTGGATGAGGTCGAGAACATCGCCATCCAGCGCGCCTGCAAGCTGTTCGGGGCCAAGTATGCCAACGTGCAGCCGCACTCCGGTGCACAGGCCAACCTGGCCGTCTACTTTGCACTGCTGGACGTTGGCGATACCGTCATGGGCATGGACCTGTCGCAGGGCGGCCACCTGACCCACGGCTCGCCGGTGAACATGTCCGGCAAGAACTACCACTTTGTTTCCTACGGCGTCAACGAGGACGGCGTCATCGACTATGCGGCGCTGGAAAAGCAGGTCAAAACGGTGCGCCCGAAGCTCATCGTGGCGGGCGCGTCGGCTTACCCCCGCGCCATCGACTTTGAAAAGCTGGCCGAGATCGCCCACGGCTATGGCGCTTACCTGATGGTCGATATGGCCCACATCGCCGGTCTGGTGGCGGGCGGCTATCACCAGAGCCCGGTGCCCTATGCAGACGTTGTGACCACCACGACCCACAAGACCCTGCGCGGCCCGCGCGGCGGCCTGATCCTGACCAACAACGCGGTGCTGGCCAAGCGGATCAATTCCGCCGTCTTTCCCGGCACCCAGGGCGGCCCGCTGGAGCATGTCATTGCGGCAAAGGCCGTCTGCTTCGGGGAGGCACTGAAGCCGGAATTCAAGGAATACGCGCGCAAGATCGTGGAGAATGCACAGGCCATGGCGGCTGAGCTGCAGGCTCGCGGCGTGAAGCTGGTGTCCGGCGGCACCGACAACCACCTGATGCTCCTCGACCTGCGGGAAGAGGAGTGCACCGGCAAGGAGCTGGAAGCCCGCCTCGACAGTGTGCACATCACGGCCAACAAGAACACCGTGCCCGGCGAGACCCGCAGCCCCTTCGTGACCTCCGGCGTCCGTCTGGGCACCCCTGCCGTCACGACGCGCGGCATGGGCCCGGCAGAGATGAAGATCATCGCCGACTGCATTGCCGACTGCATCTGGCACTATGACGAGAAGCGGGACGACATCTCCGCCCGTGTTCTGGCGCTCACCAAGGCGTTCCCCCTGTACGAATAAGAACGGTCAAATTTCCGGCACCTGCTGCACATCCTGCGGCGGGTGCTTTTTGCGCTTGACAAAAGACGCGCAGGCGTGTCATGCAGATACGCGTGGTTGGATATTGCAAACCAAAAAGAATGCTGTGGCAGGCGGGGGAAAAGGAATGAACCGTGGTCGGCTTGTATCTTTTGCGGAAATCGGCTATAATGGGGCGGCAAAAGGATGAAAAAGGAGACAACACCATGTGGATCTATCTGCTGCGCCATGGCAGAACTGAATACAACGCCCAGAAACGGTATCAGGGCCAGCGGGACATCCCGCTTTCGCCCAAAAGCGCGGCCCAGCTGCGGCGGGCGGACTTTTCCCCGGAGGTCGTCTACGTGACGCCGCTGCAGCGCACGTCGCAGACGGCAAAGATCCTCTTTCCGGATGCAAAACTGGTGCCGGTGGAGGGGCTGAAGGAGATGAACTTCGGCCGGTTCGAGGGGCAGAAGTTCGTCCGTGTGGAGCAGGACCCGGAGTATCTGGAGTGGGTCCGGCAGAACGAAGCCAGCGCTCACCCGGACGGGGAGCGGAAGAGCGATTTCTGTGACCGCGTCTGCGCGGCGTTTGCCGCTCTGGTGGACAAGGCACTTGCCGACGGCGAGGAGCGGCTGGTCATCGTGGCGCACGGCGGCACCCAGATGGCCGCAATGGAACGGTTCGCGGTGCCGCACAAGACCTTTCACGCATGGTGCGGCCCCAACGCAGGCGGCTATGTGCTGGACGCCTGCGACTGGAAGGCGGAACACATCCTGCATGTGGTGAAAACCGTCCAGTACACGGAGGAAAACGGATGATGGAGCGCGGATTGCTGCATCTCTATTGGGGCGATGGAAAGGGCAAGACCACAGCCGCCATGGGCCTCGCGCTGCGCGCATTGGGCAGCGGGAAGCGTGTGGTCATCGTGCAGTTCCTGAAGGGCGGCAAAAGCGGCGAGATCCCGCTGCTGGAGCAGCTGGGGGCCAAAGTCTACCGCGGCAAGGCCGGGCAGAAGTTCGTCTTCCAGATGAACGATGCCGAAAAGGTGGCTACGCGGGCGCTGCAAAATGAGAACCTCCGGGCTGCCATGGCCCAGCCGGCCGATCTGCTTCTTCTGGACGAGGCCGGTTCCGCATGGGAACTGGATATGGTGGACAAAGAGCTGCTGCAATCGGCCGTTCTGCACCGGCCGGATGGGCAGGAATGCGTTCTGACGGCACACGCTGCGCCGCAGTGGATGCTGGATGCGGCGGATTACAGCACCGAGATGAAGTGCTGCCGCCACCCCTACCAGAAGGGCATCGCCGCCCGGCAGGGGATCGAATATTGAACAAGTGCCCCGCTCTCTGGAAAACCAGAGGGCGGGGCACTTTTGTCATACGGTGGCCAGCACCGCCAGGATGCTCTGCCAGTGGGGGTTCTGCGCGGCAGGGGCGGCGCGGCGCTGGGCCGGGCGCTGGGCAGGAGAACGGACAGCGTCCGCCGGGCGGGTGAAGGGCGAGCAAAGCTCCGCCTGCCACTGCGCGGCCAGCTCCATGGCCTGTGGGCAGTTTTGCAGGGTGCGGCGCTCGCTCCCGGCCAGAAAATCGCCCAGCCAGCAGAGCAGCGCGGCGAGCGGCAGGCAGTCAGCGGCCTGCGTACTCCAATAGCACCAGTGCCCGCCGCGGCCCACAAAGCTGTCCACGGTGATGAGCGCCCCTTCGCGGGCCGACTGCGGCAGGGGAGGGCAGGAGGTGTCCGAAAGAAGTCGGAGCTGGTTCACGAGAAACTCCGTGCGGGCCGGGTCAAAGGCATCGTCCCGGATGCAGGCGGAAAAGTCCGCTGCGTCCAACAGGGCGTCCGCTTTGGTGGGGAAACGGCCGGTCATTTCGCCGGATGCGTTGTGGCACAACTGCCAGCCTTTGCGGAACAACTGGAAGTTGAGGTTGCGGCGGCCCATGGTGGAATAGAAGACCCGTGCGCGGCCGGATGCGTTCCGGCGCAGCTCGATGTAAGCATCCGCGCCGCCAAGGTCCTGCACCTTTACGCTCAAAATCAACGAGAAATCGCGCTTCTGTGCGGACATGACCTGGTGCATCTGCTCAAAGTAACGATTGGCATCCATAGCGGGTCTCCTTCCTCGTACAACCATTGATTCGTTCTTTTCTGGCTGTATTATAGCATAAGTTGTCACAAATTACAACTAAAAGTTTGAAGATTGCAAAAATATTTTTGCGCATTGTGGGAGGAGACAAACACTATGGTTGTAAACAAAAGGCCGGAGCTGCAAACATACAGTCCCGGTCTTTTGGCGCGAGGTGTCAATCGCCCAGCTCGCGGATCTCATTTTGGATGAGCTGCCCGGCCGCGCGGGCCAGCTGGTCCATGCCGCGGATGCGGGCCAGATCTTTGCCGTAGATGCGCTCGGCATCGGGGATGGAGCGGTCCTCGCCCATGAAGACGGCGGAGACCCGCAGCCCCTTGCGGCGGAGGGTGCGCACCTCGGCAGCGGCATCGTCCACACCGAAGGCCCCGCCGTAGTCGTGTCCCAGCGGGTTTTCCGAAGAGGGCGGCACACGGCGGCTGTCGTTGGGGGAGGCGTCCGTCAGCAAAATGAGCAGATGACGCGGCGCGGGGCCGGGCGCAAAGTCCAACAGGTCGCCCGCAGCCCGCAGGGCCAGGCCGTCGCGGTTCCAGCCGGAGGCAAAATACTGGTGGATGTTCTGCAGATTTTTGTCCGAAAAGCCTTTGAGCACCCGCAGGACCGTGTAGCCCCGCAGGCTGGAAAAGCAGCTGACCCGCACAGGGATGCCGCAGGCGGTCAGGCTCTCGGCAAGGATGACGCCCTGCGCCGCGATGACCTCCTGACAGTGCAGGCGGGAGGCCGACGCATCCAGCAGCAGGTCCACGGTGAAGGCGGGCTGGTTCTCCTCCTCAGCGCAGCGGAAGACGCGGGCGTCGTCCAGCACAGGGGCCCGCCAGACCCGCACGGGGTCCAGACTGCCGCTGCGGGCCACCCGCGCATGGGGCTGCTGATGCACGAGGATGCAGTTGCGGATTTGCTCGGTCAGCCGCAGCACGACGCTGCGGTGCAGCTCCCGGTTCTTGGCGTAGTAGGCGCGGTTCCGGTCGGCCTGCAGCTGCGCCTGTTCGGCCAGATGCTTTGCCTCCGGGGTGGGAGCCTGTTCGGGGCTGGGGACACCGGCGGCGAACCAGAGATGGCACCCCAGATGATCGCCGGTGCAAAGCTCCTGCTCGGCCTTGCGCAGCCGTTCCGGCGGGTAGAGGGAGCGCCCGAAACAGCTCTCGATGTAGGCGCGGTCTTCGGCGGCGTTCTGCCGGAGGGTGATGCGGGCCAGCCGCTTGTCCACCGTCAGCCCGCCGCTGCCTGCGGCATCCACCGCGCTGGAATGCTCGACCATGACGCGGTCGGTCTTGATCATCTGGGTGGGGAGCGTTTTGGTGGCAAGCGAAGCCAGAAGCCCTTCGAGATGCAGGTGGAGCGCGGCCTTTTTGTGCACGGTGCCGTCAAACAGCTTCGCGCGGGCAAAGAGGGCCAGCAGGGCCGGTTTCAGCGCAGCCGGTTCCGGCGGCGTCTGCGGGGCCAGCGCGGCGGCAAGGTCGGCTTCGTAAGGGGTCATCACCGGCGGGCGGCGGCCCTGCACGGTGCGCCAGCGGTCTGCCTGCATGGTGTAGACGAGCTGGTTTTTGGCCATCCACTCCTGCCGGGAGAGCTTGTACTGGATGCCGAAAAAGTAGTCCGCATGGGCGCGGCGCAGCTCGGCCAGCACCGGGCGGCGGGGCAGCTCCAGCGCATAGGCTGCGCTTTCGAGGTAGAGCCAGGTCAGGTCGTCGAGTTCGGCCTCCCGGATGTCGCCATCCCAAAGCCCGAACAGGCTCCGGATGAGATCGTCGCCGTAATATTTGTGCACCAGGCCCACGATGCAGTTCATGTAAAAATCGATCGTGCCGTCGGTGTTGTGTGCAAGGAACAGCGGCTCAAACCCATAGGCACCGGCTGCCGCCCAGACCTGATTGGCTGCGCGCCGCTGTTCGGCGGTGTAGCTCTGCGCTTCCATCAGCGGAACAGCTTTGCGGCAGTGAGCTGCGCCGGGATGCGGGCGGCGATGACGTCCCGGATCAGCCCCTGCTCGTAGGAATCAAAGGCTTTGTTGGTGATGCCCATATCCAGCGCGGCCCCGGCCGGGACGCCCCGGCGGATCAGCCGCAGCGCATCCAGCATCCCGCGCAGATCGAGCGCCTTGGTGGAGATCTCCGCGCTGTCGCACTTTTTTTGCAGGTCGAGGAAGAGCAGGGCGAACTGGTGGACATAGTTTGCGTGCAGGTCGGGGAACTGGGTACGGAGCAGCTTTTCGAGGTTGTCTTGTGTGATGGTGGGCATCTGGATGACCACAAAGCGGGACGTCAGCGCCTCGTTCAGCTCACGGGTGCCCGCATAACCGTAGTTCATGGTGGCGATGAAGCGGGTCTCCTCGGCCAGCGGGATACGCTCATAGCCGGGCACGTCGATGGCGCGGCGGAAGTCCAGCACGGCGTGGAGGACGGCCAGTGCCTCGTTTTTGGCCATGTTGATCTCGTCCAGCACGCCAAACCCGCCGCACTGGGCGCAGCGGTAGACCGGGCCGGGCCGGAACTTGACCGCGCCGCCCTCAAACGTATCCATGCCGATGAGGGAGGCAGCGTCCATGTTCACATGGAACGAGATGTCCCACGCAGGGCGGCCGAAGGCGGCGGAGAGGTTCTCGGCCAGCACATTTTTTCCGGTGGCCTTGCCGCCTGCCAGCAGCAGGTTCTCGCCGCAGAGCAGCGCGGCCAGAGCCTGCTCCCAGACGTCCTTACCATAATAAGTAAAGGCCGACACCGGGATGCGGGGGCGCAGCGCCTCGGCCAGCGGGTGGGCTGCGCGGTATTCTTCCACAGCGGCGAGCAGTGCGGAATCGACGCCCTCCTGCCGCAGGGTCTCAAGCAGATCAGACATGAACGACACCTTCTTCATGGGTTGGCAGCGCCAAACCGATTTTTCAGCCTTATCATAGCACAACCGCCGCCGTTTGTGTAGGGGCAGGCGGCTGGGAAACGGCAAAAATTCGCAAAGAAATTGCGGGGGCGATGAAATGGTGTTAAAATAGAGAAAAACGGAAGGGGACAACTGCCATGAGACACGAACACCGCCGCTGGAAGGTCTGCTTTGGGAAAAATTTCTGGGGAACACAGGAGGGAAACGACCCCGGCGAGGAACTGCGCGTAGACCGCGAATTTGAATGGCATGGGTACAAGTGGCGCATCCCGGCGGTCTACCGGTGCCGACAGGGATTGGTCGTGGACTTTGCGATGGAGGTGCCGCAGGAAGAACTGCGGGCCTATATGGAAAAATGGGGCCTGACCGAAGACGGCGAATGCAGCCGCACCCTGACCAGAGCCGAGGAACAGCAGATGGAACAGGAAAATCCGTTGAATGTGGGGTTCTGCGCGGAGCTGGAACTGAATGGGATGCGGCTGCATTCCAGAGATGGCTGCGGGGTGGGTTATCTTCCGGGAGAGATGGCCGGCGATGATACAGTCGCAGCGTTCCTGCGGCATTATGGGCTGGATGAAACGACGGTCTGGAAGTTCTGGCGGGAAAGCTACCCTTGGGCGACCCGGAGCCGGAAGAGCTGCCCGAAGCGCTTCCGTACCCTGGAGGTGCGGCTGGAAGCGGAACTGGAACAACACCCGGCGGAACGGTTTCGGACCCCTGCGGTGGGCGGGTCGGTGACGCTGCACGAACCGGGAAACGCACAGACCTATCAGCTGACTGCATTGGATGTCCGGTCGGAAACGCTGGAACTTCCGGACTGTGATGGCTGGGAGTGGCCCAACCGCTTCTGTATGATGACCTACCGCCTGACCCCGGCTGCCGAAAATTTCTTCCTCTCCGACTGCGCTGAGGGGGACCACCCGCGCCGCCGACCCCGGAATCTGCCGCCCGAACGGGCAGCGTTGGAAAAGAAGTATGGACTGGAACCGCAGGGGGAAGGGGATGCGGCCATCGCTGTCATTGGCGGGGCCGACGGCCCGACGGCGGTGTTCTGCACGGTGCGCGGGAGTGCAGATGAGGCAGAAGGTGTGGCTGCGGCGTGTTCCTCCTGCTATTTTGAACCGGTGGAGCCGGAACACATCACCTGGCAGGCGGCATTCTGCCGAAGACCCTGCGCTGGTGCCGTGGTTTCCCTGCTCACAGCGCCCTGATGCCGCAGCACGGTGCGGGGCTGCGGTTTCAGAAAACATGAAAATGCGAAAATTGCGCAGTTCCGATTGACAAAATGCTGTGTTTATCGTATAACCTATATAGAGAAAGTCTGCCCGGCACCGGCAAGACTGGAAAGTGAGGCAGCAACGATGAAGCAATTCCTGAAGCGGCTGATGCTCGGTGTGGTGACGCTGGCAATGTTCTGCTGCGTGACGCCGCTGGCATTTGCGGACAACCCCAACTACTACACCATCTATCTGGAGCGGCAGGGCGGCATCGGCACCCCGGAGTACGTCTTCGTCTACCGCATCAAAACTTCGGACGGCACGGAGAGCTACCGGACTTCCAGACTGCCCACCCCCACCATGGAAGGCTACCTCTTCGATGGCTGGTATACGGATCTTGTGGGCGGCGATAAGATCAAGCCGGCGGAGTACGAGTTCCAGGAAGATGGGCAGACCCTGTATGCCCACTGGACGCCTGTGTCGCGCGAGTCCACCGCAAAGCCGGAGCCAGAGGCGGCCGAACAGCCTGCCAGCACCTTCCGGCTGGAGGACCACCTGGGCGAGATCCTGATCGTCGGAACGACGGTCCTGGTCGTGACACTGGTTGCGATGCACGGCTGAGTCGGCCTGCATTGCTGAAACACAAAAAACGAATCGAATGTTTGAAAGAGAGGAATCCCTGTTATGAACGAAATCAAGATGCCTGCTGCTTTTGCCGCGATCGACGAGAACGAGATGGTCTACCTGAACGGTGGCTCGATCACCGATACCGAGGCCTGGAAGATCTTCCTGAACGTTGGCACCCTGTTCAACTACGTCGCCCGCGTCTTCTCTGCTGGCAGCTCCATCGTCAACAACGTCAATGTCATCGTGACCACCATCCAGACCCTGAACAAATTCAAGCTGACCGGCACGAACTAAGAACGCCCCCCCAAAAAAAGAGCAAGACCTGCAGAGAGCTGTTTCCCTGCACCACAGGCGGACAGATGACCGGCTCCCTTGCAAAATGTACTCGCTTTCCCACCGGAAGGCGAGTATTTTTGTGTTATCCACACCGAGAGGAGGACGACACATGGGGGAAGGCGTTCGGGCGGCATTCGGGCTGGCCGGTGGGCTGGCGCTGTTTTTGTTTGGGATGGAGAACATGAGCCGGGCGTTGCAGCAGGCGGCAGGGGAGCGGATGCGGGGGTTCCTGCGCCGCATCACCCGCACACCGCTCACCGGGGCGCTGGCAGGGCTGCTGGTCACAGCGGTGCTGCAAAGCAGCTCGGCCACAACGGTGATGGTCATCGGGTTCGTCAGCGCCGGGCTGATGGAGCTGCCGCAGGCCGTGGCCGTGGTGTTCGGGGCCAATGTGGGCACCACCATGACGGCCCAGCTGGTGGCGTTCCGGCTGGCGGACTGGGTGTTCCCCATCCTGTTTGCGGGGGTGCTGGTCTGGCTGCTGGCCCGGCGGGAGCGGACGCGGCAGCTGGGGCTGGCGGTGTTTTCGTTCGGCCTGCTGTTCGACGGCATCGAAGTTTTGTCCGGCGCGATGGCTCCGCTGGCCGAACACCCGGTCTTCCTCCGCTGGATGACGCAGGTGCGGCATACGCCGCTGCTGGGGTTGCTGCTGGGCACCGGGATGACGCTGGTGGTGCAGAGCAGCTCGGCCACCATCGCGGTGCTGCAGCGGGCCGCGCAGCAGGCCGGGCCGGACGGCATCCACAGTGTGCTGGGGCTGGCCGGTGCCCTGCCCATTTTGCTGGGGGACAACATCGGCACGACCATCACGGCGGTGCTGGCGGCGGTGGGTCAGCCTACGGATGCCCGGCGGACGGCGGCAGCGCACTGCTGCTTCAACCTGTCGGGCAGCGTGGTCTGCCTGCTGGCTCTGCCCTGGATGACAAGGCTGGTGGAGGCCGTCTCGCCCAAGGGGCCGGAGCTGGAAGTGCTGGCGCGGCAGATCGCCAACGCCCACACCCTGTTCAACCTGCTGTGCACACTGGTGTGGCTCCCGCTGACGCCGGTGATGGTCCGGCTGGTCTGCAAACTGGTGCCGCAGCCCCAAAGCTCCCGCTGAAACGGCAAAACCGGCGGTTTTTCTGCAAAGAGAGCCGTTTGTCCATTGACAAGGGTTCCCGGCTTGTCGTATACTGACAATGCCTTGAAAAAATGCCGCACACTGCGGTGCAAAAAAAGAGGAGCGAAAGAATATGAAAAATAACAACGGCATCAAAACAGTGGTCGCCGTCGGCATCGGCGCAGCCCTGTTCTTTGTTCTGGGCCGGTTCGTGGCCATTCCCAGCCCGGTGCCCAACACCAACATCAGCCTGCAGTACGCCGTTCTGGCCCTGCTGGCCGCGATGTACGGCCCGGTGGCCGGCGGTCTGATCGGCTTCATCGGCCACACCTTGATCGACCTGTCCTGGGGCGGCAGCCCGTGGTGGAGCTGGGTCATCGCTTCGGCCTTTGTGGGCGTTGTGGTGGGCCTGTTCGCCAAGAAGCTGGACCTGCAGGAGGGCGAGTTTGGCAAAAAGAAGATGGCCGCCTTTACGGTCGCCAACATCGCAGCCCATCTGCTGGCCTGGGTCGTGGTGGCCCCGGTGCTGGATATCCTGATCTACGCCGAGCCGGCCAAGAAGGTCTTTGCGCAGGGTGCCTTTGCCGCTGTGTCCAACATCATCACCGCTGTGGTGGTGGGCGGCCTGCTGGTGCTGGCCTATACCAAGACCATCGCCAAGAAGGGCTCTCTCGACCAGGAGTGATCCCGGCCGGAGCGACTCTGGATGGAACCCGTAGCCTTTCCCTCGGCCATCCGCCGGAGGAAAGGCTTTTTGTTTGAACAGCTGAGGTAATTTGCCCATGGCAGAACGTAACGAACCCATCATCTCGTTCCGAGATTTCTCGTTCCAGTACCGCGCCCAGAAGCGTCCCACGCTGACCGGCATCGACCTGGACATCTATCCGGGGGAGCGTGTGCTCATCGCAGGCCCGTCCGGCAGCGGCAAAAGCACGCTGGCGGGCTGCATCAACGGCCTGAACCCCTTTTCGAACCCCGGCGTGTGCACCGGCACCCTGACCGTGGACGGCGTGGATGCGCCGCACAGCAGCATCTTTGAGCTGTCGGCCCATGTGGGCACGGTATTGCAGGACCCGGATGGCCAGTTCATTGGCCTGACCGTGGGCGAGGACATCGCCTTTGCGCTGGAAAACAGCTGTATGCCGCAGGAGGAGATGCACATCATCACCCGCCGCGCTGCGGAGCTGGTGGGCATCGAGAACCACCTCGGCTATGCACCGCATGAGCTTTCCGGCGGGCAGAAGCAGCGGGTCAGTCTGGCGGGCGTTATGGTGGATCAGGTCAAGATCCTGCTCTTCGACGAGCCGCTGGCCAACCTGGACCCGGCTACCGGCAAGCAGACCATGGAGCTCATCGACGAGATCCAGAAAAAGACCGACACCACCGTGCTCATCATCGAGCATCGGCTGGAGGACGTCCTCTGGCGGAGCGTGGACCGCATCGTCCTCGTGAATGAGGGCAGAATTCTGGCCGACCTCCGCCCGGACGCGCTGCTTTCCACCTCCCTGCTGACCGAGAACGGCATCCGGGAGCCGCTCTACCTGACCGCTCTGCGGTATGCGGGCGTGGACATCACCCCGGAAAAGCACCCGTCGCATGTGGACAGCCTCGTCCTGAACGAAGCCGACACCACGGCCCTGCGGAACTGGTTCACCGCCTATCCGCAGCCGGAAGCTGCCCCGGCCCCGGAACCGCTGCTGGAAGTGCGGGACCTGTGCTTTGGTTACCAGAAGGGGCAGGCGACCCTGAAGAATGTCCGGTTCTCCATTGGAAAAGGGGAGATGGTCAGCATCGTGGGCCGGAACGGCGCGGGCAAATCCACGCTGTCCAAGCTCATCTGCGGGTTCGAGACGCCGGATGCGGGCGAAATCTTCCTCAACGGAAAATCGCTGGCCGAAGAGAACATCCGCCGCCGTGCCCAGCACATCGGCTATGTGATGCAGAACCCCAACCAGATGATCTCCAAGACCATGATCTACGACGAAGTGGCACTGGGCCTGCAGCGCTCCGGCCTGACCGAAGCGCAGATCCGGGAAAAGGTGGAGCAGACGCTCAAGATCTGCGGACTGTATCCCTTCCGGAACTGGCCGGTGTCGGCACTGAGCTTCGGCCAGAAAAAGCGTGTCACCATCGCCAGCGTACTGGCGCTGGACCCGGAGCTCATCCTGCTGGACGAGCCTACGGCGGGCCAGGATTTCCGCCACTACACCGACATCATGGAGTTCCTGCGGGGGCTGAACGCCCAGGGCGTCACGGTCGTGATGATCACCCACGACATGCACCTGATGCTCGAATACACCCAGCGGGCGCTGGTCTTCTGCGACGGTGCACTCATTGCGGACCGCAGCCCGGCGGGTGTTCTGTGCGACCCCGCCCTCATCCAGCAGGCCGCACTGAAGGAGACCAGCCTCTACACGCTGGCCAACCGCTGCGGCATTGCGCCCGCGCAGGAATTTGTGGAGCGCTTCATCGCGCAGGACCGGGAGGTGCGGGAACATGGCCGCTAAAACTGTTTTGAATTATCTCCCGCGGGAGAGTGTCATTCACAAGCTCACCGGCACCACCAAGCTGGCGTTCTTTCTGCTGTTCACCTTTGCCAGCATGATCACCTACAACACCTGGGTTCTGCTGGTGCTGCTGGCGGTCAGCCTGGCCGCGTTCAAGCTGAGCCGGATCAGGTTCCGGGAGGTGCGGTTCATGCTGGTGTTCATGCTGGTGTTCCTGTTGCTGAACAACCTGTTTATCTTCCTGTTCGACCCCGACCAGGGCACGACGCTGTACGGCACCCGCACGGTGCTCTGCCACCTGTTCTGGCGGTATGACCTGACGGCTGAGCAGCTGTTCTATATGTGCAACATCTCGCTCAAGTATTTCGTGGCCCTGCCCGTGGCCATCCTGTTCATCTCGGCTACCGACCCCAGCGAGTTTGCGGCCAGCCTGAACAGCATTGGCATTTCGTACAAGGTGGGCTACTCGGTGGCCATTGCGCTGCGGTACATTCCGGACATCCAGCGCGACTACCACAGCATCAGCCAGGCCCAGCAGGCCCGCGGCGTGGAGCTTGGCAGAAAGGAACCCTTCTTCAAGCGGCTCAAAAACTCCGTCAACATCCTGCTGCCGCTTATCCTGACCAGCCTGAACCGCATCGACACCATCTCCAACGCGATGGAGCTGCGCGGCTTTGGCAAAAAGAACAAGCGCACCTGGTACACCCAGCGGCCCTTCGTCCGCCGCGATCTCATCGCGCTGGGTGTCGGGGTGCTCCTGCTGTTCCTCAGCCTCACCGTGACCATCCGGTTCGGTCGGTTCTACAATCCGTTTGTGTAAAGCGCAGGCGGCTGTCTCATTGCCACCCTGGTGGCGAATGCGGTATAATCTTTGCAGGAACCACCGTAGAAAACGAGCGGTTCATCCTGGTTATTCCAAGGCAGTGCGGGCAGTGCGCACAAGATACTCCATGGCCTCCACCGGGTATTGCCCCGCGGCAGTCTCCCCGGTGAGCATCACGCTGGAAGCACCGTCTGACACGGCGTTGTAGATGTCGCTGACCTCGGCGCGGGTGGGTACCGCCCGGCTGCACATACTGTCCAGCATCTGGGTCACCACCATAAAGGGCACCCCGGCAGACCGGCAGACCGCCGAAAGCTGTTTCTGGCACCGGGGCAGTTCCCACAGGGGCATGGCGTTGCCGAGGTCCCCGCGGGCAATGACCACTTCATCCACAAGAGGCAGGAACTCCGGCAGGGCCTGCACCCCCGCAAGGTTCTCGATCTTGGCAAAAATGCGGATCTGCCCGGCCCCGGCCTGTTCCAGCGCCCGGCGCAGGGTGCGGATGTCCTCGGCCCCCCGCACGAAGGGCAGCATCACCCCGGTAACGCCGCAGGCTCCCGCCAGCTGCAGGTTTTGCAGGTCTGCCTCCGTCAACGTGGGGGAGGCTACCGCCAGCCCCGGTGCCGCAAGGCTTTTGCGGCTTTGCAGAGTGCCGCCCCGCACCACGGTACACTGCAGGGCCGCGCCGTCGGCTCCGGCAACCTGCACAAGGAGCCTGCCGTCGTCCAGCAGGAGATTCTGGCCCGGCCGGGCCGCCTGCACCAGCGCCGCCGGGCAGGGAACACCCCCTTGCCCCAGCCGGAGGCTCTGCCCCGGTTCCAGCACAAGGGGCTGGGTCAGTGTGCCGATGCGCAGCTCCGGCCCCTGCAGGTCGATGAGCAGCTGGGGGATGCCCACGGCGTGGATCATGTCCAGCCAGTCTTTGTGGGCCGAAAGGGGCCCATGGGAAAGGTTCATGCGGATGCCCGTCATGCCAGCTTCCACCATGCGCTGCAAGGTCTCCGGCTGGGCACAGGCGGGGCCGATGGTGCCATAAAATTCCAAAAGATCACCCGATTTCGTTTTTTCTTATTGTAACATGGAACCGGGCCGTTGAAAAGTGGTGTTGTACAATAAAAGTTGACACAGGGAACTCAAAGAGCCAATATCTGTCAACTGATATTGACAATATCAAAATGAGATAGACGTCCCCGAAAGGGAGCCTATCTCATTTTTTGTTGTAAGCTGAAACTGAGAGGTCGAGACCTTTGCGGCCCTGCGGGCGGGCGACCCCACGGCGCGGGAAACGCTCATCCGGCACAATCTGCGGCTGGTGGTGCATGTGGCGAAAAAATACTACGCCCAGCCCAGCGACCAGGAAGACCTGATCTCCATTGGGACCATCGGCCTGATGAAGGCGGTGGATACCTTCGACTCTACCCGGAAGGCACGGTTCTCAACCTATGCGAGCCGCTGCATTGAAAATGCTATCCTCACCCGAACGAACGAACGCCGGAGGGAGAATCGGAACCATCTCCACCACTTTCGGGGGCGTTCTCGTCTTCTTCCGGGTCTACCGGGAAGGTGGTCCAGTCGATCTCATCCTCCGGTGAGCCGAAGAGCACCGCATGAGCCACCTTGCCGTCCCACACCATCTTGCGCGCCACCGTGCGGATGGCGGCACGTTTCTGGGTCACGGTCATGTCGTCGATGTTGTCATGGAACACAGTCAGCAGTTGACGCATCAGGTCAAATTCCATCCCTGCCAGAACGCCCTCGTCTGTAAGGCTTTCCAGTTCCCGGATGCGGGAGCTCAGGGCGGCATCCTGACCGTTCAGCTCCTCAATGCGCTTTTTCAGGTGGACTGCGGCGGTACTGTCGCCGAAATCTGTCAGCGAATCAATCAAGGCGGTGATCTTCCGCTGCGTCTCGGCTTGCTCCTTGCGCAGTGCAGAAAGCTTGGTCTCACACTCGGAGCGATTGCCCGCATGGGCGGACCGTGCCTTTTCCAACTGCTTCATAAAGTCGCTGGAATGGTCGGCAAGGTGCTTGACCTGTTCACAGATGGCGGCATCCAACAGATTGCCGTTGGCGTTGGACACGCTGCAAAGCTCCCGGTGGCTGCGCTCCTTCAACTTGCACATATAGGGAAAAACCACCCGTCCTTCTGCGGTTTTGCGCCCGGTGACCTTGGGGTACATCCGGCTGCCGCAGGAGCACCACAGCAGACCGGTCAGCAGCGCCTCGTTTGTTGCGGCTGATGCGGTCCAGACGATAGACCACGATGGCACGGATCTTCCGCTCTTTGGCGGCGGTCATCATCTTTTTGAAGTCCGGGCGGTTCAGGTTGCCGCCGGAAAAGCCCTCGTCCTCAAAGACAACGGCATGTTCCGCAGCGGCATCGCCGTAGTGAGTGCGGATATATTCGCGGCAGAGGTCGATCTGATTTCCGATGCTCTCGCCCTTGCCGGTGTAGCGGGACTTGCGGGAATAAATTGCAATGGTGTCGGCAGTTTTGGCCATGAGATACTCCTTTCCAGTTGTCTGGTGGCCGTAGATGCGGCGATTGTAGTATGACAAGCCATCTTTGTAAAGAAAAATAACGATAGTCATACATATTTCATCACAAATGGAACGGAGGTGTCAAGGATGTAAACGGTCAAAAAAGGGGGAAACAGAATGTTTGACTATTTCTATGGGCAGTCGGGCGAGATGTTCTCGTATTTCCGGGTGCCCAAAATTTTATTCCGGGAGCTGGAAAACGCTGGACTTGTTGAACGGAAACGCCGGAGATGACAAGCCTGCCGAGGTGGTACGCAGTCGGCTGAAAAAGCTGAATGCCGACCACATCCGTTTCGTGCTGGATTCTCTGGCAGAAAACACCGCCCCGGTGCGGAACATGAAGCAGTATCTGCTGGCGATGCTCTACAATGCGCCCACCACCATGAACCTCTACTATCAGAACAAAACGAACCACGACTTTGCGCGTGGTTCACCGAAGGCGGGGTGATGTTATCGCAAAGAAAGCTACGATTATCGCAGTCACCAATCAAAAAGGTGGTGTGGGGAAAAGCACTACCTGTGAAAATCTAGGCATCGGGCTGGCAATGGAGGGCAAAAAAGTCCTGCTGGTGGACACCGACCCACAGGGGTCTTTGACGATTAGCATGGGCTGGCAGCAGCCCGATGAACTGCCTACCACCCTCTCCACCCTGATGGCAAAAGCCATGAACGACCAGCCCATCCAGCCCGGCGAGGGTGTTCTGCACCATGCAGAGGGCGTTGACCTGATCCCTGCCAACATCGAACTGGCAGGGCTGGAAGTTGCCCTTGTGAACAGCATGAACCGGGAAAAGATGCTGAAGCAGGTGCTGGACAGTGCCAAGCGGGCGTACGATTTTATTCTGTTGGACTGTATGCCCTCGCTGGGGATGCTGACGATTAACGCATTGGCGGCGGCAGACGCTGCCCTGATTCCCGTACAGGCGCAATACCTGTCCGCAAAAGGTCTGGAACAGCTTTTGCAGACGGTGCAAAAGGTCCGGCAGCAGATCAATCCGAAACTGAAAATCGAGGGTATTCTGCTGACCATGACCGACAGCCGCACCAACT
>ERZ773210.1901-NODE-1901-length-18886-cov-7.955021_pt1 | contig 18886 bp, 22 predicted proteins | sample MGYA00580528_ERZ773210 | MGnify/ENA primary metagenome ERZ773210 (study PRJEB29015, sample SAMEA2737769) | human gut metagenome | biome: human gut; feature: human-associated habitat; material: faeces | place: China | collected 2012 ...
CGCATGGCCGTGGCGTCACCAGCCTGCTGGAAACCGTTCTGCTGCCGTGGGTTGACGAAGTGAACCCGCCGGAAGAGGTGGACGAAGACGCGGAATACTGGGCGCAGTTTGAAGACGGCGAAGCGGGCGAAGAAGAAGAGCCTGAAGACGACTTCAACCCGCAGGATCTGCCGATCAAGCTGGCCATCGTGGGCCGTCCAAACGTAGGTAAGTCTACACTTACTAACCGTATTCTGGGTGAAGAGCGCGTGGTCGTTTACGATATGCCGGGTACCACCCGCGACAGTATCTACATCCCGATGCAGCGCGATGAGCGTGAGTATGTCCTCATCGACACCGCCGGGGTGCGTAAGCGCGGGAAAATCACCGATGTGGTGGAAAAATTCTCCGTTATCAAAACCCTGCAGGCGATTGAAGATGCCAACGTCGTGCTGCTGGTTATCGACGCACGCGAAGGGATCTCCGATCAGGACCTCTCTCTGCTCGGCTTTATCCTCAATAGTGGGCGCTCACTGGTTATCGTGGTCAACAAATGGGATGGCCTGAGCAATGAAGTGCGAGAGCAGGTGAAAGAGACCCTCGACTTCCGTCTGGGCTTTATCGACTTTGCTCGCGTACACTTCATCTCTGCGCTGCACGGCAGCGGCGTGGGTAACCTGTTCGAATCCGTGCGCGAAGCGTACGACAGCTCCACCCGTCGTCAGAGCACCGCCATGCTGACCCGTATCATGAATATGGCTGCGGAAGACCATCAGCCGCCGCTGGTGCGCGGCCGTCGCGTGAAGCTGAAATACGCCCACGCCGGTGGTTATAACCCGCCAATTGTGGTGATCCACGGCAACCAGGTGAAAGACCTGCCGGATTCCTACAAGCGCTATCTGATGAACTACTTCCGTAAATCGCTGGACGTGATGGGCACGCCTATCCGTATCCAGTTCAAGGAAGGGGAAAACCCGTTCGCCAACAAGCGCAACACCCTGACGCCGAACCAGATGCGCAAGCGTAAACGTCTGATTAAGCACATTAAGAAAAGCAAATAAGCTATCAGGACGATTCACCCACCAGCACAAAACACCCAAAGCCCGCATCTGCCGGGCTTTTTTGTTATCATGGGCTATCATAAAGGCGCAACAAAGCGCATGATTGGCGTGTACACAGAGGTGTACCCATGGTCATTAGCCAAAGTTTTGGGTATACCTCTAAGCAATTTGGGTACATTTCGCGGTGTACCCAATGGATCACGGTAAGGATTTTCAGGTATTCGCACATGCCAAAACTTACAGACATGCAGATCCGCGCATGGATTAAGAGCGGGGAACGCTTCGAGGGGCGAGCAGACGGTGACGGCCTCTATCTGAGGTTTCGAAAAGAGGATAAAACTCCTTTTTGGCGCTATCGATATAAGCTGGTGGGGAAGGCACGCACCATGATGATCGGTTCTTATTCCGATTTCTCACTGGCAAAAGCCCGAGATATAGCGAAAGAGCTATCCGCGCGGGTAGCGCTCGGGTATGACGTAGCCGCAGAGAAGCAGGAGCGCAAGGCTGAGGCAATAGCCAAGATTGAGGCTGAGAAGAACGCCATTCACGTTTCAGAGCTTGCCGCTGAGTATTACGCCCGCCAGATAGAAACCACTTACAAACACCCGGAACTTTTCCGCAGCAGCCTGCAAAAGAACATCGTTGCGCTCATCGGAAAGATGAAAGTAGAGGACGTTCGCCCGCGCCATATTGATAGCATTTTGCAGGACGTACTACAGCGCGGTTCTCCTACAGTCGCTAATGATGTATTGAGAATGCTAAAGCGCCTGTTTGATTACGCTGTGGTGCGCGGAATGATTGAGGTGAACCCCGCTATATCCTTTGGCTCGAAGGATGCCGGGGGCAAGGAGCAGGGGCGAAAACGCGCCTTATCACGCGATGAATTAATCCAGTTCTTTAAAGCGCTACGCCGTGGGCGCGGGATAAGCAGGGAAAACGAGCTTACTTTCAAAATCATCCTTGCGCTGGGTGTCAGAAAGATGGAGCTATGCGCCGCAGAATGGGCTGAGTTTGATTTAAAAAATGCCGTCTGGCACCTGCCGGGAATCCGCGCGAAGAATGGCGATGATATCGATATTCCGCTGCCGCAGCAGGTAATCGAGTGGATCGAAGAAATAAGGCTCTTTGCCGGAGACAGTCGCTGGTTAATTCCGGCCAGGCGAGCCAGAACGACCTCACACGTCAGCCGCGCCACCCTGAATATGGTTATGCCCGCCGTCCTGAAAGAAATGCCGGACGTTGAGCCGTTCAGTATTCACGATCTGCGCCGCACGATGCGCACTCAAATGGCAGCGTTGGGGATTGACCCTGTGATAGCTGAGCGATGCCTGAACCACAAAATACCGGGCGTTGAGGGTATCTATAACCGTCATGAATATTTCGACGAACGCAAAGCAGCGCTGGCGCAGTGGGCGGATTTGCTGGTGGCTCTGGAACGCGGCGAAGAATACAACGTGACGCCATTGAGAAAGGCGAAGTAACCACGATTAGTAACCAGAATTAACGAACAGATTGAGCCTAGCCCGACGGGGCGAAAAGCGGGAAGCCTTACCGCCTGACTCAATCGCTCATTAAGGCGTAGCGTGAAAGGTGACGCAGTGAAAAAGCTTTTTAAACTAAAAGAGTGGTTAACATTAAATGAGGCAGCCAAAAGACTTACTGTTTCTTTTGGAGAGGAAATAAGTGAGGTTGATTGCCTTCAATTGGCTTTAGATGGTCATATAACAATATCTATTCTCTTATCCGACTCTAGGTATGCAGTTAAAGCAAAAATCGTTACAACCTCTAAAAGAGAATTGTTCTCGCGCACCATAACGGAAACGACAAGTGAAGGAGCATTCTCCTCGCTTCTAAATGACGTAAGGTTTTTTACAAATGCAGAGTTGGATTTTGAATATGAAACTATCATAAGGGAGGGGGCAGTCGTTAGGTTGAGACATGACATTTATGACTTGCCTTGCCCTCTGCTGGGGAGCGAGGAGCTTGATGTCATGCACTTATTCGACATTAAGCAAGGCAGAAATCCGAGGGAGTTTGTGAATACCGAGGGTGCTTTCGTGCTCAGCGGGGGAGAACTCTATAACATTATGGAGAGTTTCAACCCTCTTGAGTTTAAGAGAATGAATGATGATGTATTGGCTTATTGTGACAGCGTGACAGGTGAAAAGGTTGATTTTGATAATCACCATAGATTCTTTTATCCTGCCGACGGATTGGGAGATGTTGAGTTTATTTTTAGGCGCGAGAATATTGAGAAGTTTGAGCAGCAATCGCTTGGAAGAGACGATGGCGATTTGACCTTAAACGAAAGCTTATTAGTGATAGGTTCAATGCTGAAAGCTTTAAAAAAAGCTGAACCAACCTCTAAAAGGTGGACACAAGACACCCTCAAGGCAGAAATGCTGGATGTAGGTTTAAAGTTAAGTCCCCGCTTACTGGATGAATATTTCTCATCGGCTAATAAATCTTTTAAATCATGAGGATAGTTTCGCAGCGAAAATCCATTTTTCGTTGCGATGACATCTAACCCCCTTGATCACATGATTACCGTAACTTCATCAGCTATCACAGGAGTTACAGGACATATGACAGCACATCAAGCGGCAATCTCCGCTATCCCAACAACAGGATACATCCGTCGTTTCCGCATGCCGGAACTTCTGGGTGTATCCATGCCAACTATCGATCGCTGGGTTAAAAACGGCACACTGCCGCGCCCGGTAAAACTCACCGATAACGTGACCGCCTTTGATGCGGTAGAGATTAATAACTGGCTGGCTGAGCGCCGGGGAAAGGTGGCGTAATGGAAAAGAAAAACCGCCCCGTACAGCAGGCGGCTAATTCAGATATTCGCGGTACTGATATTACCCCGCCCACCAGCCCGGTACAACCATTCAAACGCACACCGAAGAAGCACCGCGCCCGTGTCTATATGCTGCGCACTGGCGTAGAGGGATGGACAGAAAATGATATTCTGCGCTACTGCCTTCTTTCATCCGGGCGTAATTATGCGTCTGAACTGGAGCGCCAGCTTGATATTCAACTGGAGCGTATCGACGAGAAAAACCCGGATGGCATCGGCGCACACTTGCGCTACCGCTTTTCCTGCCGTGGCGACGTTCTCAAGGTGATCCAGCTTGTGAACCATAATGCCGCCATTAATGAACATCACGGGTTATCTCAACAGGATATTGCCGACATTCTGAACCTCTACCCGGACGCATTTAACGCCGCATAACGGAGCCTGAAATATGACTATCGAAAAAAGCCGATTCAATTCGGAGGCCGCCCCTCACCTCAACAACAGCCAGACCGATATTTTAATCATGCGCAACTATGAGCCGCGCATTGATTCCCGGCTGTTTGCTGATCACGTGGGGATAAAGCACAAAAATCTTTATGCGCTTATTAAGTCCCACAAAACACAGTTACGCGAGCTGGGCACGCTTCCGTTTCAAACGGAGACGTGCGCACATGATACCGGGGAGACATTCGCCGCCCTGATGAGCGCAGCGCCGATGCTGGGGGCTAATCATGCGTAACCCTACCCCATTACCCGGACACGTCTACAAAGACAGCCACGGCGCTACCGTGACCGTTGAGCGCGTCGAATTTAATCGCGTGACGTTCTACCGAAGCGGTTATCAATTCCCGTGCGCCCAGCCTGTAGAGCGATTCATCAAAGAGTTTTCGGAGGTGAAGCAATGACCGCCGTCCAGAATAAAGCCCTTCCGCTGGCTGGCAGCAAAGAGCCGGACGTTAACGGATTGCCGTTCTCAATGGTTCACCAGTGGCAGGAGTACCCGACGAAACGCAGCTTTGCCGTTTCAGTATCTACGGAACTACGCCGCCAGTATTACCCCGATGATGCCACTTTTGGTAAAGCGATGCGTGAGGCGGGTTATGTTCCGGTGCGCACCCGAAAACTAACCGGGAAACAGGCGAGCTACTGGCTGTATCGAGTAACGGGCAATGATAAAGGGGTGTGCACAGCAGAACCCGCGCCCCGCAAGGCTTCCGAGCTAGTTGTCCAGACCATATCTAATCCTCATCCGTGGTTTAAACGCGTGGCGCTCGATGGTAAATGGCAGCACGTCTACGCCGACCATATCCGCTTTCTGACGAAGAAGCGTCACCGTGTAGATGGTGTACGTGTGCAGGGTTATACCGCTGGTGGGCTAACCGTAAAGGTGATTGCATGATGTATGCAAATGTTAACGCTAACGACTCAGCAAAACCCAAACGTTATAAGCCAGAAACGGGGGATATTATTCCCCGGATGGCTGATGTTGTGGAATGGATTGCTACCGCTGACAACCACGCCACGTGGACTTTCGAGACCAGTACGCGCACGCGCGAAGGTGAGTTTTCGGAGTCCATAAAAAAGGGCTTGCTGACTATCGCCGACCCGGTTTATGGTTATAGCGCACCAGCAAAATCTGGTGCCGGGATTGGCGTCCTGCAATTATCCACAGCGCACAACCGCGCTAAATGCGGTTTTTTTGTGTGCGTCGCACGGCTACATCCTTCAATGGTGGGCTGGGCGAGGGCATCGAAAGATGCGCCGGTATCTGTGGAAGCCGGTACGCCAACCTCGTTCAGTTCACCACCAGCGATTGGCGTCTTTGGTGGTGATTATATACATCATTCCACAGAGGCTGCCGCTATGCTGGCTACTATCCCTACCCAAAATCCACAATTTATCTGGTTAATCGCTGCCGTTCGCCGCGACATGCCGACAATTACCGCCAAAATCCATCACATTGCTGCTGAAACTGAGCGCGAAGCCCGCCGCACGCTGGCACGGGATCACGTCTGTTTCTTTGCAGGCCGTATTCGCACAGGGGGCGCACATGCGTAAAAACCCATTGAAAAGCAGCATTGCTATTGCCCTCAGATCCATTGAGCAGGCGTCCGCTGTACTGATTGCTATCCGCCACGCAGCCGGAGAAATGGAGCCTTGCGATATTTCAGACGCTATTGATGCGTGTTCTGATCTGGTCAATGAAGCGCGTTGCGAGCTGGCAATACTGGAGGGTGAGCTATGAATCATTTCCGCATTACCCGCGTCATGGAGGTGGCAGCATGAACCAGTTACCTGACCAGATTGAGGAAGCAACAGCAGTAAGTAACCGCATTCGTGCCGCGCTGGGTTGCGGTGAAATCACCGAACCACACACTCCGGAGAATGTTTCACGCGCCCGCCTTTTGCGTGTACGTGCAGGCCTTTGCCATGTGCTGACGGAGATTATGCCCGGAATAATAGCGAGTGCGGAACGTGACGAGTTGTATGCGTGGCTGTTTGAAATTCACTCCGTGACAAGAGTTGAAGAGTGTCAGGTGAGACTGGAGGCGGACAAATGAAACAGTTCCGAGGTGCGCCGATTCCGGTCACATGGTACGGCGAGGCCGAGACGCCCGATATTGCCGTTCAGTGTATGAGAGACGAAGCGCATGGCAACGGATGGAGTATGGGAGCAGTCACCGCTGTTCAGCAGCGTGAGAAACAACAGGAGTTAGCAGCATGAACATATTACACCGCGCAGAGGCCACACCGGACGGCGTGAACATCATGACACGCAATGATGCCGGGATATATGAGCATGTAGCCATTATCACCTATGAGAGCGCTGTAAGCCGTCTGGATGCGGGAGAGTACGACGATACGCCAGATATCGGCTACGCCATTCATTTTGCCGTTGCTGATGGCGGGGCGCGTGGCTGGTTCGACTTTACCACGCAGCATAACGTCACTATGTGGCGCTGGCTGATTGCGGCCTGTTTCGTTGCTGAAATGAAGCGCGAGAACGGCACAACCTCCGTTACTGAGTCTGACGGCACATCATCGCAGGTAGCGATTTACTCCAATGGCAAAGCGGCACTTCCGGTTTATCCGTTCGCGGAACGTCTTGCGATGGCGAACAACATCGAGGGCGCAATGATTGAGCGATACGGCGTCGAACAGGGTACGGAAAAAGCCATTGTGTTTTATCAGGCCATGCTGGATACGGAGCGCGGCGAGCTTACCCCGTTCGGACGTGAAACGCTGGCAGAGCTACACGATCACTTCATTGCTGATCTGGATGAAAACGGCTGGCCTGAAATGCCAGCGGCGCACTGAGGGAGCGACACAATGCGTAATATCGACCTTATCCGCGAAGTGACCACCGCCGCCGCTGGCAACTGGCCTCATGTGCTGGCTGGCCTGAATATTGATGTTCCTGATTCGCCCCACCGACACGCCGGATGCCCCGCGTGCGGCGGTACGGATCGCTTCCGGTTCGACGACAACGGGCGCGGCAGCTTTATCTGCAACCAGTGCGGCGCTGGCGACGGCTTAGACCTGATTAAGAAAGTGAACAACTGCGACACCACGGAGGCGGCACACCTTGCCGCTGATGTGCTGGGTATTGATTACCGGGCAGCGCAAACCGACCCGGCGGTAGCGAGCCAGAGAAGGGAGCAACTGGAAGCTGACCGCCAGCGGCGTGAGCAGGAGCGCCAGAAACAGGCAGCCGAGGACGCAGAGCAGCGAAGGGCTACGTTTGCCCGTCTGTATGCCGGAATGCGCCAGAGTGCCATACAGGGCGAATCTGATTACCTGCAATCAAAAGGGCTGACCGGGTTTAATTACCCGGTTATGCCCGATGGTTCGTTACTCCTGCCGCTGGTGGATGGATCTGGCGCAGTAGTGGCGGCGCAGACCATCACGCCGCAGGGAGAGAAGCGACTTCTGACAGGTTCAGCGAAGCGCGGGGCATATCACGCCGTAAACGCGCCAGAACAGCCGCAGAGCGTATTAATTGCCGAGGGGCTGGCTACCGCTCTGTCTGTTCACCTGATGCGCCCGGAGGCGCTGACAGTGGCAGCAATTGACGCGGGCAACCTTCTGCCCGTTGCCGAAGTGATGCGCCGTAAACACCCGAAGGCGCAAATTATTATCGCCGCAGACAACGACTACCACCAAAACGGAGAAACCAATACAGGGAGGGAGGCCGCAGAGAAAGCCGCCTTATCCGTGGCTGGCTGGGTATCAATGCCACCGACAGACTACAAAGCCGACTGGGACGACTACCGCCAGCAAAACGGGCTGGAAGCCGCTACAGCCGCGTTTAATGATTCGATGTACCAGATTCAGGGGGATGCCGTGAAACCACAACTACAGGCCATTGAGGGCGGTAAATCCCGCCGTAAAGCCGATGCCGGAGATATTGCACAAATGGCAGCCAGCCAGAAAGCGCGGTTGCTTTCATCTCGCTGGGATATGTTGGCGGTTAACCCTGATAGTGGCGCTGTTTACTGCTACGAATCTGGCGTATGGGTGAAGCTACCAGACAGCGAATTAGAAAGGGTTATGGTGGCAATTTTCGACGAGCACGAAGCCCACTACACCGAAAAGGGGATTAAATCGGTTGTCGCAACCATGAAACTGCAAATCCCGGTAATTGGTGAGCGGAGCGGGGATCTGATTGGTTTTGATAACGGCGTTTATGACCTCGCCACACAGACGTTTTCCGCCCATTCGCCGGGTAACTGGCTGATGAACCACAATGGGATCACCTACACCCCGCCAGCGCCGGGGGAGAATATTTCCACCAGCGCCCCCGATTTTACCCGTTGGCTGAATCATGCAACGGCTGGCGACCATCATAAGGCGGAGCGTATCAAAGCAGCCTTGTTTATGGTGCTGGCGAAGCGTCACGACTGGCAGCTATTCATTGAGGTAACTGGCGAGGGCGGCAGTGGGAAATCCGTATTCAGCAGCATAGCAATCACGCTGGCAGGTGAACACAACGCCGCCAGCGGTAGCATGATGACGCTGGACACCGCACGGGGACGGGCGCAGTTCGTAGGAAAAAGCCTGATTATTATGCCTGACCAGACCCGCTATGTTGGAGAGGGCGCGGGGATTAAGGCCATTACGGGCGGCGATCCGGTAGAGATTGATGGGAAATACGAAAAGCAGTTCACAACCGTGCTAAATGCCGTTGTTATGGCAACCAATAACGAGCCGATGACATTCACGGAGCGAAACGGGGGTATTGCCCGCCGCCGCGTGATATTCCCGTTTAATAACCCGGTATCAGACGCAGACAAAGACCCGGATTTAACCGCAAAAATCAGGCGAGAAATCCCGGTGATTATCCGCCACCTGCTAACCACCTTTGCCGACCAGAACAAAGCAAAGGCACTATTACTTGAGCAGCGCGATTCTCAGGAGGCGCTAGACGTTAAACGCGGCACAGATCCGGTTATCGATATGTGTGCGGCACTTTTTTTCATGAACGAACCCAAAGGCATGATGATGGGCGGAGGTACATGGGCAGGCCAGCCAGAGCCGAGGACGTATCTTTATCATCTTTACCTGGCGTTTATGGAGTATCACGGTCTGGGTAAGCCGCTTTCCGTCAATAAGTTTTCACGCGCCATAAAATCAGCAGCAAAAGAGTACCGAGCCAGCTACCTGACGAGAAGCATTAACGGCAGAGCGCAAACCAACGTGGGCTATAACGAGATGGCTGAGGAGTTCATTCCCCGCGCTTACGGTGTGGAGAGCGGGCAGAGTGATGATTGAAACTTTTACGGCAGCACTTATCCCTACTGCCCTACTAAAAACGAGACGAGGCCAGACGTAGCAAGGATTTAAACTAGGTAGGGATATATATTTTTATCCCTACTTATCCCTACTTATCCCTACCAAATAAAACAGGCAGTAAAATGCCGTTGAAGTGATTTAGTAGGGATAAGTAGGGTTATGTAGGGCAACAAAATTGAATGCCTACCAGTCTGAAAGCCTTGCCATTCGTGGCCTGAGCCAGTTAGTAGGGATTGGTAGGGATATTACACCCCCAAAAAGATTCTATGGGGGGGTAGCTTAAAACGAAGGTGTCCCACAATAAGACGGAGCCGGGTAATCTTCATTAGCAAAACTAATAATTCGAGGTATTCGCAAAATGACAGCACAGATATCAGCCTACGGGCGTTTAGTCGCAGACCCGCAGACCCGCACCACAGCAAACGGTACAAGCATGGCAATGGGGCGTTTAGCGGTGGCACTGCCATGCCATGCAGCAGAGGGCGGAGAGGTTACTTTCTGGCTGGGCGTGGTGGCATTCGGCAAACAGGCCGACGCACTGGCGAAGCACCAGAAAGGCGACCTTGTTAGCGTGGCTGGCAATATGCAGGTCAATCAGTGGACGGGCAAGGACGGTGGCATACAGACCGGGTATCAGGTGATTGCAGACAGTGTGATCAGCGCCAGAACGGCACGCCCCGGCGGGAAGCGGGCCGAATCAGTCAAAGCAAGCGGAGCCAGCAGAGGCCACGCAACACAATCCGCGCCGGGATGGGAGTTATATAACACCCCTGATGATTTTGACCAGCGCCCGCCGTTTGATGATGAAGCGCAATTCTGATGGGGGGGAAGCATGGTAAACGACAGTAAAGCCGAGGATCTGGAAGCAAAGGGGCTGTATCGCAGGGCAGCTACACGCTGGCAGGAAGTCATGATGCTTTGTGCTGAGGACGATGATCGGGAATGGGTAAAGCAGCGCCGTGATACGTGTCTGACGAACGCGAAGCGCCCGCCCGTGAAGGTTGAGGGCTTTGGCGATCTGCATAAAGCTGTTACCGAAACGCAGCACCGCATGGGGATAGCGCAACCGAACGGTAACGCCTTCCGGTTAAATGGCGGTAAGAAGCAACGACAGGCCACCATCGGGGGCGACTGTTCGCAGTAATGTTCGCACTAAAACGGCTGTAGATTCTGGACTGTCCTGGACGGATTTTAAACCCTCGTAGCGCTAAACCCGCGCCAGTCGCGGGCTGGAAGCCATATTCGATTTAGGCAGTCCAAAATATTCAGGTTCGCGCCACTGGTTCGCAGTACGCAGTCAGGTACGCGGCAAAACTGCGCATTCAGCGTGCGTACCGCCGGATGAATATTGCGAATTGCGCAGTTTCCAAAGTAACCACGGAAAACGAAACGGATACCAATGCGCAAACAATCCTGAAACCCGCTCCATTACTGGATTTATAGATATACAGTGCGCAAAGTAGTGCACAATTCGCAGTCAAATACGCATATTATTTCGTATTCAATTTGCGCACCGTTCGCAGTTAATGCGCAGTAATTCGCAGGAGGCCAGCCAGTGAGAGACAGAACGCGCAGCTATACCACCGACCTGCCCCGTATAGGGTTGCCATTCCTTGCGAACATGCGTAGCAGGCTGGCGGACGCCGAACCGGGGACGCAGCTTTATACCCAGACCGAAAGCGGAACGTTGTATGCCTTCCGGCAAGCCGACAGCTACGCCATGACAATCAACGGCGTGACGCGGGCGATTCGCACTACAACCACGCAGGCCGGGTATGGCGTGCGGGAATGGTACGTTTGTCCCCACTGTATGAAGCGGGCTGCAAAGCTGTATATCGGCAAGAAAGACATTGGCTGCCGGGCGTGTTGGAAACTTCACTATAAAAGCCAGAGTGCCGACAGACTGGACAGGATGCGAATGAAGATACGCCAGCAGCGATGCGCGATATGGGGCAACAATGACCTTACCAAAAACCTGTTTAATGACATTCGCATGTTCCCAAAACCAAAGGGGATGCGCTGGGCTACGTTTGACAGGAAGCGTGCAGAGTTGTCAGTAATGGAAATGGCTTACTGGCAGGCATTCAGTCCGGTAGTGGACAGAATCACGGGCGTGATTGAGCGTAAGACGGGGAAAGCAGCCAGAGGCATTGGCCTGACTTTGTAAAAGCAAAACGCCCACACGGGGCGTCAGGGAGCGGGATAGACTTCTGCGACAATTTGCATGAGCCGCCAATATAGCAAGCCGTCCACATCAAGCAATAAACTATCACCGGGAGGGGGAGGCCAAATCTCTGCAACCCTGAGCCTTAGGGACTGCCCGCCTCATCGAATGTTTATACCCGCGAAAAATAAAATTTAATCCGGGCGTGTTTCATCCTTCCAGATGGGTATGACGTATGACACCACGCGAAATAGCTTTATTGACCACCGCCAAACTGGAGCACGAAGGCCACCAGCTAACCCCGGCAGATCAACGGGAGATAGAACGCTCAGTTAATGCCGATATAGCCCGGCGTGACAAATTCCGCGAAATGATGCGAGCGCCTGCCTACCATTGGAAGAAGCCAGCGCCGCGCAGGTAGATATGGGATTATTCCACATGTAACTTATGCGTATTAAGCAAATTTCCTTTATTCACCTTTACAGAATTGTGAGTACGTCAGTATCGTTATCCTTCCGATTCGCATTTATTCAGGATTTGCATGTACCAGCTAAAGATAACCATCCGAGACAGCAAGCCACCTATATGGCGGCGTGTGCTGGTTCCAGAGCAAATCCCCTTTAGTGAACTTCACGCGGTGATCCAGTTGGCTTTTGGCTGGAATGACGAACACCTGTATATGTTCGAGAAAGGGCGTAAAGGTGATCCCGGTAGCGAGTATCGCGTATGGGGTGAGGATGAAAGCATGGGTAATGCGGCAATCACACCACTATGGGCAGCGCTCCAGAATGAGGGTGAGAAGCTGGTTTACACGTATGACTTTGGCGACTGGTGGGATTGCCTTATTGTGCTGGAGAAGCAAACACACGATACGAGCAATCAGCCCATTAGCTGCCTGCGTGGGAAAGGCACCACCCCGGCGGAAAACTCAGGCGGCTTGCATGGTTACAATGAATTGCTATTACAGGCCAGAGAGTCTGATAATCCTGAGCAGGCCGAGATCCACAATTTCCTGATGCTGGATATTGAACGCCGGGTTTACGACCTGAGCCGCATCAACGACAGATTGCAGGCTATTAACTGACCCGCATGTATTCACCTGATATTGCGTTATCAGCGCCGCCAGTATCGCGCATAACAGCACAATGACCGGGTAAACCGTAGCGCACGACCGTTGCGTTAGTTTCACCGCCACGCTTTACCTGACGAGATTCATACACTGTCACACGCCCCAGTAGCCCCCCGGCAACCATGCTTTCGAGCGTACGCCGGGTTGATTCGAGCTGGTGGCGCTTATCGAACGACACCATGCCATGAAGCAGGTAGGCCACACCCGACACATCGAACGGCGGCGCACCAATCTCACCCGTCACCCATTCGAGGTTATCCGGTTCAAAGTAGCTGAGTATCTCTTTTTTGCGGCTGGTCATTCTCATGGCTGGCTGATTCCTTATTGTGGGACGGCACTATCATACAATAAGAAAATGGCTGTCACGGTAATGATACGGTGAGGTTTCGATAGCACGGCAAGATTACGGCATGGGATCGGAGAAGCTGCGAAACATTCGTAGTTCAAAAAGCGAGCTAAAAAGCAGAGCACTTTGATTTTTGTTGTACACAAGGTTGTACCCATTTTTATTTTACGAATTATAAAAACATTTAAAATCAATGTTGTTTGTGCTGTATTTGTCTTTCACATTAAGAAAAGCAAATAAGCTTTGCTGAACGCACGAAAGCCCGCGACTATCGCGGGCTTTTTTTTGCCCATTCATACCGCCGGTTTTCTCTGTGTGAAGTCAATCACTATTCACTTTTAACCAAGTTTAAATCTAAGAAAGTAGACAATCGTCGAATTTTCATCTTAAAGTCCAGGGTCCGGTACTAGACAAAACTAGCGCCTGGTTATCAAATGGTTAACCAACTTTTCGCCGCATGTAAAAAATCGGCCAGATACGTAACTGGCCGGCGTACCTGCTGGTGTTTACAAGCACGACGACATACCTTTCGGGAGAATTATGCAATCCTCTGTTAATCAAAAAGAAAGCCGAACGTTCTTCGGCCATCCATATCCGCTCGGTTCCCTGTTCTTCACCGAGATGTGGGAGCGTTTCTCGTTTTACGGCATTCGTCCGTTACTGATCCTGTTTATGGCCGCCACCGTCTATGACGGCGGGATGGGCCTGGCGCGTGAAAACGCCTCGGCGATTGTCGGTATCTTTGCCGGCACCATGTACCTGGCCGCGCTGCCGGGCGGCTGGCTGGCGGATAACTGGCTCGGCCAGCAGAGAGCCGTCTGGTACGGTTCGATCCTGATTGCGCTCGGTCACCTGTCGATTGCGCTCTCGGCCATCATGGGCAATAACCTGTTCTTTATCGGCCTGATGTTCATCGTGCTCGGCTCCGGGCTGTTTAAGACCTGTATCTCGGTAATGGTCGGTACCCTGTATAAAAAAGGCGACGCGCGCCGTGACGGCGGTTTCTCGCTGTTCTATATGGGCATCAACATGGGCTCGTTCATTGCCCCGCTGATTTCCGGCTGGCTGATCAAAACCCACGGCTGGCACTGGGGCTTTGGTATTGGCGGTATCGGGATGCTGGTGGCGCTGATTATCTTCCGCGTGTTTGCCGTTCCGGCAATGAAACGCTATGACGGCGAAGTCGGCCTCGACTCCACCTGGAACAGCCCGGTGGTGAAGCGTAACGGCGTGGGCGCCTGGCTGCTGGCGCTGGCGGCAGGCGTGGCAACGATCGTGACGCTGATTGCGCAGGGTGTGATTGTGATTAACCCGGTCGCGGTAGCCAGCGTGCTGGTCTACGTGATTGCGGCATCCGTTGCCCTCTACTTTATTTATCTGTTTGTTTTTGCAGGACTGAACCGTAAAGAGCGCGCCAGACTGCTGGTCTGCTTTATTCTGCTGATCTCCGCGGCGTTCTTCTGGTCCGCGTTCGAGCAGAAGCCAACCTCGTTCAACCTGTTTGCCAACGACTACACTAACCGCATGATCGGCGATTTCGAAATCCCGGCGGTGTGGTTCCAGTCAATCAACGCCCTGTTCATCATCCTGCTGGCACCGGTGTTCAGCTGGGCGTGGCCGAAGCTGGCGAGCATGAACATTCGTCCGAGCAGCATCACCAAGTTTGTTATCGGTATCCTGTGTGCCGCAGCGGGCTTTGGCCTGATGATGCTGGCGGCACAGAACGTGCTGAGCAGCGGTGGGGCGGGCGTATCGCCGTTCTGGCTGGTGGGCAGTATCCTGATGCTGACGCTCGGCGAGCTGTGTCTCAGCCCGATTGGCCTGGCGACCATGACGCTGCTGGCGCCGGAGAGAATGCGCGGCCAGATGATGGGGCTGTGGTTCTGTGCGAGCGCGCTGGGTAACCTGGCGGCGGGTCTGATTGGCGGCCACGTGAAGGCCGACCAGCTGGATATGCTGCCGGATCTCTTTGCGCGCTGCTCCGTCGCGCTGCTGATTTGTGCCGCGGTACTGATCGTCCTCATTGTTCCGGTACGCCGCATGCTGGAAAATGCGCAGACTAAACCGGCTGCTAACGCCTCTTAAACCTCGGGCTTGCCGGGGCGGCGTTATGCCCCGGCATCGATTCCCTGAGGTGAAACTATGCAGTTAGGATTTGTCGGTCTTGGTGCGGTCGTGGAAACCGCGTATCTGCCCGCGTTACGTCGCCTTTTTGGTCACACTGTTCATTGTTTTGGATTTGATGTTCTCCCCACCAGGCAGCCTGAAGGCGTCACGCGCTGCGCTTCGCTTACGGAACTTCTCGCCGTACCGCTTAATACTCTCTTTATTACCACCGCATCGCTGCACCATCTTGAGGTGCTTGAACACGCTCTCGCCTCATCGGTTTCCCGCATCGTGGTTGAAAAACCGATCGTTGCCACGCTTGCCCAAATCGCAAAGCTCAACGCGCTGCTGGCAAACCCCGACGCTGCTTCCCGCGTGCTGGCGCTCGATCACTGGATGGCGCGCATCGAAACGGTAAAGCGGTCGCTGGTTGGCAGCGTCTCTGACATCGTTAAAATCGACGGCTTTTTGCAGGAGCCGAGCGGATTTAACGCCGCAGGAGAACCCATCGCGCTTAACTTTGCTACCGGCGAACCGGACATCCGTACGCTTCGCCACCCGGACGGCGTGATTCTGGATATCGGCACGCATGTGCTGGCGATGCTGCGCGAAACGGTGCGTTATCTGGGCGGGAATGATGAGATGACGTTGCAGGTGGTGACGGCTAAAGACCGCCTGGGCCGCGCTATTGCCAAAGGCGACCTGACCACGGCGGAGGGCGAGGCGCATCTGCAGGGCCGCATCAGCGGCGTGCCGGTGGATATCTGGCTTAATAAATATGCGGGACCCGCGGGCGGGCAAAAAGGCTTACGGATCTGGTTGCGCGACGGGCGCATCATTAGCTACGACCGGCGCGGTGCGGAGGATGTGCTGGAGCTGATTGAGGGTGGGAACATTAAGTGCTGGCATATCCCCGGGACAATCTACGAGCACTGTCTTACCGGACACATTCTGGGCACCAACAGCCTGTTTGAACGGGATCCGTACGAGGTGAGCCGCACGACGCGCCGCCGAATCGAGGAAGTGACGCTGCTGCTGACCTTGCAGCAACAGCTGCGTGGCCCGCACTGAACGCAACGTGGTAAAATTATTGCAGACCAGAATGCTTTTAAGGAGTCACCATGACGATTACCTGCCCGGATTGCCAGGCACCGCTTGAGCCCCTGAACGGGGTGGCACACTGCGAGAGCTGTAATAAGGATATTGCGCTTGAAGCCCGCTGCCCGGAGTGCCATCAGCCACTCCAGGTCTTAAAAGCCTGCGGGGCGGTGGACTACTTCTGCCAGAACGGCCACGGTCTTATCTCTAAAAAACGCGTGGAGTTTGTTCGGGCCGAAGGTTAATCGCACACGCAGCCTTCGCCTTTCTTCCACAGCTCGACCAGCGACTCGGGCGCTTCCTGCTCCGGTACCAGCACGATGATATCGGCGTAGTGCGCCTGATTTTGCCCAGTCCAGATAATCTGGATGCGGAAATAGCGCTGGTCGCCGCTGCCGGGTGACGAAGCCTGTCCCGGCGGCTGACCGCGCGGAAAGGCCTGCTCCAGGATGCTTACCAGGCGCTGGCGCTGGGCCTCATTGAGCGAGGAGAGCGCGATGGTGCGCTGGCCGCTCAGCTTGGGAATAAAAGCGACGCCGCCTTCCCGGGCCAGCTCAACCACGGCGTCATCCGTCAGTTCCGGAACCTGCATTTACAACACTCCCACCTGTTCCCAGGCTTGTTTAATGGCCGCCCCAACGTCGCCGCCGGAGCGTTTCTCTCCGTGCGCGATCGTCAGTTTTGCGAAGGCCTCAAAATCCGCATCCTGCGCCAGATTGCGATCGCAAACCGTGTCGTACCAGGCATAACCCGCTTTTTCCCAGGCGTAGCCGCCAATCGCCGTCGCGGCCAGATAAAATGCCCGGTTGGGGATGCCGGAGTTTAGATGCACGCCGCCGTTATCCTCACGCGTTTTGATGAAATCCTTCATGTGTGCAGGCTGCGGGTCTTTGCCGAGCAGCGGATCGTTGTAGGCGGTGCCCGGTTCAGACATCGAGCGCAGCCCTTTGCCGTTGATGCCTTTTGCCAGCAGCCCTTCACCAATCAGCCAGTCCGCTTTATCGGCGGTTTGCTTCAGATGGTACTGCTTCACCAGTGAGCCAAACACGTCCGACAGCGACTCGTTCAGCGCGCCGGACTGCTCAAAGTAGATAAGCCCGGCTTCGGTCTCGGTCACGCCGTGGCTCAGCTCATGCGCCACGACGTCTATGGCGATGGTAAAGCGGTTAAATATTTCCCCGTCGCCGTCGCCAAATACCATCTGCTGACCGTTCCAGAAGGCGTTCTGATATTCCCGGCCATAGTGAACGGTACCGGTTAAAATAAGCCCTTTGTTATCGAGCGAATCGCGCTGATATTCTTTCCAGAAGAAATCATGGGTAATACCCAAATACTCGTAGGCTTCGTCTACCGCCACATCGCCGTTCGACGGCTGACCTTCATAACGCACCTGCGTACCCGGTAGCTCCTGGGTCTGCTTCGCGTCGTAGATATCACGCTCCAGCTGTCCAGCTTTATTCACGTGCGGCGCGGCGGGTTTGCCCGGCATATGGGCCATCAGCGTCTGGACGTGGGTTAAGGTCTGGCGGGCACAGCGCTGCTGCGGTTCGGAACCGCTTTCGATAATACGACGAAGAATATACGGGGGAATCACGCTATAAAGATGGGACATGCTGCTCTCCTTATTAAAAAAGGGAATAGCAGCAGTATAGTAAGTAACCGGCGAAGAATTATCCGGTTTTACGCTGACGCGTCTTTTTCACCGGTTTAATTGATTTCACTTCGCTTTCTACCCAGCCGTCTGACAGACGCGTCGTCAGCACATCGCCGGTATTCACCTGTTTGGTTTGCTTCAGCACCTTGCCGTCCGTTGCCGTCGTCACGCTATAGCCGCGCGCCAGCGTGGAGAGGGGGCTGACCGCTTCAAGGTGGGTCACCGCATTGCCAAAGCGTTCGCGGGTGGTGCTCAGTCGCGCGCGGAGAGTTTCCGCCAGACGGTACTCAAGCTGCTGAATCCGCGTTTGCGCACGATAAATTTTCGGCTGCGGATTCTGCTGGTTCAGACGCTGCGTCACGCGCTGCTGGCGCGACACCGCGCGCTTGATCTGGGTGTCCATCGCCACGTTCATGCGCTGGCGCAGGCGCTCCAGTACGGTCTGCTGACGCGCCAGGCGCAGCTGCGGGTGCTGCTGCTGTAGACGGTGATGAAGCTGGGTAAAGCGCCGGGTCCGGTTGGCGAGGTAGTAGTCCATCGCCATTTCAAGACGCTGCTGGCCGCTCTGGATCTGACGCAGCAGCTCCAGCTGGTTGCGGCTGACCACTTCCGCCGCCGCGGACGGCGTCGGCGCGCGGAGATCCGCGACAAAATCGGCGATCGTCACGTCCGTTTCGTGGCCGACGGCGCTCACCACGGGGATAAGGCTGGCAAAGATTGCCCGCGCCACGCGCTCGTCGTTAAAGCTCCACA
>ERZ773210.1904-NODE-1904-length-18861-cov-7.882059_pt1 | contig 18861 bp, 8 predicted proteins | sample MGYA00580528_ERZ773210 | MGnify/ENA primary metagenome ERZ773210 (study PRJEB29015, sample SAMEA2737769) | human gut metagenome | biome: human gut; feature: human-associated habitat; material: faeces | place: China | collected 2012 ...
CCCGGCGGCGCTGCGCTTGCGCGGGCCTGCGAGAATGTAGGCCGGGTAAGGCGCAGCCGCCACCCGGCGATTGACTACCGCTCCCTCAGCGCCTCTTTCGCCCGGTTGAACGGCTTAATCAGATAATCCAGCACCGTTTTCTCGCCGGTCTTAATGTCTACCGTGGCAATCATCCCCGGCACAATCGAGAAATGCCTGCCCGCCTTATTGACCAGGTAATCCTGGCTGGTGCGGATAAATACCCGGTAGTAAAACACCTCCGGCTTGGCCTCGTCCTGAATAGTGTCCGGCGAAATCGTCTCCACGACCCCGTGCAGCCCGCCGTAAATGGCGTAGTCGTAGGCGGTGATTTTGACCAGCGCCTCCTGGTTCGGGTGGATAAAAGCGATATCACGCGGCGAGAGGCGGGTTTCGATCAGCAGGTGATCGTCCACTGGCACAATCTCCATCAGCTCGCCGTTGGGCGGGATTACCCCGCCGATGGTGGTGACCTTGATGTTTTTCACGATCCCGCGCACCGGCGATTTCACCGTCAGGCGCGTGACGGAATCCTGACGGCCTTTCAGGATCGCCGAGACCATATCCACCTCCGCGTTGGCTTTCGAGAGCGCCTCGCGGGCCTGGACGTAATACTGCGAACGCACGTCGGTGAGCTTCAGCTCCAGATCGCTTTTCTGCCGCTGCAGGCGCAGCACCTCCACGTGGCTGGCGGCCCCTGTCTTTACCAGCCGCTGGGTAATGGCCAGCTCTTTGTTAGCCAGATCTAACGCGGCGCGAAGCTCCCGCTGGGTATCCTCCAGCTGCGCGCGGCGCGAGTTGTACAGCCGGGTTTCGTCGGCAATCAGATCCGGCCATTTCGCCAGGGACGGCGGGAATTTCAGCGGCAGATCGTTTACCTCGGCGTAGAGGCGGGCGCTGGAGGCCAGCGAGGCGCGGTAGCGCGCCGCGCTTTCGCCAACGTTCGATTCGGAACGCGTCGGGTCAAGCCGCGCCAGCACCTGTCCGGCCTGCACCTGATCGCCTTCGTGGACGTTCAGTTCGGTGAGGATCCCGCCGTCGAGAGACTGTAAGACCTGCTCGCGCGAGCTGGGGATCACTTTCCCCGACCCGGTTGACACCTCATCCAGCACGCCAAACCACGCCCAGACCCCCAGCACCACAAACATCAGCAGCGAGAAGATCACGATCCGACGCGCGCCGGTGTAGCCGCTTTCGGAGTCGAGGGCGTTATCCAGATCGTCCATTGCCGCCACGTCACGCTGACTGATTTTCATTTTTCCACTCCCGTCCGGTTGCTGCCTGCTGCTGTTGCTGCTGCATGCGGCTGTTGCTCAGCGCCTGGGCTTTTGGCGCGTCCATCACCAGCATGCCCTCTTTCAACACGACCACGCGCTCCACCAGCTCCAGCACCGGTACGCGATGGGTGGCGACGATCAGGGTGCGGTGCCCGAGCCAGTCGCCCAGGCGCTGGATGAATTCCCGCTCGGTATGCTCGTCCAGCGAGGCGGTGGGTTCATCCATCAGCACGATATTCGGATCGCGCAGCAGCATTCGCGCCAGCAGAATCGACTGGCGCTGCCCGCCGGAGAGTCCCACGCCGTTTTCCATGATCGGGTAGTCCAGCCCCTTGGGCAGCTTCTGCACGAAGCCCGCCGCGCCGGTCAGTTCCAGCGCCTCGAAGATCTCTTCGTCGGTGGCGCGCGGCATGCCGAGGGTGATGTTCTCGCGCAGGGTGCCGTAAAACAGCCGCGCGTTCTGGGTCATAAAGCCGACGTTGCGCCGCACGTCCGCCACGTCGAGATGCGGCAGGCTGAAGCCGTCGAGCCGCAGCTCGCCCGCCGCCAGGTCCATCCCGCCCGCCATCGCCTGCAGCAGGGTCGATTTGCCCGCGCCGTTGCGCCCGAGGATCGCCACTTTCTCACCCGGCCCGATCTCCAGGCGGTTAATGCGCAGCGCCATGCGCGGATCGTCCGGCTGATAGCGGAACTGCGCCTGCTCGAAGAGGTAGTGGCCGCGCAGCACGTCCTGGCGGATCGGCGTCTCCTCGCGCTGGTTTTCGGTGGGAAGCTGCATGATGCTGTCCAGCCCCTCTTTTGCCGCTTTGACCTGCTGCCAGCGGGCCAGCACGCCGCACAGCGTCGCCATCGGGGCGATCATGCGGGAGGCCAGCATCGACGCGGCGACCACCGAGCCGGTGGTCAGGGTACCGTCGATCACCATCGGCGCGCCGACCACAATCACGGCGGCGTAAACCAGGCTCTGAATGGTCATCCCCCAGCTGATCAGGTTCTGCGTCAGCTCGCGGGTGCGTAGGCCGGATTCCGCGGTGATCTGGATATAGCTGTTCCACTGTTGCAAAAAGCGGTTTTCCGCCTGCATCAGCTTGATGTCCTCCAGCCCCTGCACGCTCTCCACCAGCACCGCATTGCGCAGGGTTGATTCATGGGCCGACTGCTTTGCCAGCTCCGCCAGCTTTTTCTGCAGCAGCAGGCCGGGCAGGACCATGATCACCGCCGCGACCGGGGCGATCCACGCCAGCTGTGGGGCGATGATCGCCAGCACCACCACGAACAGTAAAAAGAAGGGCAGGTCGACAATCGTCGAGATGGTGGACGAGGTGACCATCTCGCGGATCTGCTCCAGCTCGCGCAGCTGTGAGATAAAGCTCCCGGTTGAGCGGGGAATCGCGCTGTTGCGCAGCCGCAGCGCGTGGCCGAAGACGCGATCCGAGACGCGCATATCCGAGCGCTTGCCCAGCAGATCCATAATGTGGCCGCGCGCCACGCGCAGCACGAAGCCAAACAGGGTGGCGATCAGCACCCCGATGGTCAGGACGTACAGCGTCGGGTAGGACTGGGCGGGGATCACCCGGTCATAGACCTGCATGGAAAAGACAATCCCGGAAAGCGACAGCACGTTGATAAACAGCGCGGCGAGCATCACCCAGCTGTAGGGGCGGAGATCGCGCATCACCAGCCGGTAGAGCCAGTCCGGACGGTATTTTGAGATATAAGCATCCACGCGGCTGTCCTTCAGCGCGGCAAGGGGACGCAGGGCAATGACGTGGCGGATAGCGGGCAGCATGGCCGTCATCGACAGCCGGTTGGTGTAGGTCTGGTCGTCGAAGAAGCTGACTTCCAGCGTATCGTCGCCGTCGAAGTGCTCGATCGCCCCGACCCGGCCGTCATTCAGCGCCACCACCACCGGCAGACGCCAGCTGTTGATTGACTGCTGGTCAGCGGTGAGCAGCTGAAACGACAGCCCCGCCTCACGCGCCAGCTGGGTGAGGGCGGGCACCATCGGTTTGCCTTTCAGCCACGGTGCGCCTGCGATCAGCGCGCCGGGCGAGCAGGCGACGCGGTAGCGGGTGGCGATAAAGCCAAAGGCCTGCGCCCACTGGGCCAGGGCCGCATCCGTCATGTTTTCACCTTGCGGGATATCACGCTGCTTCATGGCTGGATCTCCACGGTCTGGATGGTGCGGTTATCAAGGTCGAACGCATGACGCAATTGTCCGGTGTTATACAGGCAGTTGAGCTGTAGCTGGTGCAGCTGACCAACGGTCTGCTGCTGGGTGAAGCGCGCCTGATAAACCTCCTGTTCGGCGTTGAGCACGTCGAGCAGGGGGCGCGAGCCGAGGTCCAGATACTGCTGCTGGTACAGTTCGCGGGTGCGGGCGCTGAGCGCCTCCTGGCGACCCTGAATTTGCAGCGTGCTTTGCAGGCTCATCACCTGGCTGCGGGCTTCCAGCAGTTTCTGGCGAACGTCAAGGCGCGTGCGCTGAATGGTGGACTGTGCCGCCTCCACCGCGTGTCCGGCGGCGTTACGCCGGGCGGTGAGGCCGCCGCCCTGGTAGAGCGGCATCTGCACTTTCACCCAGGCGGAATACTGGGTGCGATCCCGCGTGTCGCTGCCCGCGTAGCGATCGTTCATGTAGTGGCGCACCTCCGGCTCCAGCGAGACGGTGGGCGTCATCTGCGCGTCGGCGTAGTCGAGGTTAGCCTGGGCGACGTTAGCCTGCGCCCAGGCGGCGAGCACCGCAGGAACCAGGCGGTCATCCGGCTCGGCGACATCGCAGCTGCGGGCCAGCTTTTGCGGAAAGTCGTTGCTGATCGCGTTCAGGCTGTTCCAGCCGAGAAAGCTCATCAGCGTCGCGCGGGCGCTCTCCAGGCTGGCCTGGTACTGCATCAGCTGGGCGCGCGCGCCTTCGATACGGGCATCGGTCTGCACCACGTCAGAGAGCGACGTAGCCCCCTCGTCGTTACGCTGGCGAGTCAGCGTGCCGATGGAGGAAAGAGCCTCAAGCTGCTCTTTGGCGGTGTCGACCATCTGCTGCCAGGTCTGCACCTGTACCATGGCGACGGCGGTATCGTGGGCGATGGTGTCGATACTCACCAGCACGTTGGCCTGCTGCTGCGCAACGCCAGCGCTCTCGGCGCGCACCTGGCTGGCCACCTTGCCGAAGTCGTAGAGCATTTGTGAGAGGGAAAGCACCAGCGACGGCGTAAAGCCGTTCTGGTCGCCGTCGTGGGAATACCCGTTGTCCACGCCGGCATTAATCTGCGGATAGTATTTTGATTTTGCGACGTCCACCTCTTCGCTCTGCTGGTAGAGTTTGCCCACGGCTTCGCTGATGGCCGGATGCCAGGTGACGGCACGGTTGACGGCCTCGCCAAGCTGTAATGAGCCGGGCGCGGCGTTGCCAGCCACCGGGGCCACGCGACCGTTGAGTGAGGGGAGTTCCTGCGTTTCGCGAAGCTGTCCGGTATTGATGGTTGCCGCCGGATTTGCGCAGAAAGCGGGCACAGATATCAGGCAGCACGAGAGCCACCAGTAAGGCATCTTCATTCCCATGTCATGTCCCTAATAAAAAAGTACAGCTTTATTATTAATGCCCGGGCGCTGTGCGCCCGGGTCATCTGTTGCAGGTGCTATCAGGTAATGATGTGTTGCTGGTTAACAAGCTCGTCGTACGTGGTCTGCACGTTATCAAGCGTAACGAGTGCAGTATTAGTGTAGGTGGACCCTGCACCATCACGGTCGATGGAGATCACAGTGTTGCTACCGCTTTGTGTGACATGGATATAATTCCCCAGCGAGGCGGTATTACCGTCCCAGCCCACCAGCAGATCGCCGATGTCGATCTTGTCCCCCTGCGCCAGCGAGAACCCGGTCCAGTGATCGCCTCCGGCGCTGCTGACGTTACCCGCCGTGGCATTCCCCACCGTACTGTTCAGCACCTGGTAAATCAGCGTATCGCCGTAGGCCGTACCGGTGATGGCGTCGTTATGTTCCGAGCTGATGAACTGCGGCGCCATATTGATGGTCAGCGTAGCGGTATCCGTTCTTCCGGCAGAGTCGGTCAGGGTGTAGTTGAAGGTCTCCTTCGAGGTCATGGTTGAGAGCGATACCCCGCTGTTCAGGGTATAGGTGTAGTGTCCGTCAGCGCCGATCGCCAGCGTGCCGTAGTGGCCGACAATGTTCACCGTTGCGCTGCCGGTATACGGATCCAGCGTGGTGGTCACGCCGTTGTAGCCGGTCACGCTCAGACGGGTATCCACCGAGTGGAGCTGATCCAGCACGCCGCCAGAGTCGGTGCCGTCAAAGATATTGCCGTTGACGGTGTGGCTGCCGGTGACGTCGAAATTACTCAGCGAGTAGGTGGTGCCGTTTACGCTTGGCGTGATGGTGATGGTCCCGACGCTGAGCCCCGGTACGCTACCGGTAAAGCTCAGCGTATAGGTCCCGGCGTTAAGATCCAGCCCGGTCAGCGGGACGTCGATACTGCCGCCTACCAGAGGGATGAGCGACAGAGAGCCACCGCTGAAGGAGCCTGAGCGCACAACATTGGTACCGTCGCTAATCGTCCAGTTCACCGTCAGCCCGCCCAGCGCCAGCAGCGAGGCCACATCAAAGTGCAGCGACGCGTTGTGCAGCGCGGTGTTCGGGTCGACCACGAAGGTTCCGCTGCCGCTGCCCTGGGTTGACGAGAGCAGGGCCGTGGTCCAGCTGGCGACGCCCACGGTGGTATCCGAGTAGACCGACGTGTGGTGCACCGAGGTAAGGTCCATGGTGCTGCTGACATCGTTGACCGCATTCATTGCCTGCGCGGTTGGGGTGATGTTGAGCGATGCCGTATCCTTCGAGCCGTCAGGCGCGGTAACGGTGTAGACGAACGTATCCGGCGTGCTGATATGGTCCGCGCCTACGCCGCTCCTCAGGGTATAGGTGTACTGACCGGACGCATTGATGGTCAGCGTGCCGTATTCCCCCTGAATGGTGGTGGTGCCGCTGCTGTTGACCGTCACGCCGTTCACTTCGGTAACCAGCGTGCCCGCTGGAACCGGGTCATTCGCCAACACGTCGCCGGTGGTCGTTTCGCTGATACTCGCCACGCTGTAGACATGGTCCTGCAGGACGCTCAGCGTGTAGGCCGTCAGGGCGGTGATCCCGGACGCGGTATTCAGCAGGAACAGGTACTCCCCGGCAGGCAGGTTCAGCGTAAGCTGCGGTGACGTGCCCCCCAGCAGCGGCGCGCGCAGCCAGCCCGACTCGACGCGAACCTGCTCGAAGGTCTGGGTCGCATTGTTGAACTTATAGACGTACAGATCGAACACCGATGCCAGCGCCACGCCCCCCACGGAGGCCTGGATGGTCATGGTGCGGGTCGTCCCTTCCTCCACGTTGTAAATAATCGGGTTGGTCAGGTCGTCCAGCAGGTTAAGCCCCAGCGTGCTGCCGAGATTAATGCCCACCAGGGTAAAACCGTTCTGAGACGAGGCGCCGTTATTCACCTCACTCACGGTGGTGTCAAAGGTCAGCGAGGCCGTGTCGTCCACTGCCACAATGCCGTTGATGACCGTACCGGCACCCAGAGACAGCACCAGGTTTGCCGACGCGCTGACGCCGTTATGGGTGATGGTGTAGGTGAAGCTCTCCGTCCGGCCAACGACCGCGGCGCTGGTATCAGTCAGGTTGTAGGTATAGCTGCCGTCGCGGTTGATGGTCAGCGTACCGTATTTGCCCTGGATCACCGTGCCGTCGGCGTTCACGCTGGTGGTCACGCCCTGCGCGTTAGTGACCGTGGAGATAGTGGTGCCGGCCGGCGCGTTGTCGCTGCCGGCGGTCGGGTCCGTATCGAGGATCACGTTGCCGTTGAGGCTGGTATCGCCCGTGACTGTACCCGGACCGGTCTCTTTCACCGCCACGTCGAGGCTGGTGTAGGAACCTGTCGCCAGCAGGTTGGTGTTGTAGCTCAGCACGCGGTAGTTGCCGTCGGCCAGCCCGGTCAGATTCAGCGAGACGCCGGTGGCGCCGAGGGTCAGGAGATCGGCAAACTGCGGCTGGCCGGTATCCACCACGGTTGTCCAGACACCGTTGACGTAGTGCTGCACCACCAGCTCAAGGGTATTGAGCAGAGAGAGCACCGCCCCCGTAGCGTTGGCGTTTACCACGATGTCCGCGCTGCCGCCGTTGCCCACCGTGAAGTTCACCTGCGCGGTGTCATTACCGATCAGCGTCAGGACGTTGCCCACGGCGCCGACCAGCAGGAAGCCGTAGTCGCTGTACTGGCTGTTGGTGACGGGCGCCGTGGTGCTGAGGTTCAACTCCTCAACGTTATTGCTGGCGGAGAGCGGCACCACCGGCGCAAGGGCAGAGCCCGGCAGGGAGGTGTTGCCCGCGACGTCGGTCGCGGTGATCTGCAGCGTCTGACCTTCGATCTGTTTGTTAATGAAGGTGTAGCTGTAGGTGCCGTTGCTGCCCGCAATGGCGGTCACCGTTGAACCGTCCGCAAGGCGGATAGTGACGGTGCTGCCCGCCTCCGCGCTCCCGGTCAGGATGCTACCGTCGGCGTTGAAGTTGCCGGTCGGCGCCGTTGGCGCGGTCGTATCGACGATAATCGTCGTCACGGCTGATGACACGCTGGTGTTGCCCGCCGCATCGGTGGCCGTAGCGGTAAAGTTATGCGTGCCTTGCGTCAACGTGGTGGTGGTTTGTGGCAGGGTCCAGTTGCCGCTGCCATCGGCGGTGACCGTGCCCACCAGCGTGATGCCGTCGTAGATCCGGACCGTGGCATTCGCTTCGGCAGTCCCGCTCAGCGTTGGACGGGTGTCGTTAGTCGGGTTCGTACCGGTCACAGGCCCGGTGACGCTGCCGACATCATCAATGACCGAACTGATGACCGGCGCGGCTGGCGGAAGGGTATCGACGTTAATGACATATCCGGCGGTGGGGGCGCTGGCGTTGCCCACCGCATCGGTGGCGGTGAAGGTCAACGTGTGCGCGCCGTTGCTCAGCGCCGGAGATGGCGTAAAGCTCCACGCGCCGCCGGTCGCCGTCACGCTGCCGATCTGTACGCCGTTATCAAAGATTTTCACCGTGGCTCCCGCTTCTGCCGTGCCGCTGAGGGTCGGCTGCGCGTCGTTGGTGAACCCACCGTTGGCAACAGGCGTCGCCGCATTGCCCACGTCATCCAGAATGCTGGTCAGCACCGGCAGCGCAGGCGGCGTGGTGTCGACGGTGAGGCTGAAGCTGGTGGACGACACGCTGGTATTGCCTGCTGCATCCGTGGCCTGCGCGGTAAAGCTGTGCGGGCCACTCGCCAGCGTGGTGGTGAGCAAGATACTCCAGCTGCCGCTGCCGTCCGCGGTGCCCGTGCCGACCAGGGTGGTGCCCTCATAGATCTTCACGGTGGCAAACGGTTCGCTGGTTCCGACAAGGCGCGGAACGGTGTCGTCGGTTGTCTGCCCGGACGTGAGCGGGCCGGTGATGCTGCCCACGTCGTCGATTGCCTGGCTGATAACCGGCGCGTTCGGTGCCGCGGTATCAACAATCAGGGTAAAGCCCGGCGAGGTCGGGCTGACGTTGCCCGCTGCATCGGTGACCGTGGCGGTCCAGGTATGGCTGCCGTTGCCCAGCGGCGCTGATGGCGTAAAGCTCCATGCGCCGGTGCCGTCCGCCTGCACGGTGCCGACCGGCTGTCCGTTTTCATACACGGTGACCGTGGCGTTGGCGGTCGCGGTGCCGTTCAGCGTCGGCGTGGTGTCGTCGGTGCTCTGCCCGGAAGAGAGCGGGGTTTGAATACTGCCCACGTTGTCACCCGCGGTCGAGATGACCGGCGCTAACGGCACGCCCGTATCGACCGTCAGGTTAAACGGTGCCGTTGTGGCGCCGGTGTTGCCTGCCGCATCGGTCGCGTTAAAGGTGATGGCGTGTGGACCTTCGGCCAGATCGCTGCCCGGGGTGAAGCTCCAGTTGCCCTGGGCATTGACCACCGCCGTGCCAATTTCGTTGCCATCAACGAGCACGTGCACGGTAGAACCCACTTCGCCCGTGCCGCTGAAGGTCGGACGCGCGTCGTTGGTGCTGTTACCCGACGTGAGCGTCCCGGTGACCGGACCGATATCATCAACCACGCTGGTCACCACCGGCACGCCGGGGGCTGCGGTATCCACGGTAAAGGCGAAGACCGATGAGTTGGCCGAGGCATTGCCTGCCGCATCCGTTGCATACGCGCGCAGGGCGTAGCTGCCGTCGCCCAGCGGCGTGGTCGGCGTAAAGGACCAGTTCCCGCTTCCGTCAACGGTCGTTGTACCAATCTGCGTGCCGTTATTCATGATGTGGATAGTGCTGCCCGCCAGCCCGGTGCCGCTGATGGTTGGGGTGCTGTCGTTGGTCACCTGGCCGCTGGTGAGGTTACCCTGGACGCCGCCAGAGACGTCGTCGTTCACATTATCCAGCGTCGGAACCGTCGGAGCAGTCAGGTCAACCACCACGCTCCAGGGGGCGGAGACCGCGCTGAGGTTGCCCTGCGGGTCGGTCGCCCGGACGGTGAAGCTGTGCGAGCCTTCGCCGAGGGCGGTATCAGGAGTAAACGTCCAGGTACCCGTGTTGTCAGCCGTGACCACGGCAATCTGGGTGCCGCCGTCGAAAAGGGTCACCACGCTGTTTGCGTCCGCTGTCCCTGTAAGGGTTGGCGTGGCGTCGTTGGTGAGACCACCGCTGACCACCGTGGTGGCGGCATTGCCCACATTATCCGTGACGTTGGTGATGACCGGCGTGGCGGAAACGGAATCCACCACGACGGTGAAGCCCGCCGAAGGACCGCTCTGGTTCCCCGCCGGATCGGTCTCGCGGATGGTCAGGACGTGATTGCCCTCTGCCAGGACAGGCGTGGTGTAGCTCCAGGTGCCGGTATTGCCGATTACCACACTGTCCAGCAGCACGCCGTTGTTGTAGATCGAGATGGTATCGCCCACCGCGCCGGTGCCGGTGAGCGTCGGCTGGTTGTCGTTGGTGGTCTGGCCGCTGGTCAGCGGGCCGGTGCCCGGGCCGACGTCGTCAATCACGGCGCCGATGGTCGGCGTGCCCGGCGCGGTAAGGTCAACGGTGACGCTGGCCGCCGGAGAGCGGCCGCTGGTCTGGCCGTTGAGGGTCGCAGTCACCTCAAAGGTGTGCAGCCCCTCGCCAAGCGCGGCCGGCGTATAGCTCCAGTTGCCGCTGCCGTCGGCAGTGACCGTCGAGACGGGCGTCACGTCACCGTCCAGGTAGATAGCGATCTGGCTTCCCGCCTGAGCCGTACCGGTGAGGGTTGGGGTGGTGTCGTTGGTCGTTTTGCCTTTCTCGTCGCCAATGATTGGGTCGACGTCATCGTTGATCGCCGTGATGACGGGTACATCAGGAAGATTCGGCTCCGTGCCGGTGACGGTGTAATTCGCAACGGGACTTTCATGCCCGGCAGCATCTGTCGCGGTCACGGTCAGGGTCGCGCCATCCTGCTGAGCGGGGCTGACAGCGATGGAGAAGTTACCGCCGGTGGCAACCCCGGTACCAATGACGTTGCCATTACTGTCTTTCACCGTGATGAGGCTTCCCGCTTCGGCACTACCGGTTAGTGGCGTACCTTCTGGTGCCAGGTTCAGATTGTCAGGGGCGTCCGGGGTGAGGGTGTCCACCGTCACGTTCAGCGGGGCTGAACTTCCTGAAGCGTTACCCGCAGGATCGGTAGCGGAGACAGTGAAGGTATGCGGACCCTCTGAGAGCGTTGTGCCTGCGGTCCAGCTCCAGCTGCCGTCCGGCTGGATCGTGACCGGCACCCCTGACGGGATACCGTCGACGGAGACAATCACGGTGGTGCCGGGTTCGCTTGTCCCGGTAAGGGTCGGCGTGCCGTCGCGGGTGTAGAGCACGTTGTTGGTGAGCTGGCTGTCTGAGACGGCACTGATCTGCGGGATCCCTGGCGCAACGGTATCGAGCGTGACGGTAAAGACCGAACTCGGCGCGCTGACGTTGCCCGCTGCGTCCACGCCCGCCACGGTAATGTTCAGCGGACCGTCCGTTTGCGCTGGAAGCGTCAGGCTCCATTCTCCGTTCACCACCACGACACGGCCCAATTCGACGCCGTTGTTGTAGACGATCACTGTCTCACCGTTAACCCCGGTTCCGCCCACTGTCGGCGTGGTATCTGTGATAAAGCCACCATCAGGCGCGCCGCCCACTGCACTAATCACCGGTGTATCCGGCGCCTGGGTATCCACGATGATCGTAATCGCTGACGACGGGTCAGAGACGTTGCCCGCTTCATCGGTGGCGGTGGCAGTATAGGTGTGGCTGCCCTCGGCAATGTCGCTGCCGGGACGCCAGCTCCAGTTGCCGTTGCTGTCTACCGTGACGGTGCCCACAACGGTCGGTGTACCGTTAACGGTGTCAGTGATGTTGATAACGTCGTTTGGCGTACCGGTGCCGCTCAGCACCGGGCGCGGATCGTTGGTGGTGCCGCCATTGGGGACGGGGCCGGTGATCTGGGTGACGCTGTCGGTGACGATCGGTGCCGCAGGCGTAGCCGGCGCCTCGGTATCAATGGTGATGGTGACCGGCTGCGACGGGGCGCTTTCGTTGCCCGTGCCGTCCACGTTGGTGACGGTCAGGGTGATGTCATAGGTGCCGCCAGCCAGGGGGGATGGCGGCGTCCAGGTCCAGTTGCCGGTATTGTCCACGACAGCGTCGCCGATTTTGACGCCGCTGTCGTAGATCGTCACGGTATCACCCGGATTGCCGGTACCGCTCAGGGTCGGCGTGGTGTCGCGGGTGATTTCGCCCGGGTTCAGCGGCGTTGCTGTGCCGTCAGGATTGACGGTAATGGCCGGGATATCCGGCGTGGCAGGCGCAACGGTATCCACCGTCAGTTCAAATGGCGTTGAGATGGTGGTATTGCCCGCGGCGTCCGTGGCGTGCACCGTCAGGGAATGCGGACCGTCGGTGAGCGGGGTCACGGGCGTGAAGCTCCAGCCGCCGCTGCCGTTGAGGGTGGCGGTGCCGAGCAGAGTCGTGCCGTCATAGACGGTGATCACCGTGTCTGCCGGGGCGGTGCCCTGCAGCAGGGGGCGAGTGTCATCCGTGGTATCGCCGCTGTTGAGCGAACCCAGTACACCGCCGACGTCGTCGGTCACGGTGGCGATGGTGGCCGCCGCTGGCGCAGTGATATCGACGTTCAGGGTGAAGTCGTCTGACGGCTGGCTGGTGTTACCCGCCGCGTCGGTGGCGACGACGCTAAAGGTATGAGGACCTTCGTCAAGCGGCGTGGGAAGGGTATAGGTCCAGGTGCCGCTGCCGTCGATCGGGATCGTAATAAGATCGGCACCATCCAGGCGAATAGTGACGGTTGAGCCCCGTTCAGCCGTGCCGCTGAGCGTTGGCGTGGTGTCGTTGGTGCTGTCGCCAGAATTGAGCGCGCCGAGGCGCTCCGGCACATCATCCAGCACCTGGGTAATGACCGGCGCCGCAGGCGCGACGCTGTCAACCGTCAGAGTCCAGGTGTTGGAGACGGGGCCGGGGTTACCTGCCGCATCGGTCGCGACGGCGGTCAGAGCATGGGGGCCTTCACCGATTGGGGAGGAAGGGGTAAAGCTCCATACGCCGAGGCCATTGGCAACGGTTGTACCAATTTCAACACCGTCCACGCGCAGGCTGATCGTCGCGTTTGCTTCAGCGGTACCGCTGAGCGTCGGGGTGGCGTCGTTGGTGGTCCCGTTCACGTCGATCGCGCCGGTCTGCCCAGGGATATCGTTTGCAACCTGTAAAATCACCGGGGCGCCAGGTGCCGTCCCGTCAACGTTAATTGTCCACGCATTTGATATCCCGCTCGGGTTACCGGCGGGATCCGTCGCCTTCGCGGTCAGCACCCAGGTGCCGTCGGTCAGCGGTGTGGGCGGCGTAAAGCTCCACTGGCCGGAGGAGGGAACAACCACCGTACCTAGGGCATCGCTGCCGTTATAAATCGTGATGGTCGAACCTGCCTCGCCCGTGCCGTTCACGGTCGGTGCCCGGTCGTTGGTCAGCCCATTCTGGGCCACGGGGCCGGTGGTGGCCTGCACGTCATCAATCACCGACAGGATGACCGGGGTCTGCGGCGGGGTAATGTCCGGTGCCGCCGCGGAGGTGGTCGGACTGGTGTTGCCCGCCGTGTCGGTGGCGTCAGCGGACAGGATTTCGCCGTTGATCCTCGGCGGGCTCAGCGTCAGGCTGAAGTTCCCCTGGCTATCAACAACCACTGTGCCAAGGGTGAAATCGCCTTCACGGATGGTCACCGTGCTGCCAGCTTCTCCAATGCCGCTGATGGTGCCGCCATCATTCGACACCACGAGGTTTCCTGGGGCTGACGGCGGCGTGGTGTCCACGGTAAAGATGATAGGCTCAGAGGCCGTACTCTGGTTTCCGGCGGCATCGGTTTCAGTGACGGTGATCGAGTGCGTTCCGTCCGGGAGCGGGCCCCCTGGGGTAACGCTCCATGTACCGTTAGGCAGCACCGTCGTTGTGCCAATCGCCACGCCGTTATCGTAAATGGTGATGGTTCCACCGGGTTCGCCCGTTCCCGCCAGGATCGGCTGCGAGGCATCGGTAGGCACGCCCGACGTGATTGTTCCTCGGATAAGGCCCGTATCGTCGAGCAGCACAATCGCGGTGGGCGCTGTCGGAGGGGTGAGATCGACGGTGAGGGTGAATACCGGTGAGGCTGGCCCGGTGTTGCCGGCGGCGTCGGTTGCCCGTACGGTAATCTGGTGGGTGCTTTCATTCAGGTCGATGGACGGGGTGAATGTCCATGTGCCATTGCTGGCGACGACCGCGGTGCCAATGGCTATTCCGCCGTCATAAATCGTCACGGTGGATCCCGCTTCGGCGGTGCCGGTGAGCTGCGGCCGCCGATCGTTGGTGCTGCCGCCGTTGGTCACCGTCCCCGTCTGAGGGGCGATATCGTCGATTACGCTGCCAATCGTTGGTGCATCGGGTGCGGTGAGATCCGGTGCGGTGACGCTTGAACCCTGGCTGATATTTCCGGCGTTATCCGTTGCGGTGGCGGTTACCTGCTCGCCGTTGGTCAACGGTGTCCCGAGGGAGACGCTAAAGTTGCCGTCGCTGCCCGTTTTTCCTGTGCCAATGACGTTGCCGTTCGCGTCTTTCAACGTGATGGTACTGCCGGGTTCGGCGGAACCGGTGACGGTTTTACCGTCTGAGGAGAACTTAAGGCCGGAAGGTGCATTTGGTGCAGTCGTATCCGGATCGGCCGAATTGTTACTGCTGCCACCACCGCCGCCACCGCCGCCGCTACTTGCCGCGGCCGCGATGCCCCCTGCAGCGGCAATACCACCCAGGGCCCATGGCCAGATGGCGGCGCCACCAGCGTCACTTCCTGACGCCGCAAGCAGCACGTCCGTGGACGCGATAGATTCGTACGTGGCGGCCCCGGTCGGATCTTCAATCCACCATAACGCGCCGTTGCTGTCCTGCAGAACCAGCTGGCTCACGCCCTGCGCGTCCGCCACATAGAAGTTTTTAAGGGTGATCACCTCGCCGGAGTGCAATGTCACCAGCAGGTCGTTACCGCTTCGCGCGAAGTGGGAGACGCTCGCTCGCTCGACGTGAAGCTCAACGACAGAGGAATGGTTCAGCGTAACCTGTGTGCCTTCCAGGGTCGTTTCTACGCCAGTAAGTTTTGAAATAACAGAGATTTGGCTCATTTTGTTATTACTCCAGCAGAAGTGTCATGAACGGCGAGCAAGACGGGCCATCTCTGCTGAAGGTAAAGGGCGCCCCCGGCGCAGCTGCTGTTATAAAACAGCGCTCACCGTAGATTTCAGCGCGCACGATGCCCGCCATGCGTCAGAGTGGCAACATCAGAGCGAATCTAATGACTTATGAAAAAACCGTTTAATGAGTGTTTTGTATTTTATAAAACCCTGTAATTAATAGAGGAATTGGTTTCTGGAATATAAAAATGATATAGACAGAAAATGAGGGTTGTGCAAATTAAGCTTTGGTAAATAAAGATGGAAACAATGAGTGGGGCATTAATGGATTGCTCTTTTTTATAATTGTTGTTTTTTATATCATTGTTTTTAATGCCTTTTTTGTTTTATTTTGTGGTGCTGTTATTTAACGTTTACGTCCCGGTATGATAATTGGTAGGGAGCATTTTAAATATCATGTCAAACGTTATTATTTAAGCGCGCTTAATGTGTGTTTAAGTTAGGGTAACGTTTTTGATGTAAGATATATTATGTCACTTAGGTAATGAAATATATTCTTGTACAGGGTTAAAACTCTGCTAATAGGCGCAAGGAATAATAACGAGAAAACAAAAAATAACCTGGTTTATTACCTTTACAACTGAAGTGCAGGCAGGGTTTTAGGACAGAAAAAAATTCACCGAAGAATGAATAAAAATCCTCACCCGGACGTTTACTGACGTCACTCCCCACTCACCCTGGAGTTTTATATGCGCACAACCTCGTTTCGTTTGATCCCGGTGCTGATTTTTTCTTTGCTGTCCCCGCTGGCGCTGGCCATGGGCAATAATAGTACCGAGAGCAAAACGCCTGATTGTCCTTCCGGACAGGTGTATGACAGCGCCACGCAGAAATGCGTGCCGGACAAGAGCAGCAGCCTCAGCGACCAGGACAAAACCAACTATGCGTACCATCTCGCGAAGAAAGGCGAGTACCAGGCGGCGCTGAACCTTCTGGATTCGCTGAAAAATGGCAACACGGCTGAAGCGTGGAACTATCGCGGGTTCGCCACGCGCAAACTGGGCCGAACGGACGAAGGGATTAGTTATTACCAGCGTGCGCTGGCTATCGCCCCGGATTACGCCAAAGCCCGGGAGTATCTCGGTGAAGCGTGGATGGTGAAAGGACGTCCCGACCTCGCGAAAGAACAGCTGAAGGTCATTGCCGGAATCTGTGGCCAGTCCTGCGAGGAGTACCGTGACCTGCAGGCCGCCATTAATGGACACCCGGAATCCTGATCTTCTCGTGGAGGGAAAACCCATCGCAACCCGTGAGGGTCGTCAACAGCTTGCCGCACACCTGCCGCGCCTCTGGCGCTATGGGCTGGTGCTGTCGCGAAACAGGGATATCGCCGAAGAGCTGGTTCAGTCCACCTGCGTGCGTGCGCTTGAAAGAAGCGGCCAGTACACGCCTGGCACGCGCATCGACAGATGGCTGTTCGCGATCCTGCACTCCATCTGGATCTCTGAGCTTCGGGCACGACACGTTCGCCAGGGGCAGGGATTTGTCCCCAGCGACGAGCTGCTGGCGCCCGACACCCGCGAACAGGATGAGACGCGCCTGCATTACCTGAAGGTGATGCAGCGCGTAAACGCGCTGCCCGAAGCCCAGCGCAACGCGGTATTTTTGGTTTATGTCGAAGGCTTTACCTACCAGGAGGCGGCGGAGACTCTGGCGGTGCCGATCGGTACCGTGATGAGCCGGCTGGCGACGGCGCGGGCGCGGCTTGCCAGATCCGCTGACGCACTGCCTCCGGTAAAGGAGAAACGCTCTTGAACGCGCACCGTTTTGCACCGCCCTATAACGACGACGCCATCGTGGCCTGGATAGATGGCGAGATGTGCCGCGCCGACGCGCAGTTATTTGAAGAACAGTTAAAATGTGACGAACGCCTCGCCGGGCGAACCTACGAACTGATGAAAAGCAGCCAGGATTACGCCGGGGCGTTTGACTCCCTGCTGGATGATGCGCCTCTTGAGAGGATGCAGGCGCGTCTCGCGGCACTTCCCGACCCGCAGGTCTCGACGGCGGCTGGCGTCAGCCGACGGGCGCTGATCGCCGCCTCGGCCAGCTTTTTGCTGGTGGGTTCCGGGCTGGGGTATCTGCTGCGTCCCTCAGCTGCGCCTGCGGATGAGAACGCCCATATCCGCGACCTCGAAGCGCAATATATGTCCCTGTACAGCGTCGAGACGCTGCTGGATATGGACAGCGCAACGCCGGTTCTGCAGCGCGGGCTGGAACGGGCCGCGCAGGACATCGGCATGACGCTAAACCTGTCGCAGCTTACCCTGCAGGGGGCAGAGCTTAAAATGGTGCGCATGCTGCGCTATGAAACGACGTCTATCGCGCAGATAGCCTGGATCAACGCCGACTACGGCCCGATGGCCCTCTGTATTTCGCCTGTTGATGAGAAGACGACGGTCTCGCTCCAACAGGAGCAGCGGCACAGCATGAACCTGGCGTGGTGGCAGGAGGCGGGTTACCAGTTTGTCCTGATTGGCCGCAACCCGCCGTCGTATCTGCGGGAACACGCGGAGCAGCTACAGCGCCTGATCTCAGGGTGACGGCACCTTGTTCGTCTGAATCGCAATGGCGATGGCAATACGATCGTCAACGACCAGCGCAAACTTATCCATCCCATAGGACGCGCGCGAGATCGCCGTGGTGGCGTCCAGCGTGGGGGCCTGCGCATGCGGGTCTTTCACCACGGCCTCCAGGATCACCGGCCGGGCAATATTTCGTACGGTCAGCGTGCCGAACACCCTGAACCGTCCGGCGCCCTGGGCGACCACGCGCGAGCTGATGAACTCGATGGTCGGATAGTGCTCCGCATCAAAAAACATGTCGCTTTTTAATTGCCAGGCGAGCAGCGTGTTTGAGGCCACCAGGGTTGCTACGGGAATGGTGACGTGGATGTGGTCGTCAACGTCGTTATCCGGATTGAGCGTTACGGCACCCGTCACGCCGCTGAAAGTCGCCCAGGAGAGGATGCCGCCGAAGGCGTGCCACGAGAGCCGAATGGCGGTGTTTTCGGTGTCGATAAGGTAGCTTTTCGGGGCAGCATGCAGGGAAGGGCATAACAGCAGAACGGTCAGAAAGGCCAAAAGGCGATACATAGTGGTTTCTCCGATAAGTGCGCACTGCGTAAACGCCTGAGGTGCTAATTATATTCGAAGAAATAAAAAAGGCCGCAAGCGCGACCTTTTCGTGAGTATAACGACTTACTCAGTGACTTTCTTTTCCAGCTCGCTGGCACCTTCTTTGGTTTTGTTCCAGCCTTTCTCCGCGCCTTCTTTGGTGGCATCCCACCCTTTCTCGGTGCCTTCCTTGGTTTTATGCCAGGCTTTCTGGGAATCTTCGCTGACCTTGCTGCCAAAGCTTTCGCTTTTACCTTCCGCAGCATGCTTCTGTTTCAGCTTCAGCTCTTCACCTTTGTTCTGCTCTTCGTGCAGTTTTTGCTTCGCCTCGTTGGCGTTTGCGTTCGCCGCCGCGACGGTATCGTCAGTTGCATGTGTGGTCGCAGCAAATACTGGGGAAGCCAGCAGAACGGCAGATAATGCGATAATTGTATTTTTCATAATATCCTCATTTAACGTTATCGGTTATGAGCGTGGTTCAGCATGGCACAGGCGAAACGGGATGGCTTTAGGAAAAAACTGTAATGAGATCAACATGCCCTGATGAGAGGTATTTAGCCTGAGGATTATCCAAAGGATAAAACGCCTATTTCCGCGAGGGCGGCGAGTGAAGTGGTTTACTGAATTTGGCCACCTGAACAGAGGTGATATGCTCACCTCAGA
>ERZ773210.1908-NODE-1908-length-18823-cov-4.409047_pt1 | contig 18823 bp, 18 predicted proteins | sample MGYA00580528_ERZ773210 | MGnify/ENA primary metagenome ERZ773210 (study PRJEB29015, sample SAMEA2737769) | human gut metagenome | biome: human gut; feature: human-associated habitat; material: faeces | place: China | collected 2012 ...
TACGGTAAATCGCTATGTTTCAGGAAAAAGAGTTCCGGAGCAGAGAAGTGAACAGTTAGAAAAAATACTCGATGGGTTGCAGATTTTAAGTAACAGAAAAAAATATACTGGATTTTCCAGAGAAAACTTTTATAAGATACTTGAGAAGCAGCTGGAAATAACTTCATTTGACTATGAGAGATTTCGCAAAAATCTGAATATGCTGATCGATACGCTTGAGATCAAAGTCAGCAAGATGACAAAGGAGCTGTATTACGAACCTTCCTATATTCAGAGAATCAAGAGCGGACAGAGGCGACCGGCAGATCCGGAGGATTTTGCAGGAAAGGTCGCGGCATATATTCTGGAACATCATATTGCGGACCGTACAGGGATCCGGCAGTTACTGGGAGTTGAGAAGGATAAGATCAGAAACGATGAAGAAGCTGTAAAAGCACTGGAGGAATGGCTGTGCACCGGAGAAGATCCACTGGTTGATCCGACAGATATATTTTTACGAAAAATAGATGAGTTTGATCTGAATGAATGCCTGCATAAGATTGATAAATCGGGAGAGTCCTATGTGACCCTCCCTTTTACGACACGAAAAATATATTATGGAAAAGAAGGAATGATGAAGGCAGAAATGAATTTTATCAGGCTGACGCTGGCTTCGGAATCTATGGAGCCGTCAATTCATTACAGCGATATGCCTGTTGAAAATATCTTCGGAAATCCGGAATTTTGTAATCGATGGATCGAGGGGCTTATGCTTCTGCAGAAAAAAGGTTTGAAACTGGTAGTTATCCATAATATGAGCAGATCGCTCCATGAACTTCTTCTTGGGATGGAAAAATGGATTCCGGTTTATATGGCGGGACAGATGGAGTCTTATTGTCTTTATCAGAGCCGGAGAAATAATTTTTGTAACGGGATCAGAGTTTCAGGTGCAGTTGCGCTGCGCGAAGGTGCGGTCAGGGGCTTCGATGAAGACAGCAAATACTATGTGACAGAAAAGAAAGAGGAAGTGGCTTATTACAATAAACAGATCCGAAATCTGATCTCAAGGGCAAATGTCCTGATGAAAGTGTACAGAGAAGAAAATAAACAGGAATTTTCCAGGTTTCTGCTGGAAGATCAGAAGGAGCAGGGAAAACGGAGAAATATCCTTCCGTCACTGCCCTTATACACAATGTCAGAAGCGACTTTAGATGAGATCATTTCCGAAAACTATTTTTCTTCTGAATTTATAAGAGAGCTGAAGTATTATTATCTGAACCAGAAAACAAGGGTGGAAGATATTTTGAAACACAGTGAAATGGAAAATGAAGTTGCCGTGCAGGAGGAGACGAATATTCAATTCTGTTTTATCCCGCTGGCAGGTATCTTTGGCGGTCAGGAATTATGGTATTCTGCAGATTTATACAAAAAACATCTTGAAGAAACGAGAAATTTTGCTGCCAGCCATACAAATTATATTCTGATCGAAAATTCTGCACCAAAATTCAGAAATCTTCAGGTATCCATTATGGATGAAAATTGGATTATGCTTTCCAAAACAAAAAATCCAACGATCCACTTTGTGATCCAGGAACCAAAACTCTGTAAAACTGTGTGGAAAATGATAGAGAAACGAAAGGCAAAAGAGAGTAGAGAATAAGACAAAAGCAGCTGGATCACAGCTGCTTTAATACGTTAAGTAAACGTGTATTATCTTCTGGCATCATGATGCAGAAGCGGATGAATTCTCCGTCAAGGCACTGGAAAGAAGCACAGTCACGGATCATGAGCCCTTCTTTGATGCAGGCTTCGAAGGCATCGGAAGAAGTAAGTCCCGGTTTCTGGATCTTGAGCAGGATAAAGTTTGCATACGCAGGATAAACTTTGTATGTTGGGAGTTCTTTCAGTTCTTTGTAAAGTTTGTCCCTTTCAGAAAGAATCAGATTTCTGGTCTTCTGGATATACTCCTGATCTTTGAACATTAATTCTCCGGCATAGGCACCAAGACTGTTGAGGGACCATGGTGTCTGTTTCTCTCTCATTTTGGCGAGAAAATCCATATTTCCGGTGACACCGTAGCCAAGACGCATTCCCGGTGCGGCATAGAATTTGGAAACGCCACGCAGAACCATGAGATTCGTAAATTCCTGTGTAAGCGGAACTGCGGTGATCTCATTGATATCCGGTGCAAATTCTACATAAGTTTCATCGATCATCACGAAAATATTATGCTTAGCACAGAAAGCGATCAGTTTACGGAGTTCATTCTGGGTAATCGCAGAGGAAGTCGGGTTGTTAGGATTACAGAGAATAAGGAAATCGTAACCATTTTCGAGCGTCTTGCGGAGATCATCAATATCCAGGAAAAAATCCCGTTCTTCCTGAAGATGATAATATTCCTGTGTGCTTCCGGAGAAAGAAAGTTCACGGGAGTATTCGGAATAAGTTGGTCCCAGGATCAGGGTATGCTTCGGAGCTCTTTCCTGGATCAACAGAGAGATCAGCTCGCTGGATCCATTTCCCGGGAGGATAAAGTCAGCCGGAATATTGCAGTATTCAGAAATTGTATTTCGAAGAGAAGTATAATTTCGATCCGGATAGGAAGAAAAAAGGTCAATATTTGAAGCCAGTGCATCCCTGACTTTGGATGAGAGTCCAAGCGGATTGACATTGGCACCGAATTTTACGATATCTTCTTTATTTAAATGATAGTACTCACATATTTTTTCTATGTCACTTCCATGAAAAACTATCTTTGTAGTCATAGCTGTACACTTCCTCGTATTTTTTTAGTCTTTTACTATCATAAAGCATTCCGGATCTATCTGCAAGTAGATAAACTTGCTTTTCAGGCGTATTTTGCATATAATAGTAGTCAGTTTTGCAGATAAACAGTTGGAGGGAAGAGAAATGCGATTACAAAAAGTACAGGATGCATTGGAAAAAAAGAATATCAAATATGAATACACAGAAGAAGACGGATGCGGGAGCCTTGATTTTATGTTCCGCGGCCTGAAATTCCATGTGTGGGAATATCATGATGGAGTCTGGGGGGCAGAGACCAATATTTATGAGGCTGGAAGAAGCCAGGATATTGAAGGAGATTATGAAGCGGAGATTTCAGCGGAGATCCTTTCCTGGCCGGATATGATCAGCAATTAACAGACAGGAGTCGGAAAACTATGAAACTAATGAATATTGCAGATGAGGGAGCGGGATACAAAGCACAGCTTTATGAATTGTATGACAATGCATTTCCAGAGCAGGAAAAAAAGCCGCTGCATGTAATGGAACAGCTTGTCGATGACGGCAAAATGGAAATGCTTGCGATGGTGGATGGAGATGAGTTTGTAGGACTTGCCATCAATATGATCAGCGGGGATCGTGCGCTTCTGGATTACTATGCGATAACACCGGAGAAGCGGAGCTGCGGCTATGGAAGTAAGGGACTGGAAGTCCTGCTTGCACATTTTGAGAATAAGGTTATGTTCCAGGGATTTGTATGGAATGTGAACAGCTTCGACCAGGAAGGTGTTCAGCTTGGGAAAGTACTTGCCAAACGTGTACTTGCCCATGAGACAGACGGAGCACTGAAAGTATACAGTGATCTTTTAAATATTTAATCAGTATAACTGAAAAGAGACCAGAGTCGGTGCGGATCCTAAGTATCCGTACCGGCTTTTTGAGTTATCTTTATAAGGGAAAGAGTGTGAATATGAAATTAGAAAATTACGAGGTGCATCTTCCGAATTATTCAATTGGAGATGCAATTTATGATAAGATCGGTCCGGTCTGTGAATCTTATGGAAAAACGGTACTTGTGATCGGTGGAAAAAGGGCACTTGATGCGGCTTTTGATAAGATCAAAGTGGCGATCGACCAGACGAATCTGGAGATTATTGGAAAAGAACTTTATGGGAAAGACTGTACCTATCAGACGGTAGAAAAGCTTCGCCGGATGTCGGTTTATCAGAAAGCAGATATGGTATTTGGAGTAGGAGGGGGCAAAGCACTGGATACGGTAAAATGTCTGTGTATCACAGATGATAAGCCGGTGTTCAGCTTCCCGACAATCGCATCCAACTGTTCGGCATGTACATCGGTGTCGATCATGTATAACGAGGATGGTACATTTCTGAAACCGAATTTCTTCGTGCGTCCGGTCATGCATGCATTTATCGATACAGAAATCATAGCAAAAGCACCGAGTCAGTATATGTGGGCAGGAATTGGTGATACCTATGCAAAATACTATGAAGCAACAATCTCATCAAGGGATGAAAGACTGGAACATTTTACCTCACTTGGTGTAGCAGTCAGTCTGATGTGCAGGAATCCTCTTCTGGAATATGGACCGAAGGCATTTGCAGACCATAAAAAGGGACTGTGTACATACGATGTAGAGCAGGTGGTTCTGGCGATCGTTGTGACAACCGGAATTGCATCCATTTTCCTTACAAAAGATTTCACACCGGATTATAACAGTGGACTTGCACATGCAATTTTTTATGCTCTGACGAAGTATCCGGTGATCGAGCAGCGGCATCTGCACGGGGAAGTAGTTGGATTTGGTGTGCTTCTGGCACTTCTTGTAGATGGACAGGAAGAAGAATTTGAGAAAATATATCAGCTGAATCGCGAGATAGGTCTTCCGGTGTCCTTGAAAGAAATTGAGATTACAGAGGATGAATGGAAAGAAAGTATGGGACATATTCCGGAAATGTCGGATGTAGCACATTACCCATATAAGGTAACCCGGGAAATGCTGGAAGATGCAATGCAGAAACTGAAAGAAAGAGTCAGAAAGGATCAGAGCCATGAAGAATAAGAAATCCGCAGCTTCCTCTATGATTCTTGGGGTAGCGTTTATCTGCTGTGTTGCAGATTTTGGAATCGCACAGTTCGGGCTTCTGACACTGATCCAGAAGGCGTATAGTGTGCTGGCGTATCTGGCGATTCCGGTAATCCTTATTCCATATCTGATCCACATGGCAGTGACCAGATTTGATACGAAGTAATGAGAGAATAAAGGGAAAAGAGGACAAAAGATGCCAATCGGTGTTATAGTAAATGTAAGTATGGTGATGCCGGTTAGTTATCTTTGGAGTACTTATATTTTACCATTAGTGAGGTGATGGAATGGCAAAGATTACAGTGTGGTCAAAGCAGCATGAAAATGTCTGGAAAGTTCTTCAGGAGACCGGACGATATACGGTAAAGCGAGAGTATATCATAAAGGATCTCAAAGAACATTCGGAGCTGGTTCTGGATACTTATGAATGGCTGGTCAAGAACGGACCGGACTACGGGAATAAACCGGCGGATGTGGAATTTCCGGTATGGGTATCCTTCAGGCAGGATGCAACGATGCTTCCGGAAAAAGGAAGAGTGATCCTGGAACTGGAGATCGAAGAATCCCTGATTACCAGAGTGAATTTCACAAAATGGGGAATGATCCTCAACTATTCCTATATTCCGGCAGACAAGGCGGATGAAAAGCGGCACAAAGAGCTTCTGGAAGCCTATGGAGTCAGCGACACGCAGGCGTATATGTCGCAGTTCTATCCGGAGATCAAACGGGAGATCCGGGAGAGCTGGAAGAGGCTTTTTGATGATGACATCCAGATCGGAAGTGATGGATGTTATGGAAACATCTGGGAGGTGCGAAGAGAATGGGTGAAAAATGTAATACAATAACCTTATATGCATCACAGGCAGACCCGGTAATCGAAGCAATTGAGCGGAATGGCGTGTGCTATTCCAAAGAGGCGTATGTGCGGGAAAAATATCAGGAGAGTGCAAAGATTTTCACAACAGCCTATTCCTGGTTTGTGCGTGAGATGGAGAAATATGTGAAGAAGCCGGATGGTGCGGAGTATCCGTACTGGGCATTCCGTGAAGCCTATAATGTGGATCAGTCGATGGGCGGCAACTTCCTGACACTGGAAGTACCATTGGATGAAGTTCTGCTTTTTGATATGTATGACTGGAATAAGATTCTCTGTCTCAAATATATTGGGGAAGATGAAAAAGATGAGAAGCAGTTCCAGGAGCAACTGGAGATGTATGGGATCAAAGAGATGGATGCGGTGTTGAGTAATTTTTATCCGTTACAGAAGCAGCAGATCCTGAAAAGCTGGCAACGTCTGACACGGTATCATGAAGAATTGGTACATGGAAATACAGAGCTTGTAAGGGATGTACAAGCAGGACTTTGGAGAATAAAAAAGGAGTGGATCAGATAGATGAAAGTATTGGTATACAGAAAATGCAGCACCTGTCAGAAGGCACTGAAATGGCTGGAGGCGCATGAGATTGCATTTGAGGAACGGGCAATCGTGGAGGAAAATCCAACCTATGAAGAGCTGAAGGAATGGCATGCGATGAGTGGGTTCCCGCTGAAAAAGTTTTTTAATACAAGTGGAATGCTTTATAAGCAGATGCAGCTGAAAGACAAGCTTCCGACGATGACGGAAGATGAGCAGATAAAGCTGCTGGCGACAGATGGTATGTTGGTGAAAAGACCGTTTGTAGTTGGGGACGGATTTGTACTGACCGGGTTTAAAGAAAAAGAATGGGAAGAAAAATTGTTGAAGTAGTGGGGAAGATGAGTGCTGTAAAAGGTGCTCATCTTTTTATTCTGCCTGTAAAGAATGTGTAAAAAGAATTGAAAGAAGACGGAACACTTACGAAACTGAGTAAGAAATGGCTTGGACAGGATACGGCTCCGGAAGAGGACCGATTTGAAAAAACGATAAACTAAAAAGAAAAATAACGGGTAACTCAATGAAAAGAGGAACCCGTTATTTTTTATTCAGATTTTTTTGATTTTATTAGACCAAGGAGCAGGACGGCCGGAAAAATAATGGCTGCGAAAATCCCGGTTTTCAGACTGCCGCCGGCGTAGGAAGATACCAGACCTGCAAGCGTCGGACCACCGGAACATCCCAGATCTCCGGCAAGTGCAAGGAGGGCAAACATTGTTGTGCCGCCACGTGGAATAGAGACGGATGCGGTGCTGAAAAGTCCCGGCCACATAATTCCAACGGAGAATCCGCAAAGCGCACATCCCAAAAGGTTCAGTGCAGGAAATGGAAGGATGGAAATACATAAATAGGAAAGGATGCAAAGAATGCAGCTTCCTCTCATGAACAGATCCAGCCGGATCCTGTCTCCGTATTTTCCGTAAAGCAGCCGGGAAGCCCCCATGCAGGCTGCAAAGGTAAGAGGACCGGCAAGATCGCCGAGTGTTTTGGAAATGTGCAGGCTTGTCTCGGCAAAAGTGGATGCCCATTGGCTGACTGCCTGTTCGCTGGCACCGGCACAGGTCATCATAAGCATTAACATCCAGAAGATTTTAGATGTGCACAATTCTCTGAGAGAAAGTCCCTGTTCACCTTCTTCGTGAAGGGAGTAGATTGGTGCACTTCTGAAGAGGAAAGTGTTAAATATTGGGATGACAGCCCACATAAGTGCGAGGATTTTCCAGTGCGATATTCCGAAAAACCAGAAAAATGCAGTTGATAACAGAACAACGCCCACATGCCCCCAACAGTAAAAGGAATGCAGGAGACTCATTGCTTTTTCTTTGTTATCAGTAGGGCAGGCTTCAATGATCGGGCTTACCAGTACTTCGAGAAGTCCACCGCCGATCGCATAAATGATAACTGCGATTACAAGTCCGGTATAAGGGGAGGAAAAAACTTCCGGAAGAACGGTGAGTAATATCAGTCCTGCCGCAGAAAGGATATGCGCAATTAAAATCGAAATGCGGTATCCGATCCTGTCGATGAAGAATGCGGATAGAAGATCGACAAACAGCTGAATGATAAAGTTGAGTGTGATCAAAAAGGTAATTCGTTCTAGTGAAATATGGTAATTATTTTGGAAAGTGACAAAAAGAAGAGGAACAAAATTATTTACGATAGCCTGAACGATGTAACCAATAAAACAAGCGTAGATGGTCTGCATACAATTTGTGTTTTTTTTCATTTCTTAAAAGCTCCTTTCAAAATAGTACTATATCATATTGAAGGGTGGATGTCTTGACGAATATCGCAGAAACATAGTACAATATTTTCAAAACACAAAAGGTATAATGAGATTGAATGGGCATGGTTAGAAAAAATTCTCCGAATTTAGTTGACTTTTTGATACATCATGATATCATTACTTCGTATGGCTGAAGTGTTCGGGAGGGCGGAACAACTGGCTTTGTAAGAAGAACAAAAGAGAGAGGTTTTAGGAAAAGGAAAATGAATGTGAAATACGATTACGAGAGAATTGTACAGGGGATCCTGGACATTGGGGAAGCTATGATTAGATGTGGAGCGGAGAACTTCCGTCTGCAGGACAGTCTGTACCGTATTTGCAGAAGTTATGGATTTGTAAAGTATGATATTTTTGTTATACCAAGCAATATCCAGATTACGGCAGAGACACCGGAAGGGCAGATTATTACACAGATCCGACTGGTAGAAATAGGGGAATGTGACTTTGACAAGCTGGATTATCTGAATAATCTGTGCCGTAAAATCTGTAAAGAAAAGCCGGATGCAAAAGAAATGAGAAGACAGTTTGAAGAGGTGATGGGAAGACCGGAACAGAAGTGGTACACCCATTATGCGGCCGGTATTTTAGGTGGTACCGGATTCGCGGTATTCTTTGGATGTGATATAAGGGATGCGATCATTGCGGTGATCGTATCAATTGTGATCGTTGCAGCAGGGAACTGGCTGGCCGAACGTGAGAAGAACCTACTGGCATATAACCTGATCTTATCGTTTATTGCAGAGATGATCATTCTGTTATCTGTTAAATTTGGATTTGCGGATCATGAGGAGCGGATCATGATCGGAATTGTCATGCTCCTGATCAGTGGACTGAGTACGACGAACGGAATCCGTGATCTGCTTCAGAAAGACTTTATCTCCGGATCGATCAATATCATGAATTCCATGCTTGGTGCTTCCGGAATCGCATTTGGTACGGCGATACCGATGATTCTTTTTGGCGGTGTAGAGGCGGAAGGATTTATCCTTACCCCGAATCTGATCGTACAGTTGATTTCCTGTACCGCAGCCTGCGTGGGATTTGCACTGTGGTTTAAGATCCGGGGCATGCAGGTGGTTTACTGCGGAATCGGAGCATTTTTTACATGGCTGATTTATGCACTTGTTTATGAGGCGCGTCCAAGTAACTTCCTTGCAACTACAATTGCGGCGACATTCGTTGCATTCTATGCATTTATCATGTCGCGGATAAATAAAGCTCCATCAACAATTTTCCTGACAGCGTCTGTATTCCCTCTGATTCCTGGACCGAATCTGTACTATGTAATGTACGCATGCGTAAGCGGGAATATGCATATGCTTCTGGAACAGACGATCACACTTTTTGCAACCTGCGTTGCAATTGCATTTGGATTTAACTTTGTAGATATTGCATCAAGAACTATCATGCGTAGTATGAAGGTAGAATATCACATTGGAAAAAGTGACAGATAAATAAAAAGTTTCAGCCGCGGATTTCATTCTGCGGCTGAAATTTTAGCCTGTGTGCCGGGAATATGCCTGGATGAGAGCAGATTCCGGATGCACCTGGACAGTCCGAAGGCTTTCGTAAAAAATTATTTAATTTCTTGACTTTATACTTTCAGTATGGTACACTAACCTAGCGAATGGAAGTATAGGTCTTTTTTTTATGCCTATTTTTAACAAAGAAAGTTTCAGGCGTGAAGCTTTCACGACAGCCTCGCAAGCTGTCATGCAACTAAAAATTAGAACATAAAAAGCGAGGTGGAAGTTGTGCGTACAAGAATTACACTGGAATGTACAGAATGCAAGCATCGTAACTACAACATGACAAAGGATAAGAAGTCTCATCCGGAACGCATGGAAACAAAGAAATACTGTAGATTCTGCAAATCACACACATTACACAAAGAGACGAAATAGTCGTTGAAGGGAAGTGAATGTTATGGGCGAATCTAAAGACAAAGCGAAGACAAAAGAGAAGAAAACTCCTTTCTTCAAAGGTCTGAAAGCTGAGTTTAATAAGATTATCTGGCCAGACAAAACCACACTTACCAAACAGACAGCTGCGGTCGTAGTTGTTTCCGTTATCTTAGGAGCGATTATCACGATCTGTGATATCCTGGTAAAATTCGGGGTAGATTTATTAGTTAGATAAGATACTGATAAATGGTAATGCAGGAAAGGTGAGTTTATGGCAGAAGCAAAATGGTATGTTGTGCATACCTATTCAGGGTATGAAAACAAGGTAAAAGCCAACATTGACAAAACGATCGAGAACCGTCATCTGGAAGATGAGATCCTTGAGGTCCGTGTTCCGATGCAGGAAGTTGTCGAATTGAAGAACGGCGTACAGAAAGCGTCTCAGAAAAAGATGTTTCCGGGATATGTTCTGATCCACATGATCATGAACGATGATACCTGGTATGTGGTACGAAACACAAGAGGTGTTACAGGATTTGTAGGTCCTGGATCCAAACCGGTTCCGCTTACAGATGAAGAGATGGCACCACTTGGTATCCAGAAAGAAGACATCGTGGTAGATTTTGAAGAAGGAGATACTGTGACAGTAACAGGCGGAGCCTGGGAAGGAACAGTCGGCATGATTCAGACTATCAATATGGCTAAGCAGAGCCTGACGATCAATGTTGATTTATTCGGCCGCGAAACGCCGGTAGAAATCAGTTTCGCAGAAGTCAAAAAAATGTAACTTTATGCGCAGTGCATAATGAACACGTGGGAGGGAAATCCCCGCAAATACCACAAGGAGGTACTTTAAAATGGCAAAAAAAGTTTCAGGTTATATCAAATTACAGATTCCAGCTGGAAAGGCTACTCCGGCTCCACCGGTTGGTCCTGCTCTTGGACAGCACGGTGTAAATATCGTTGAATTTACAAAACAGTTCAACGCAAAGACAGCTGATCAGGGAGATCTGATCATTCCTGTAGTAATTACAGTTTACAGTGACAGAAGTTTCAGCTTCGTTACAAAGACTCCTCCGGCAGCAGTTCTTATTAAGAAAGCCTGCAACCTTAAATCTGGTTCAGGTGTTCCGAACAAGACAAAAGTTGCTAAGATTACAAAAGCTCAGGTAAAGGAAATCGCAGAACTCAAGATGCCAGACCTGAACGCTGCATCCGTAGAATCAGCTATGAGCATGATCGAAGGAACATGCCGCAGCATGGGTGTAACTGTAGTAGAGGACTAATTCAGACTGCATAAGCAGAGTGTAAGGAAACTGAAAAAATACGTGGGAGGGAATTCCCGTAATCACCACTAGGAGGTATTTAGAATGAAAAGAGGAAAGAAATACGTAGAAGCTGCAAAGTTAATCGACAGAGCAACTCTCTATGATAGAGATGAAGCAATCGCACTTGTTAAGAAAAGCGCGACAGCTAAATTTGACGAAACAATCGAAGCTCATATCAGAACAGGATGTGACGGACGTCATGCAGATCAGCAGATCCGTGGCGCTGTAGTTCTTCCACACGGAACTGGTAAAAAGGTTCGTATCCTTGTATTTGCTAAGGACGCTAAAGCTGAAGAAGCTAAAGCTGCCGGAGCAGATTACGTAGGTGGAGATGAACTCATTCCGAAGATCCAGAATGAAAACTGGTTCGAATTCGATGTAGTTGTAGCCACACCGGATATGATGGGTGTTGTTGGACGTCTCGGACGTGTACTTGGACCAAAAGGTTTAATGCCAAACCCGAAGGCTGGTACAGTAACAATGGACGTTACAAAAGCTATCAACGAAATCAAAGCTGGTAAGATTGAGTACAGATTGGACAAGACAAATATCATCCATGTACCGGTAGGAAAAGCTTCTTTCACTGAAGAACAGCTTGCTGACAACTTCCAGACGCTTATCGATGCGATTAACAAAGCTAAACCGGCAGCAGTAAAGGGTCAGTATCTTAAGAGTGTGACACTTACTTCTACAATGGGACCTGGTGTAAAAATCAACCCAATGAAGCTTGCTTAATCAGTATTGAATAAATGTAAATAATAGAGACACCGTATGCGGAGTGATCCGTTACGGTGTCTTTTTGTGCAACATGAAATCTAACAAACAGTATTCTGTATACATTGTGCATTTTTTGACGAACAATGCATGAAAACATTGAAAATCGGGGAAAATAATGATAACCTATGCCTGTGAAAAAAATATCAAGCAATTAAAAGGAGGCACTTTGTCATGGTTAATATTCAAAAGGCAGCAATTATCGGATGTGGGTTTGTAGGAGCGTCCTCTGCGTTCAGCTTACTTCAGAAAGGGATCTTTTCCGAACTGGTACTGATCGATGCGAATAAAGAAAAAGCAGAAGGGGAGGCAATGGACATAAGCCACGGTAGACCATATGCGCACCCGATGAAAATATATGCGGGATCTTATGATGATATCAGTGATTGTTCACTAATCATCATTACAGCTGGGGCAAATCAAAAACCGGGAGAGACAAGACTGGATCTGGTACACAAAAATGTAGCAATTTTCAAATCGATTATTCCGGAAATCACAAAACGCGGATTTGAAGGAATCCTGCTTGTTGTAGCAAATCCGGTGGATATTCTGACTTATGCGGCACTTAAGATTTCCGGATATCCGAAGGAAAGAGTATTCGGAAGCGGAACCGTTCTGGATACTGCAAGATTCCGCTATCTGTTAAGTGAACATCTTCAGGTTGCGAGCCGGAGCGTACATGCCAATATCATCGGAGAGCATGGAGACAGTGAGCTTGCTGTATGGAGCGGGGCAAATGTAGCGGGAATTCCAATCAATGATTTCTGTGAACTTCGCGGACATTATCAGCATCAGGAATCTATGGAAAGAATTTATAAGACCGTGCGGGACAGTGCTTATGATATTATCCAGAAAAAGGGTGCAACCTATTATGGTGTGGCAATGGCGGTTGCGAGAATTGCAGAAAGCATTGTTATGAATGAAAATGCGGTTCTTCCTGTCACGAGTCTGATGGAGGGAGAATACGGACTGGAAGGACTCTGTATCAGTGTTCCGACCATAGTTTCGCAGAAAGGTGCAGAAAAAGTTCTTGAGATTCCACTGAGCGATGAAGAAAAAGAAAAATTGCTTTCATCTGCAAAAGAATTGAAGGAAGTTCTGGATGGTTTGGACTTATAATAGAAGAAACTGGATGAAATTGAAAAAATTGAAAAAATACACTTGACTTTCTGGTAAACGTATGCTATATTTACGAAGTAACTGCCGAAGACAGTAGGTGCCGTAAGGCATAAGGGTCAAAACGCCTACCGAGGAAGACAAGATTCATTAGATTTGAATTTGTAAACCTCTGTGCTTTGGCGCGGAGGTTTTTTAGCGCATGATTGCGTGATATGAAAGTCCCCGCTGGGACCGAGACTTTCTGGCAGTTGAAAATACTACAAGGAGGTGCACCATTCGTGGCAAAAGTTGAATTAAAACAACCTATCGTACAAGCAATCGTTGAAGATCTCACAGATGCTCAGTCAGCAGTTATCGTTAACTACTGTGGACTTACAGTAGCTCAGGATACTGAACTTCGTAAACAGCTGAGAGAAGCAGGTGTTATCTACAAAGTTTGCAAGAACACAATGATGAAGAGAGCTTTTGAAGGAACAGATTTCGCACAGCTTGACGAATATCTGGAAGGACCGAACGCTATTGCAATTTCTAAAGAAGATGCAACAGCACCGGCAAGAATCATCTGCAATTTCGCTAAGAAAGCAGAAGCTCTTGAAGTAAAAGCAGGTGTAGTTGAAGGCTCAGTATATGACGCAGCTGGTATTCAGGAACTTTCTAAGATTCCGTCAAGAGAAGTACTGCTGTCCAAATTACTTGGAAGCTTACAGTCACCTATTACAAACCTTGCTCGTGTTCTTAATCAGATCGCAGAACAGGGTGATGCTCCGGCAGAAGCTGAAGCAGAAGCACCGGCAGCAGAGTAAGCTGTACCGGAATCCCATCCGAGTGTGGGAACAGTAAGAGGCGAAAGAGCCAATCATTAAAATCAAATGGAGGAAAATAAAATGGCAAAATTAACAACAGCAGAATTTATTGAAGCTATCAAAGAATTATCTGTACTTGAATTAAATGACTTAGTTAAAGCATGTGAAGAAGAATTTGGTGTATCCGCAGCAGCAGGTGTTGTAGTAGCAGCAGCTGCAGAAGGTGGAGCAGCAGCAGAAGAAAAAGATGAGTTCGACGTAGAACTTGTTTCTGCTGGAGCATCTAAAGTTAAAGTTATCAAAGTTGTTCGTGAAATCACAGGACTTGGACTTAAAGAAGCTAAAGAATTAGTTGACGGAGCACCGAAGGTAGTTAAAGAAGGCGTTTCTAAAGCTGAAGCTGAAGAAATCAAAACAAAACTTGAAGCTGAAGGAGCAGAAGTTAACCTTAAGTAATTTTGGTTATCACACTGTGAATGACAAGAGCGTATCGCGCAGGATTTCCTGCAGTGATACGCTCTTTTGATTTTTTGTACTTTTCTGCGGTATGCATACAATGATGATGAGGATTGCGAGAGTGCAAAGCACGTAGCAATCTGGTATCAAAGGGATCGAAAGTAAATTTTGCCACTTACATTATAAAATACAATAAAAATACAATTCTTTGAAAAGTTAGACTTGACAATCGGGAAAAACCTGTGGTAAAGTAAAAAATGCGCTATTGTGGAAACGTATGCCATAAGTGCGCCCTGAATAAGGCGGAAATAACCCGAAAATTTATCATATAAGGAGTGAAACGTCAAATGGAGAAAAACAGAATTCGTCCCATCACAAACGGAAAAAGTATGCGCATGAGCTATTCCCGGCAAAAAGAAGTACTCCAAATGCCTAATTTGATCGAAGTTCAGACCGACTCTTACAAATGGTTTCTGGATGAAGGATTAAAAGAAGTATTTGATGATATTTCTCCGATTACCGATTACAGCGGACATCTGAGCCTGGAATTTGTCGACTTTACATTGTGCACAGATGAAACCAAGTACACAATCGAGGAATGTAAAGAACGCGATGCTACTTATGCTGCACCGCTTAAAGTGAAGGTAAGACTTCACAACAAAGAGACAGATGAGATCAATGAACATGAGATCTTTATGGGTGATTTACCGATTATGACAAGAACCGGTACCTTTGTAATCAATGGTGCGGAACGTGTTATTGTCAGCCAGCTGGTGCGTTCACCTGGTATTTATTATGGAATTGCGCATGATAAACTTGGTAAAGAATTATACTCTTGCACCGTTATCCCGAACAGGGGTGCATGGCTTGAATATGAGACGGACTCCAATGACGTTTTCTATGTCCGTGTGGACAGAACCCGTAAGGTGCCGATCACAGTCCTGATCCGTGCACTTGGTATTGGAACGAATGCTGAGATTATCGATCTTTTTGGTGAAGAGCCAAAGATTCTCGCAAGTTTCACAAAGGATACTTCAGAGAACTATCAGGAAGGTCTTCTCGAATTATATAAGAAGATCCGTCCGGGTGAACCGCTTGCTGTAGACAGTGCAGAAAGTCTGATCACCAGCATGTTCTTTGACCCGAGACGTTATGACCTTGCAAAGGTTGGACGTTATAAATTTAATAAGAAGCTTATGCTCAAGAACCGTATCACAGGACATACGCTGGCTGAAGACGTAGTAAGCCCGATGACAGGTGAAGTAATTGCAGAAGCAGGAGCTGTCGTTGACAGAGAACTTGCAGATGCCATCCAGAATGCAGCTGTTCCATATGTGTGGATCGCAAGAGAAGAAAGTGACCGTAATATCAAAGTACTTTCTAATATGATGGTAGATCTCAAAGCTGTATGTGGAATCGATCCGGAAGAAGTTGGCGTAACTGAACTGGTATACTATCCGGTACTTGCTGAACTCCTGGAAGAGACAGCCGGAGATATCGATGAGCTGAAAGAAGCAATTCATAAGAATATTCATGAACTGATTCCGAAGCATATTACAAAAGAAGACATTATGGCGTCTATCAATTACAATATGCATCTTGAATATGGAATCGGTAAAGATGATGATATTGACCACTTGGGTAACAGACGTATCCGTGCGGTTGGAGAACTTCTCCAGAATCAGTACAGAATCGGTCTTTCAAGACTGGAAAGAGTTGTCCGTGAAAGAATGACAACACAGGATCTGGAGGGCATTTCTCCGCAGTCACTGATCAATATCAAGCCTGTAACTGCTGCTGTTAAAGAGTTCTTCGGATCATCACAGCTGTCACAGTTCATGGATCAGAATAACCCGCTTGGTGAGCTGACTCACAAGAGACGTCTTTCCGCACTTGGTCCAGGTGGACTTTCCCGTGACCGTGCCGGATTCGAGGTTCGTGACGTTCACTACTCACATTACGGAAGAATGTGTCCGATCGAGACACCTGAAGGACCGAACATCGGTCTGATCAACTCTCTCGCATGTTATGCAAGAATCAATGAGTACGGATTTATAGAAGCACCGTACCGTAAGATTGACAAAACAGATCCGCAGAATCCGGTTGTAACCGAAGAGGTAGTGTATATGACTGCGGATGAAGAAGATAATTATCATGTAGCACAGGCGAATGAGCCTCTGGATGAGGAAGGACATTTCATTCATAAGAATGTATCTGGTCGTTACCGTGATGAGACTCAGGAATACGAGAAAAGAATGTTTGATTACATGGACGTATCTCCGAAGATGGTGTTCTCTGTTGCTACAGCACTGATTCCGTTCCTGCAGAACGATGATGCGAACCGTGCGCTGATGGGATCAAACATGCAGCGTCAGGCCGTTCCGCTTCTTACAACAGAAGCTCCTGTTGTTGGAACTGGTATGGAGACCAAGACTGCTGTTGACTCTGGTGTTTGTGTTGTAGCCAAGAAGTCCGGTACTGTTCTTCGTTCTACTTCTACAGATATCAGCATCAAGAATGATGATGGAACAAAAGATGATTATCATCTTACCAAATTCCTTCGTAGTAACCAGAGTAACTGTTATAACCAGAAACCGATCGTGTTCCAGGGCGAGCATGTAGAGGCTGGACAGGTTATCGCTGATGGTCCGTCTACCGCAAACGGCGAGCTGGCTCTTGGTAAGAACCCGCTGATCGGATTCATGACCTGGGAAGGTTACAACTACGAGGATGCCGTTCTGTTAAGCGAAAGACTTGTACAGAACGATGTATATACTTCTATTCATATGGAGGAATATGAAGCAGAAGCCCGTGATACCAAACTTGGACCGGAAGAGATCACAAGAGATGTTCCGGGTGTTGGCGATGATGCACTCAAGGATCTGGATGAGCGTGGTATCATCCGTATCGGTGCAGAGGTTCGTGCCGGTGATATCCTCGTTGGTAAAGTTACTCCTAAGGGAGAGACAGAACTGACAGCAGAAGAGCGTCTTCTTCGTGCAATCTTTGGTGAGAAAGCAAGAGAAGTTCGTGATACTTCCCTTAAGGTTCCTCACGGAGAATATGGTATTGTTGTAGATGCCAAAGTATTTACAAGAGAGAACGGCGATGAGCTGTCTCCTGGAGTAAATCAGTCTGTTCGTATTTATATCGCTCAGAAACGTAAGATTTCTGTTGGCGATAAGATGGCTGGTCGTCATGGTAACAAGGGTGTCGTTTCCCGTGTACTTCCAGTTGAAGATATGCCATTCCTTCCAAATGGCCGTCCACTTGACATCGTGCTGAACCCTCTGGGTGTACCTTCCCGTATGAATATCGGACAGGTCCTGGAGATCCACTTAAGTCTTGCAGCTAAGGCACTTGGATTCAATGTTTCCACACCTGTATTCGATGGTGCGAGCGAGGTTGATATCCAGGATACACTGGAACTGGCAAATGATTATGTAAATATTGAAGATTTTGAAGAATTCCGTGCAAAATATCAGGATGTACTTGCTCCTGACGTTATGGAATATCTTGATGAGCACAAAGACCACAGAGAACTGTGGAAAGGTGTTCCGATTTCCAGAGATGGTAAAGTTCAGCTTCGTGACGGACGTACCGGTGAGTACTTCGATGGACGTGTAACTATCGGTCACATGCATTACCTGAAACTGCATCATCTGGTAGATGATAAGATCCATGCACGTTCAACTGGTCCATACTCCCTTGTAACACAGCAGCCTCTGGGTGGTAAAGCTCAGTTCGGTGGACAGCGTTTCGGAGAGATGGAGGTATGGGCCCTGGAGGCTTATGGTGCATCTTATACACTGCAGGAGATCCTGACAGTGAAGTCTGACGACGTTGTAGGACGTGTGAAGACATATGAGGCAATTATTAAGGGAGAGAATATTCCTGAACCAGGAGTTCCTGAGTCATTTAAGGTTCTTCTTAAAGAGCTCCAGTCACTTGCTCTGGATGTCCGCGTACTGCGTGATGACAATACAGAGGTTAAGATCATGGAGAGCGTTGATTACGGTGAGACAGACCTGCGTCATATCATCGAAGGAGACAGAAAGTATCGTGATGAGAATGAATCTTTCGGAGATCATGGATTCACAGAGAAGGAGTTTGTCGGAGAAGAACTGGAAGATGTTGAACTGGACGAAGAGCCGGACGACAGCGATCTTGAGAACTTAAGTTTTGATGATGACTACCTGGGTGAGGAATAATAAGGAGGAGCCGTTTTTATGCCAAATAACAATGAACAACAATATGAACCGTTAACATTTGATGCGATTAAGATCGGCCTGGCTTCACCTGAAAAAATCCTGGAGTGGTCCAGAGGTGAGGTAACAAAACCGGAGACCATCAACTACAGGACTTTGAAGCCGGAGAAGGACGGACTTTTCTGTGAGAGAATCTTCGG
>ERZ773210.1914-NODE-1914-length-18763-cov-4.227817_pt1 | contig 18763 bp, 19 predicted proteins | sample MGYA00580528_ERZ773210 | MGnify/ENA primary metagenome ERZ773210 (study PRJEB29015, sample SAMEA2737769) | human gut metagenome | biome: human gut; feature: human-associated habitat; material: faeces | place: China | collected 2012 ...
ATTATTTAGGAGTAACTTTAAAACAATCAGACAAAAATTTAATAAATCACTTAATATATGGAAGAATGGAAACAAAAAAATTTGCATTTTCAATTTTAGATAATATAAAAATGCTATTTACAGGAGGAGTTAGTGTAGACCAAATGATGGGACCAGTTGGAATTTCTGAAGTTGTAGCAAAAACAAATGGATTTAAAGAATTTGTATATATGTTAGCATTAATATCTTTATCATTAGGTGTAACAAACTTATTACCAATACCAGCATTAGATGGAGGAAAAATATTATTACTTATAATAGAAGCAATTCGTAGAAAACCATTAAACGAAAAAACAGAAATAAATATACAATTAATAGGATTTTCATTATTAATTGCATTATCATTATATGTCACATACAATGATATTTTAAGAATATTCTAAGAACAAGGAGAAAAAATTGGAAATCAAAGGAGAAGTAGCAGACATAATTTATCAAAATGAAATAAATAGCTATACTATATCAACTTTTGAAACAGAAGATGAATTAGTAACAATAGTAGGGTATCTACCATTTATAACAAGTGGAGATACTCTAAAATTGTTTGGAAAATTTGTGGAACATAAAGATTATGGAAGACAATTCAAAGTAGATACATTTGAAAAAATAATGCCAGAAACCTTATCAGCACTAGAAAAATATTTAGGAAATGGTAATGTAAAAGGCATTGGGGAAGTAACTGCAAGAAAAATAATAAGAAAATTTGGAGATGACACTATAAATATCTTTAAATTTGAACCAGAAAGATTAGCTGAAATAAAAGGCATAACCAAAGCTAAAGCCTTAGAAATGTCACAAAGTTTTTTAGAAAATTGGGAAGTATGGCAAATAGTTGGATTTTTGGAAAGATTTAAAATTGGGGCAGAACACGCAAAAAAAGTTTATAATCTATTAGGAGTTAATGCAATAGAACAAATTGAAGGAAATCCATATATATTAATAGATATAGCTAGAGGTGTTGATTTTAAACAAATTGATGCAATGGCATTAGACTTAGGAATAAGTTATGATAATCAAAAAAGAGTTGAAAGTGGAATTAAATATGCATTAATAAAAGCAACTTATAATGGACATTCATGTGTTGTAAAAGAAAACTTAATAGAATTTGTAATAACCTTATTAGATGTAACAACTGAATGTATAGAAGACAATCTAATCGGACTAAAAGCAAAAGATGAAATTGTTATAGAAAAAAGAGATGGAGTAGAATGGATTTATTTATACAATTTTTATAAAGTGGAAGAAGAAATTGCAACAAGAATAATTAGATTAGACAATAGCAAAAACATGAAAAAAATAGAACATATAGACAAAGCATTAAAAAAAGTAGAAGAAAAATCCAAAATGGAATTATCAGAAAAACAAAAAGAAGCCATAAAAGCAATAAATGAAAAAAATGTTACAATAATAACAGGTGGACCTGGAACAGGAAAAACCACAATAATAAAAACAATAATAGACCTATATGAAGAAAAAAATAAAAAAGTAGTACTTGCAGCACCAACAGGAAGAGCAGCCAAAAAGATGACTGAAGCAACAGACAAGGAAGCATCAACTTTGCACAGATTATTAGGACTTGGAAAATTAGATGATGAGGGAATATATACCAGACATAGTGATTACGAAGGTGCACCAATAGATGCAGATGTAATAGTAGTAGATGAGCTTTCAATGGTAGATATGTTTGTAATGAACTATTTATTAAAATGTATATATCAAGGAACAAAACTAATACTAGTAGGAGATGTAGACCAATTAGCATCAGTCGGACCAGGAAGTGTATTAAAAGATTTAATAAATTCTGAAGCTATAAATACAGTAAAATTGGACAAAATTTTTAGACAAGCTGCAAAAAGTAAAATTATATTAAATGCACATAGAGTAAATAATGGACAAAAATTTTTAAGTAAAGAAGATAAAGAAATAGAAGAAGATACAAAAGAGGACTTTTTCTTTATACAGCAAAATTCAACAGAAAAAATATTACAAGAAGTAATAAGCTTATCAACAGGAAGGTTAGAAAAATTTGGCAATTATGATTTCTTTAAAAACATACAAGTATTAACACCAACCAAAAAAGGACCATTAGGAACACGAGAATTAAACAAAGCTTTGCAAAATGTATTAAATCCAAATATAGATGAATTACCAGAAAAAGTAAATGGTGGGGCTATCTTTAGAGTTGGAGATAGAATAATGCAAATAAAAAATAATTATGACATAACTTGGGAAAAAGAAAACAACCAAAAACAAGAATATAATATTGGAGGTTATAAAATTCCACAAAAACCAGAAATTGGAACAGGAGTGTTCAATGGAGAGATGGGAACAATATTAGAAATAGATGAAAAAGAAAAGGTTATTAAAATCCAATTTGATGACGAAAAAATAGCTTGGTATGGTTTTACAGAATTGGATCAAATAGAACATAGTTATGCTATAACAATCCATAAAGCACAACGGAAGTGAGTTTGATGTTGTAATTATGCTAGCTCCTCAATCAGCTCCTATGTTACTTACAAGGAATTTATTGTATACTGGAATTACGAGAGCAAAAAAATTACTTATAATTATTGGAAGTGGACGTGTTGTGGATTATATGGTTCAAAATGTAGATAGTAAGAAGAGAAATACTGGGTTGGAATTTAAGATGAGAATGCTTAATAGTTGATGTCATAATTTGTCGAAATGTTTTTGTTGACAATCTACATAAAATAGATTATAATGAGTATACTAATAATAACTAACTTATATAAGTTAGAAAAAGCGGTTTTAACTCCACCAAAAAAGAAACGGAGAATGAAAAAGTTAGGGGGATTAGTTTTAATATCTAATTCCCTATTTTATTAATCAATTTAGTTTAAATCAAGAAAAGAGTGAATAAAAATTTTAAAAATTCAAGAAAAAATTCTAAATTTAATATATCCCCAAACGTGCGGAATATGTGGAAAAATAACCCCAAATGCATTATGCAAAAAATGTGAAATAAACTTAAACAAACAATCAGAAAATCAAATAATAAAGGAAGGAACAGAAATAGAAGACAAATATTTTAATGAATTAATGTACATATTTAGATATGAGGGGAAAATAAGAAAAATAATAATAGACTACAAATTTAATGAAAAATCATACATATATGTAACCTTTGTAAATTTTTTGTTAAAAAATAAAAAAATATTTGAAAATATAAAAAAATATGATACAATTGTACCAGTTCCAATTAGTCCCAAAAGGCAAAAAGAAAGAGGTTATAATCAAAGTTTACTTATAGCAAGAGAAATAGCCCACAAAACAAATTTGGAATTAATGAATAATTGTTTAATAAAAACAAAAAATATAATAGAACAAAGTAAATTAAATAAAGAAGATAGAGCTCAAAATATATATGGAGTTTATGAATTAAAAAATAAGCAATTAGTAGAAAACAAAAAAATTTTATTAATTGATGATATATATACAACAGGAAGTACAGTAAATGAATGTAGTAGAATATTAAGGAAGGCAAATCCTGAAAAAATAGGTGTACTAGTATTAGCAAAAGATTAAAAGTCGTATATGGAGGGAAAAATGGAAGATTTAGTAGAAAGTATATTAGATTATGTAAGGTCAGATTATACAGACTATGCAATAATGATAAATGGGGAATGGGGAGTTGGTAAAACTCATTTCTGGAATAATAAAATAAGAAAAAAAATAGAATCAATGCAGTTAAATGGTAAGAGATATACAACAATATATATGTCATTATATGGTATTTCAAACTTAGAAGATATTAGTAAAAAAATATTTATTGAAACAACCCAATTAATGGACAAAAATTTAAGAAAATTTATGGAACAAACAGGTCAAACAACTATACCAGAATATGCAAAAACAGGATTAGATATGGCTAATTTCTTTGGAGTTACACAAAATGGAGATAAATTAGATTATGGAGAATTTTTCTCAACAGATGACAAGGTTCTATGTTTTGATGACTTGGAAAGAGCAAATGTGGATGTTATAGATATCTTAGGTTATATAAATAATTTTGTTGAACATGATCATATAAAAACAATAATAATATGTAATGAAAAAGAATTATCTACAAAATTAAAAAGTTCAAATCTAGAAATGAAAACATTTATAGCAACATATTTGTTAGATAAACAAGGGGAACTAAATACTACGGACAAGCCAATGGTAGAAAAAATTCAAAATAAAATAGAGCATGTATTTGATAAAGCAAATGATTATGAAAGAATAAAAGAAAAATTAATTGGAGAAACATTTGAATATGCTCCAAAATTTGATTATATTATAAATGGAATTTTGATGAGATATGAAAGTAATCCGGATTTAATAAGATTTTTAAGAGAAAATACAAGACTTATAATTTTAACATTTGAAAGAAGTGGAACAAGAAACTTAAGAATTTTAAAACACGCTTTAAATGACTTCCAAAAAATATATGAAATGGTAGAAAAAAATTACCCAAATACAAATAATAGAGTAATGCAAACAATGCTAATATTTACAATAGCTATATCATTTGAAATAAAAGCTGGAAAAATAACAAAGGATAAATTTATAAATGTAAAAGACAATGAAGAATACAAATCATTATTAGTATCATCAAGAATATTAATGGACAATAGACAATTCTATATAAAAGAATTTGATAATAACTATTATTACAATTTCAAAGCAGAATACAGATTCTTTAAATTTATTGAATATTATGTAAGAACAAGAATATTTGATATGAAATTATTCAAAGAAAATATGGAAACAATAAGAAATACAGTAGATACAGAAAACTTGCCTGGTTATAAAAGATTACTTACAGAAGAATATTGGAAAATTTCTGATGATGAATTTGATAGAGTAATAAAAGAAGTTTTAGAAGAAGTAAAACAAGGAAATATAGAATTAATAGATACAGTAAAAATATATGCATATTTTAGCTATTTTTCAAGAAAAGGATTAATAGATTATGACATAAAAACATTAAAAAATGTATTTTTCAATGGAATGAATTTATCTTCTTTAAAATCACAATATTGTAAAAACGTTGAAGAGGAACTTTCAAAAATAGCAATAGAACAATTTGAAGAAGATATGGAAGAAATAATCAAACATTTCCATATGTTAAATAATCAATTATTAGATAAAATGTATAAAGAAAAAGCAGAAGTAATATTCAAGTGTATCCCAATGAAAATGGAAGAATTCTATGAAAAATTTGATAGAGAATGTATGGACATACCAATATTTAAATATTATGATGTATATCAAATGTTCCAAAGAATATCTTGTGCAAGTAATGAAGATATAGTTCTAATAAAAGAAAAATTATTAAATAGGGCAGAAAAATATACAAAACAAATAGAACCAGAAATGAAAAACATCAAACAACTAAAACAAGTTATAGATGATTATTTAAAAGGAAAAGGACAAAGCATAAAAATTGTTATGCTTAAAGAATTTTCAAAGAGTTTAGGAGTAATATTAGATAAATATAAGACAAGTTTCTTGCCAAAAAAAGAAGAAAAAGAAGAAGAAAACAAATTAGGTTAGTCCTAGTTTGTTTTCTTTTTTGAAAAAATAAATAAAAATGTATAAAAATTTCCTCTTTTGAGATAATAATAGTAGACTTGAAATTAAAGGAGGAAAATTATGAAAGCAACAGGTGTTGTAAGAAGAATAGACGATTTAGGTAGAGTAGTAATACCAAAAGAAATAAGAAAAACTTTAAGAATAAAAGAGCGGAGACCCACTTGAAGTATTTACAGATAGAGAAGGACAAGTAATATTAAAAAAATATTCTCCTATTGGTGAGTTATCAGAATTTGCAACAGGTTATGCTGAGACATTAGCAAAAACAACAGGACATATTGCATGTATTACAGATAAAGATTCAATAATAGCAGTAGCTGGAGGTTCTAAAAAAGAATATTTAGAACAAGATGTAAGTCAAGAGTTAGAAAAACTAATGGATGACAAAGAAGTATATACAAGCAAAGAAAATAGTGATATGGCAATGCCAATTACTAAAAATGATAATAATCAAAGAAAATATAATGCGCAAATTGTATATCCTATAATTTCAAATGGAGATACAATAGGAACAGTAATATTAATGTCAAAAGACTCAAATGCAAAGATGAATGAAGTAGAAAAGAAAGTAGCACAATCAGCAGCAACATTTTTAGCAAGTCAAATGGAAATATAAAACAAAAAACAAGTTATTGTAATTAATGCTTTAAAATTAATTATAATTAACTTGTTTTTTTCTTCTTTTTTATTATAATTTTTTCATCACTTAAACCAACAATATAATCGATAGAAGTACCGTAATATTTGGCTAAAGTGATTAAATGAATTATTGGAATAGTTCTATTACCACATTCATATTCTGAATAATATTGTTGAGATATTCCTAGCAATTGAGCTATATCTTTTTGGTGTTTATCATTATCTTCTCTTAAATCTTTTATTCTCTTAAATTTCACTAGAACCTCCTAATTAATATACAATAATATTAGAAATATCAACAAATAAACAAACTGGCAATTAGAGAGAATTTATTTATTGGTAAACTCTTATGATAAATTTTAACAAAAAAATTATTAAGTGTTTGTATATACATTAAAAATTATGTAAAAATATTGTTTTTTATTGATTAAGAAATCTCTTTTTGATATAATTTTAATACATAATAAATTGTGTAATATGCAAAAGAAAAATAGGAGGAAAAGTATGAAGGAAGAAAATATCAAGGGGATAACATTAGTAGCATTGGTAGTTACAATTATAATTTTATTAATTTTGGCTGGAATAAGTATTAATGCTATTTTACAAAATGGAGGAATAATAGAAAATACACAAAAAACAAGTGAATTAACACAAATAGCTGCAATAAAAGAAGCGGTAAATATGAAATTAATGGAATTACAAGAAAGTGGAAGTAAAATTACAACTGAAGAATTAGAAAATATAGTAAAAAATTCGAATGCAGAAGTAGTAAAAAATGAAGTAGGAAATATAACTGATATAAAAATCGGAAAAAAACTAATTAAAATAGAAGAAATAATTCCAAATTTAGATATCGAAAAAACAAATGAAAGTTTAATAGGAATAGTAAAAAATGCTACTAAAAGTGAAATAAGAAATATTTCTGTAAAAAGTGAAAAATATTCAGCTAATATATTAGTGTATAAAGGTGATTTAATATTAGATGGAATTAAACAAGTAGATGGAGCAGAATTAAAACAAAATAAATATGAATTTGGCAATAAAGAAACAGATATAGGAACTGAGAGTGAAGATGCTAAAAATATGGTAATTTTAAAAATAGATGGTGATTTAACTGTGAACTCAGGAATTACTTTGACAGCATGTAAAAGTGATAATGGATATGGCGGACCCAAAGGAATGATGATTTATTGTACAGGAACATTAACAAATAATGGTACAATAAGTATGACAGCAAGAGGAGCTAAAGCTAGTGGACAAAATGTATATTTATGGCAAAATCTAAATGGAGAATATGAGTATATTCCGGCGGTTCGGAGCAAGTAAAACTCAAAATACAGTAGCTAGTAATAAAAAATATGATTTTAGTTATAATTATAATGGATCAAGCGGATATCATAAATATGGAATTACTGGAAATAATGGAATAGGAAGACAAACTGGAAGCGGTGGAGCTGGTTCTGCGACAGTACATTATACAAGTTATGAAGCTATTGCTGGTGCTGGGAGTGAAGGAACTAGTTATGCAGGAGGAAGCCGGAGGCGGTGGAGCTGTAACTAGGACAAATGAAGTAAACGGAGAAAATGGAATTGCAGGGGGAAAAGGAGGAAACGGAAGTGCTTATGCTAGTTCTGGTGGTTTAACATGGTATGCTAGTGGTGGTGTAGGAATTCAAGATGGGAATATTCAAAGTGCTTCATCTTCAGGAGTTAAAAATCAAATAATTACAATAGATGAATCTAATATTGAAAGTTGTGGATCTGGTGGATTACTAATAATGTATGCAAATAATATAGTTAATAATTCAAAAATAGCATCAAATGGTTCTATTGGAGTTAATAAAACAGCAGTGGATTCTCCAGGAGGAAGCTCAGGAGGAGGTTCTATAAACATATTTTATGGGAACAACTGTGAAAATAATGGAGAGATAACTGCAGTAGGAGGAGAAGCTGTTCAAACCAACATAAAAAGTGCAAAAAGAAAAGGCGGAAAAGGTGGAGATGGAACAGTTACCATCGGAAGAATTCTTGAAGGAACATTTGTAAAAGAATAAAAAAAAAAATGGGAGGATGGTATGAAGAAAAATGTTATAACATTAGTAAAATTAGTAAGTGTAATTTGTATCATATTAATAATAGTGATAATAATTAATGCAATAATAAATACAGGATTATTTAGAGATATATCAAAACAATCTGAAAAAATTAGTGAAACAGAAGAAATATCAAAAGTAGCAACAGTATATCCTGTATCAGTAGGAAACGGAGAAACAGTACCAGTACCAAAAGGATTTTATTATGTTGGTGGAAGTATAAATACAGGAGTAATAATATCAGACAATGAAGCAGATAAATATGATGGAAAAATAGATAAAACAACACATGAATACGCAACAAAATTAAAAGGAAATCAATTCGTATGGATTCCATGTACAATTGACGAGTATACAAAAATAGATTTTGGAATGTCTAATGCTTCATCATGGGACAGAGAGACAAATTCAGCTGAAAAAGAACAAATAGAAAAATATGGCGGATTTTATGTGGGAAGATATGAATCAGGAGTATCAACACTCGATGAAGAGACAGATACATTTAAGGATAGTGTAACTTTTAGTAATAATGCATCATTATTTAATTCAGTAACGGCAGGAACAGGAATAAATAATTGGGGATGGCAAAATTATGATTTTATAGCAAGAGGAAAAGTAATAACAGACTCAAATTACTCAAATAAAGCGACAGGAAATATAGTAGAAAAAGCAAATAGTATACCTTATTATCATGCAGATTATTATACAGCAGTAGAAATGAGTAAAAGATTATATAGTAATAGTTTATATGTACAAAGTGGACTAATAACAGGAACACAATGGGACATGATGATGAAATTTTTAAGTGATTCATCAGATTATTCTGATATGAAAAGTACAAACTGGGGAAATTATGATAACGTATCATTAACAAATTTAAGAGGGTATTATACAAATGTATCATTAAATGGTTCGACAGATGGATTTAAAAATACAAGTGACGTAAAAACAAATGAGGGAACAAATTCATATGTACTATTAACAACAGCTTCAACAGAACAAGTATTAAGAAAAGGATTATATGATGTAGCAGGAAATTTATGGGAATGGACACAAGAAGCATCATATATAGCAAATTTAAGCTATAATACAACATTCAACACACAAATTCTTCGTGGTGGTTCTTTTCACTTTTTATATTCAAGTGAATCGGCTTGTTGTCGTTTTTATCATTATGTAGTTAGTACGTATACAAGTTGCGGATTTAGACCAGTGCTTTATATAAAATAATAAATGAAGAATACAATAATTAAAAGGGAGATTTAGCTATGAAAAATTCAAAGGCTATAACACTAGTAGCATTAGTAATAACAATTGTTATTCTATTAATTCTAGCAGGAATAAGCATACAAGCAATAACTAACACAGGCTTATTTGCTAATGCAAGAAAAGCAGTAGAAGAAACGAAATATGCTAATGCAGAGGAAAAAGTAAAAATAGCAGTAATGACATCATATGATGCGGGAGGAACATTAAATAAAGAATATTTAAAAGATAATTTAAACAAAACAGAAGGAATAAATCCAAAAGTAACAGAAGTAACATGGGACTTAAAAGTAAATGTAGATGGATATGAATTTACAATAACAGAATATGGAACAGTAACATGCTTAGGAAGAAAAGAACAAGAAAATTTACCAGAAAATAATAAAGATAATCCACAAGATGCCGGAACAGAAGTAGCATTGAAAGATAGTTGGAAAACTCAAACAGCAAGACATGTAAAAACAGAAGATGGTTCAGAAGTAACAGAAGTAGAAAAAGTATCAACAGTATATGCTATATCAGTAGGAAATGGAGAAAGTGTGCCAGTACCATATGGATTTTATTATGTTGGAGGAAGTATCAATACAGGAGTAATAATATCAGATAATGAGGCTGATAAATATGATGGAAAAACAGATAAAACAACACACGATTACGCAACAAAATTAAAAGGAAATCAATTCGTATGGATACCATGTACAATAGATGGATACACAAAAATAGATTTTGGAATGAGTAGTGCTTCATCATATGATAGAACAACTGGTTCATCAGAATATGCTCAAATACAAAAATATGGAGGATTTTACGTAGGAAGATATGAAGCAGGAGTATCAACATTAGATGAAGAAAAAGGAGAATTCAAAGATAGTGTAACATTTAGTGGAAATGCATCATTGTTTAATGCAGTAACAGCAGGAACAGGAATAAATAATTGGGGATGGCAAAATTATGATTATATAGCCAGAGGAAAAGTAATAACAGACTCAAATTACCCAAATAAAGTAACAGGAAATATAGTAGAAAAAGCAAATAGTATACCATATTATCATGCAGATTATTATACGGCACTAGAAATGAGTGAAAGATTATATAATAATAGTTCATATGTACAAAGTGGACTAATAACAGGAACACAATGGGACATGATGATGAAATTTTTAAGTGATTCATCAGATTATTCTGATATGAAAAGTACAAACTGGGGAAATTATGATAACGTATCATTAACAAATTTAAGAGGGTATTATACAAATGTATCATTAAATGGTTCGACAGATGGATTTAAAAATACAAGTGACGTAAAAACAAATGAGGGAACAAATTCATATGTACTATTAACAACAGCTTCAACAGAACAAGTATTAAGAAAAGGATTATATGATGTAGCAGGAAATTTATGGGAATGGACACAAGAAGCATCATATATAGCAAATTTAAGCTATAATACAACATTCAACACACAAATTCTTCGTGGTGGTTCTTTTCACTTTTTATATTCAAGTGAATCGGCTTGTTGTCGTTTTTATCATTATGTAGTTAGTACGTATACAAGTTGCGGATTTAGACCAGTGCTTTATATAAAATAATAAATGAAGAATACAATAATTAAAAGGGAGATTTAGCTATGAAAAATTCAAAGGCTATAACACTAGTAGCATTAGTAATAACAATTGTTATTCTATTAATTCTAGCAGGAATAAGCATACAAGCAATAACTAACACAGGCTTATTTGCTAATGCAAGAAAAGCAGTAGAAGAAACGAAATATGCTAATGCAGAGGAAAAAGTAAAAATAGCAGTAATGACATCATATGATGCGGGAGGAACATTAAATAAAGAATATTTAAAAGATAATTTAAACAAAACAGAAGGAATAAATCCAAAAGTAACAGAAGTAACATGGGACTTAAAAGTAAATGTAGATGGATATGAATTTACAATAACAGAATATGGAACAGTAACATGCTTAGGAAGAAAAGAACAAGAAAATTTACCAGAAAATAATAAAGATAATCCACAAGATGCAGGAACAGAAGTGGCCTTAAAAGATGAATGGAGAGAAGAGACAATAAGAATAATAAAAACATCAAATGGAACAGAAATAAAAGATACAAAGAAAGTATCAACAGTATATGCGGTATCAGTAGGAAATGGAGAAACAGTACCAGTACCAAAAGGATTTTTCTATGTAGGTGGAAGCATGAATTCCGGAGTAATAATATCAGACAACGAAGCTGATAAATATGATGGAAAAATAGATAAAACAACACACGAATATGCAACAAAATTAAAAGGAAATCAATTCGTATGGATACCATGTACAATAGATGAATATACAAAAATAGATTTTGGAATGCAAAACATGGCATCATGGGACAGAGAAACGAATACTGCTGAAGAAACACAAATATCAAAATATGGCGGATTTTATGTAGGAAGATATGAAGCAGGTGTTTCTACATTAGATGAAGAAACAAGTACTTTCAAAGATAGTGTAACATTCAATAATAATGCATCATTATTTAACTCAGTAGAAATACAATCAGGAATAAATGGATGGGGAAGGCAAAATTATAATTTTATAGCAAGAGGAAAGGTAATAACAGACTCAAATTATCCAAATAATTCAACAGGAAACATAGTAGAAAAAGCAAATAGTATACCATATTATCATGCAGATTATTATACAGCAGTAGAGATGAGTAGAAGATTATATGACAATAATTCATATGTACAAAGTGGATTAATAACAGGAACACAATGGGATATGATGATGAAATTTTTAAGTAATAGTTCAGATTATTCAGACATGAAAAGCACAAACTGGGGAAATTATGACAATGTATCATTATCAAATCTAAGAGGGTATTACACAAATGTAAATACATCAAATGCTTCAACAGATGGATTTAAAGACGCAAGTAGTTTTACAACAAATTCAGGAACAAGTTCATGGGTAATACTAACAACAGGTTCAACAAGTCAAGTACTAAGAAAAGGATTATATGATGTTGCAGGAAACTTATGGGAATGGACACAAGAGGCATCATATATGGCAAACTTAGGTTATAATACATCATACAATACATACAACCTTCGTGGCGGGTCCTTCAGCAACGCCTACGCGAGCTGCCCTGCTTGTTACCGTGCATACTTTTATGCCCCTTTTACTTGCACGTACTTCGGGTTCCGTCCAGTACTTTATATCAAGTAGAACTGAACGCTTACAGGCAATGCACCAATTAATGTAACTTGTCAGAATATAGGCAAGCACTTTATATAAATCAAGATGATGGTGTATTATATAGTGTGTAAATTTTAAAAAGCAATAAAATTTATGCACTATATTTTTATGTGCAGAAAGAAGGAATTATGGAATTATTAAAATTAAACGAATTAACAAAGAAAAAAATATTATTTGTTGCTTTTGCAACAGAAAAACAACAAACTTGTTATATAATTAACACAGAAAAACTAGGAGGAAAAGCAAATGAAAATAATAAAAAGAGATGGAAGAGTTGTAGATTATGATAGACAAAAAATAGCAGTAGCAATAGAAAAAGCAAACAGAGAAGTAAAAGGAAAAGAGATAGCATCTAAGGAAGACATAAAAAACATTATTCAACATATAGAAGATTTAGACAAAAAAAGAATGCTAGTTGAAGATATTCAAGACATTATAGAAGAACAATTGATGAAAATAGGAAAATACGAATTAGCAAAAAAATATATTGTATATCGTTATAATAGAGCATTAGTAAGAAAATCAAATACAATAGATGAAACAATTTTAGGATTAATTAGAAATGAAAACCAAGAATTAGCTGAGGAAAATTCTAATAAAAATACAATGCTTGCTTCTACTCAAAGGGATTATATAGCAGGGGAAGTTTCTAGAGATTTAACAAGAAGATTATTATTACCAGAAAAAATAATAAAAGCTGACCAAGATGGAATTTTACATTTTCACGATGCAGATTATTTTGTACAACCAATTTTTAATTGTTGTTTAGTTAATATTGGTGATATGTTAGACAATGGTACTGTAATGAATGGAAAAATGATAGAAAGTCCAAAAAGTTTTCAAGTTGCGTGTATTGTAATGACTCAAATTATAGCAACAGTTGCAAGTAATCAATATGGTGGACAATCTGTTGATATAAAACATTTAGGAAAATATTTGAGAAAAAGTTATGATAAATTTAAAACAGAAATAGAAAAAAAATATAAAGGAAAATTGCCAGAAGATACAATAGAAGATTTAGTTCAAGATAGGTTAAAAGCAGAGCTAAAAGCAGGTGTTCAAACCATCCAATATCAAATAAATACATTAATGACAACAAATGGACAAGCACCTTTTGTAACACTATTTTTACATTTGGAAGATGATGATCCATATATAAAAGAAAATGCAATGATAATAGAAGAAATTCTAAGACAAAGATATGAAGGAATAAAAAATGAAGCAGGAGTTTATGTTACACCAGCATTTCCAAAACTTGTATATGTACTAGATAAAAATAATTGTCTAAAAGGTGGAAAATATGATTATTTAACAAAATTGGCAGTAAAATGTTCATCAAAGAGAATGTATCCAGATTATATATCTGCAAAGAAAATGCGTGAAAATTATGAAGAAAATGTATTTAGCCCAATGGGATGCAGAAGCTTTTTATCTCCTTGGAAAGATGAAAACGGAAACTACAAGTTTGAAGGAAGATTTAATCAAGGGGTTGTAAGTATTAATCTACCACAAATTGCGATAATTGCAGATGGAGATGAAGATAAATTCTGGAAATTATTAGATGAAAGATTAGAATTATGCAAAGAAGCATTAATGTGTAGACATTATGCATTACTTGGAACAAAATCAGATATAAGCCCAATTCATTGGCAATATGGAGCAATATCAAGATTAGCAAAAGGGGAAAAAATAGATAAACTATTATATGGTGGCTATTCAACAATGTCACTTGGTTACATAGGAATTTATGAAATGACAAAACTGATGAAAGGGGTATCACACACAAATCCAGAAGGACATGATTTTGCAATAAAAGTAATGGAACATTTAAGAGATAAGGCAGCAGAATGGAAAAAAGAAACAAACATAGGATTTGCATTATATGGAACACCAGCAGAGAGTTTATGTTATAAATTTGCAAGAATAGACAAAGAAAAATTTGGAACAATAAAAGATATAACAGACAAAGGGTATTATACAAATTCATATCATGTAGATGTTAGAGAAAAAATAGATGCGTTTGAAAAATTAGAATTTGAAAGCGAATTCCAAAAAATCTCTTTAGGTGGTGCAATTTCCTATGTTGAAATACCAAATATGCAAAAAAATATAAAAGCATTAGAAGAAGCCGTGAAATTTATATATGAAAATATACAATATGCAGAATTTAATACAAAATCAGACTATTGCCATGTTTGCGGATTTGATGGAGAAATAATAATAAATGATAATAACGAATGGGAATGTCCAAATTGTGGAAACAAAGATCATAGCAAAATGACAGTAGTTAGAAGAACATGTGGATATTTAGGAGAAAATTTTTGGAATGCAGGAAAGACTAAAGAAATAAAGCAAAGAGTTCTACATATGTAAGAAAAAGATTGGAGGCGTGGTATGAATTATGCAGATATAAAAAAGATAGATGTAGCAAATGGTGAAGGTGTTAGAGTATCAGTATTTGTTAGTGGATGCAATCATCATTGCAAAGGGTGTTTTAATCAATGTGCATGGGATTTTAATTATGGAAAAGAATTCTCTGAAAAAGAAGAACAACAAATAATAGATTATATGAATCATGATTACATATCAGGACTTTCTCTTTTAGGTGGAGAACCATTAGAACCTAGAAATCAAGAGGGATTATTACCATTAGTAAAGAAGGTAAAGGAAAAATTTCCTAATAAAAATATTTGGTGTTATACGGGATTCGACTTTGAGAAAGATGTTGTAGGAAAAATGGCTAAAGATAATGAAACAACAAGAGAATTACTAAAATATATTGATGTCATAGTTGATGGTAAATTTGAAGAAGATAAGAGAGATTTGAAATTACAATTTAGAGGTTCTTCAAATCAAAAAATTGTAGATGTAAAAAAATCACTACAAACAGGAAAAGTTATAAAAGAAAATCAATATAAATAAAAGTGAGAAATACTAGGCAATTGACTTGATATTTTTAAGTTTTACTTATATAATAAAAAAAAAGCAAAGGAGGTAGTATCTATGATTATGGATTTACCAGAAAGATTTTTTATAGGGAATGCAGAACAAAAAAACGATGCTTTTGTTGAAGATGGAGTACTAAAAATACGGAAAGAAGCATCATACCGTTATGTGATTTTTGAATTGACTTTTAAATTAAAAGGAGGAAAACATATCTGTGGATATTGTGGAAAAACTTTCAATGATAAGAAAATGACAATGGATCATATTTACCCACAAGATATGGGAGGACCCACTATCACTAATAATTTATTACCAGCATGTCAAAAGTGTAATAGTGAAAAATCAAATATGACAAAGGAACAATACGCAAAGTATAAACAACTAGAATTGACTGGAAAAAACAGTAAGACATATTTAAAAGATTTAAAAGTTTACAAAGAATTCATAAAAAAATGGGAAGAGTTTGAAATTCCAAAAGAATGGATATCAAAAAGAGAAATATCGACTATTATAACAGAAATACGGTTAGGAGATTGTACACAAAATGCTAAATATAAAAAAGTAGTAGAATGTTATGAAAAATACTACCATATTCCGAAACCTATTATAGTAGACAAAAACGGATTTCTTTTAGATGGATTCTATTCTGTTATTTTTGCAAAAAATAATTTAATAGCAAGTTTACCAGCAATTGAATTAGAAAATGTAGAAGTGATAATGTAAGCACAAAAAGGAGATTTGATATGATGTATCAAATTTTGAAACTTTCTAATTATATAGAAGAAAATCATAAAAAATTTTCTAATACTGTTTTAGAAATATATAATTTTATGGATGATATTTCAGAAGAATATCGAAACTTCTTTTTATGGTATTGGAAAAAAGTTGTACCTGATATATTAAATGGGACAAGAGAAATTTTTATAGCTACTATTAACAAAAAAATAGTTGGAGTTGCAATATTGAAAAGAAAAAAAGATGAGAAAAAAATTTGTTCAATTTTTGTTATAAAAGAGCAAAGAAACAAAGGAATTGCAACAGCTTTATTAGAAAAATCTTTTGATTATTTGAAAACAAATAAACCGTTAATTAGTATTTCGGAAAATAAGATTCAACAATTTTCAAGTATTATAAAAAAATATAATTGGAAACAAGAGCAAGTTTTAGAAAAAGGTTATTATAATAAAACCTCAAGAGAAATTGTTTTTAATGGAAAAATTTTGTGATTAAAAAAGTTCAATAGAGTAATTCTCTATTGAATTTTTTTAGTTTTGATTTAAAAATCTATTTAATAACTGTTCTCTACATAAATTTTCAAACTCATCATTAATTGGTTCTAAAGCAATATTTTCATCATATTTTCTATCTAAGCAATATTTAATAATATAATCAGCAAGTTCTGGATTTTTAGAAAGAAGTGGACCATGTAAATAAGTTGCAATAACATTAGATTTAAAAAATCCTTCTTCTGAATCACCAAATTTATTACCATTTCCAAAAAGAACTTTACCAAAAGAATTAGAAATATCAAAAGTTTGTCCACCATGATTTTCAAAACCAATAACCTTAGTCTCTACACCATTTAAAGTAGCTTCAATAACAATATTTCCAATACATCTTTTCTTTCTATCAGGATTAGCAACTGTATAATAATCAAAAACTTCAAGACCAGGAATAATATTTCCTTCAACGCCTTTGTAATACTTACCAAATAATTGATAAGCACCACAAATAAGTAAGAAAAACACACCATTATTTACAGCATCTTTAATATTATCTTTATATTTAACTAAATCATCAGCTAAAATACTTTGTTCATTGTCAGCACCACCGCCGGCAAAAACAATATCATAATCATTAAAGTTTGGAGCATCATCACCAATAGAATATCTATCAATAATAGCTTTATAGCCACGAGCTTCAATTCTATATTTTAAAACTTGAACATTTCCATAATCTCCATATAATTCCAACATATCAGGGTATAAATATAAAATCTTAATTTCTTTCATTTTTACTAACATTCCTTTCTTACAAGGCACAAAATTTGATTAAAAATATTGTATTTTACAATTATTTTTCAAACTTTAAATCTCCTTTGAAGTATTATGCTCTTTTAAAGCATGTCTTGTTGGTTGCAAAGCAGTATAATTTGCAATAACATATTTTTTTGTTGAAGTTTTATATAAGCTTTTAACAGCTTCTTTTAAATCTAAATAAGGTTCTATTTTTTCAGCAGGGAAACCGCTAGTTTTTATTCTAATTGCAATATCATAAGCTCTAGTTCCAGAAGTTATAATTCTTGTAACATTATTCAAATTATTAAAATTAATATCCCAAATCCAAGAAACATCAAATCCATCTGCAATATTATCATTTAAAACAAATAATAGCTCTTTTTCATCATCATCTTCATTTAATATACGAAGACTTACATTGCTTCCAGTAGGGTTTTTAGCAAGATTTATTATTGTTTGTACACCACCAATTTCTATTTCTTCAAGTCTACCATTATTAAGGTTAAAATTAGCAAAAGCCTTTTGAATTGCTTCTTTTGGAATGTTGTATAAAGAGCAAACAGAATATACAGCAGTATAATTATAAATTAAATAAATACTATTTCCATTTATTTTATAAGTAGTTCCATCAATATCAAAACATCTATTTTTTAAATCAACATTTGATGCTGATTTATATATTTCGTTATCACCGAAATTGCAATTTGGACATTTGAATTTTCCAACATGAGAATATTGATAATATTCATATTCCAAACGTGTTTTACAGAAAGGACAGAATTTGCCTTCTCCAGCTTCTTTAATTGTATCTGTTGCAAAATTATATCTATCAACACTAAAATAATAAATGTTTTCATTTGAAGGATTAGCTTGTCCAAGTCTTGAAACATTTGGGTCATCATTATTTAAAATTA
>ERZ773210.1918-NODE-1918-length-18732-cov-3.991969_pt1 | contig 18732 bp, 18 predicted proteins | sample MGYA00580528_ERZ773210 | MGnify/ENA primary metagenome ERZ773210 (study PRJEB29015, sample SAMEA2737769) | human gut metagenome | biome: human gut; feature: human-associated habitat; material: faeces | place: China | collected 2012 ...
GCACGTTTCGTAAATTCTCCCGGCTCTGCTGGTCTTGCTCCATATTGGATCACAGTCTCCAGGATTTTTTTCATCATCAGAACACCACCATGACAGTCGATCTCCACTGTGTCTTCCGCTGTGTAGCTGTGAGGTCCTTTCATGATCAGGACCAGGACTTCATCGATCACCTCGTCCTGATCACAGATATATCCGTACTGGACGGTATGGGATCTGCTCAGATCGATCTTTCCTCCATTTTTTTTCTTAAAAATCTTCTCGATCACTTCAAATGCCTGTCCGCCGCTGATCCGGATGATCCCGATTCCGGAACTCGTCATGGCTGTGGCGATCGCCGCTATGGTATCTGTCTTCATATTCTATCTCCTATAAAAATCGAAAAAGAAAAGTGTACGCACAAAACGTACACTTTTCCATCACTGCCTATGCCTGCTGATTATCTGCATTGTCTGCACGATCTGCACTGCTGTTCTCTTTCTTTTCTCTTGGCCCTCTGCCGCCTTCGCGGTTCTCACGATTGCGGCCGCCTCTGTATTCCCGTCCCTCACGAGCTTCCCTCTTTAAAGAGATCACCACATGACGGAATGGATCTTCACCCTCGCTTCTGGTCACTACATACTTATCATTCTGTAATGCTGCATGGATGATTCTTCTCTCATAAGGATTCATTGGCTCTAAAGAAACACTTCTTCTGGTCCGTTTTACCTTATAAGCAATGTTTCTGGCAAGTGTCTCCAGCGTTTCTTTTCTTCTTGAACGGTAATTTTCGGTATCAAGCTTGACTCTTAAATAGCCATCACTTTCTTTATTCACTACCAGGCTTACTAAATACTGTAAGGAATCCAGAGTCTGTCCTCTCTTACCGATCAGAATGCCCATGTCATCGCCTGTCATATTAACAGCCAGTTCCCGCTCAGAGGCATCATAAGAAGTCTCAATCGTCACTTCCATGTTCATAGCGCCAAATCCCTGCTTTAAGAAATCAACGGCTGCTTTCTCGCAAGCCTCTACGTTGATCACTTTCTTTGGAGCATCTGCCTTCTTCTCCGGCTCTTTGGCTGCTTCCACGACCGGCGTTTCTTTCGGCTGCTCTGTTTTTGGCATCTTTGTTTCTGCCTTTGGCGCTTTCACCTCCGGTTTCGTCTCTGCCTTAACACATGGTTTCTCCTGGCGGAATTCCTGTTTTGGTTTCTCTTTCCGAGGCTCTCTTGCCGGTTTTACCGGTTCGATTTTCTTCTCATCCAGGGAGAAAATATCATCCAGATCATTTTCCTTTTTCTTCTTTGCCTGAATGACAACATCTTTTTTACCAATAAACCCCAGAAAACCTGCGCTTCCCTTTTCAATAACTGTATATTCCAGATTGTCACTGGTTGTTCCCAGCTGGATCAACGCCTTGGTAATGGCTTCATCCAGAGTCTTGGCAGTTACTGTAATCATCTCCATAGCTTCCCCTCCTATTTGCTATGTTTTTCGTTATACTTCTGAACCATGTTTGCTTTCGCTGCCAGACTGCCCGGCTTTGCATTCTGGTTATAATACTCATTGGACTCTTTGATGGTCTTCTGAGCTTTCTCAAGCTTCGCCTCTCTTACCTTCTCCTCTTTCTGCTCCTCTTCCTGAAGCTTCTTTAAGGTCTCACTGGCATTCATCGTGATCTTTGTTGGAGGAAGACCTTTCTTTTCGCGCTTTTTATTTGCTTTGGCAACATTTTTCGCGATCAGGTCATCAATATTGATCTTCTTTAAATATTCATTCACACCGATCTGCTGGATTACCTGGAAAGTACTGCTGGCTACCCAGTACAGACCGATACCTAACGGGAATGTGAAACAGAATACTGCTGACATCAGCGGCATTACCATATTCATTGTCTTCATGGAATTCATCATTGCGTCCTGCTGTGAATCACCACCCTGCTGTGCTGCCTGAGGCATCAGCTTTATGCTGAGTGTCTGTGTAGCCCACGCAAGAATCGGGATAAGAATCGCAACGATAGCAAGAAGAACAGATCCACCTACAAAAGCTGCTTTAATATAAGTCAGTGGCTGATCAGCGATATTCAGACCAAAGAAATTCTGCACATGTGAAATCTCTTTTGCAGTGCTGTTCAGCGTATCAGTAAATCCTGCAAACTGGCTTGTCTCAGCAAGTGTTTTCCACTGGGAAGGTGATAATGCATACAAAAAGTCTGTGACTGAATTACTTGTAGCTTTACTTCCATCCATAATAAGCTGAACTCTTGTCATCTTATTATCTGTGATAAACTGCTGAAGGATATCTGTATATCCGTTTACACCTGTAATACTGGTAACTGCAGATGCAAGGATATCCCTTACACTTCCTACATATGCCGGAATTTTATAAATTACCTGATATAAGGCCATCAAAATAGGGAACTGGATTGCAAGCTGTACACAGCTTCCTGTAGGAGATACGCCGTATTTCTGATATACAGCCTGTGTTTCCTCCTGCATTTTCTGCATTGCAGCAGTATCGTTGTTTTTTCCCTTGTACTTCTTTTGAATTTTCTGAAGTTCCGGCTGCATGATCGCACTCAGCTTAGAGAATTTCTGCTGTTTAATCTGCAGTGGGGTCATAAGAGCATAAATAAGGATACTGAAGATGATAATACAAAGACCGATATTCTGAATTCCAAAGATATTCAGCAATCTGTAAATACCATCCATGATCCATCCCATAACGGTCGCAAGCTGACCAATGATAGGAGTGCTGCTCTTTGTCGCTAAAATCATTTCCAAGTTCATTTCCTCCTAGAATCCATAAATGACAGGAGGTTCCTTCGATCGATCAATATTCAATTTTCAAGTACATTCCTGTCTTTACGGTACAGGGTCATAGCCTCCGTGGGAAAAAGGATTACAGCGAAGTATCCTCCATACCGCAAGAAGACCACCCTTTAATGCACCATATTTTTCGATTGCTTCTAAACCATATTGAGAACATGTGGGAATATAAGGACATTTTGTTCTCTTCATCGGTGATATATACTTTTGATAGAGTTTAATTATTCTGATCAGAAACTTCTTTATCATTGTTCTTACCTGCTATGCAGTGCTTTCCCGCCAGATGCATCAGCGCACTCTCTATCTCTTGATAGGTTCTGTCCTTTGCCTGTGGGCGTGCAACTACTACAATGTCCAAACTGTTTTCAAATTCCGCTTCATTCAACCGATAACTCTCTCTTATCAATCTGGTGAGTCTGTGGCGAACCACACTATTCCCTACTTTTTTACTTACTGATATTCCCAGACGATTCTTCATGTACTGATTTTTCAGTACGTACATCACCAGATACCGATTACCTTTTGATGTTCCATTTCTGTATACTTTTTGAAAATCTTGATTTTTTTTTAAGGACTCTGATCTTTGCATAGAATCCCCTTTCCTGATCTCTTTTTTAAGAGAAGAAAAGACCACATAATTGCGGTCTTATTCTTAGGCTGATAAATGCTTTCTTCCTTTTAATCTTCTGGCAGCTAATACTTTACGACCACCCTTTGTGCTCATACGAGCTCTGAAACCATGAACTTTTGCTCTGGATCTCTTTTTTGGCTGAAATGTCATTTTCATAGGTAAAGCACCTCCTTTATCTATTATCCATGTTAAATTTTGTAACTTTTTAAGTATGACAGACACCGGATTCTACAACTCTCCTGCCCGCCAACTTTACTTATTAGAACATCATTTCAATTATATTCATAAAGGGTGGATTCGTCAAGTATTATTTACACAAAGATTTAAATGGTTTTTTATGCCATTGTGGATTACATAATTGGTTTACGTAATATTATCCACATTTTGTGGATAACTTGTGGATAACTTGTGGAATACCTATATATCTTTCCACTTTCTCCTGTCTATTTTACACATATCTTCAAAAAAATGCTTTTATTTCTACTTTTCTTACTGTGCATAAAATTATCCCCATTTTTTATCGTTTTTAAAAGAATAACGTCACATTATGGTAACCGGAATTGGCTTTTCCACTGTTATCCACACTAATCCACATAAAAAGTGGGGATAACTTTTTTCCACATTTCCCTCAAATATACATTGCGAAAACAGGCATTTTATTATAATATATATAAGGATATTTATGTCTTTTTTAAGAATACGGTCAGAGTTTGTGGAAAACTCAATATTATCAATACACACTTAATATAGAAGTAATACGAACCGGGAGAACCAGAAAATGAACAAAGTTGTGGAAAAATGGGACGAAATCCTGCAAATCGTCAAGACAGAACATGATCTGTCAGACGTTTCTTTTAATACCTGGCTAAAACCACTTACTGTTTACGAAGTAGTTGACAATGTTGTCACTATTATCGTGCCTTCAGAGCAGGTAGGTCTCAATTATATAAGTAAAAAATACAAACTTCCACTTCAGGTAACGATCAGTGAAGTTACCGGAATGGAAAACTGTGACATCAATTTCATATTGCCGGAAGATGTTCCGAAAAAAGAGGAAGTTTCTCCAAAAGCGCAGTCTCAGGACGCACGCTGCGAGGAAGCTCATTTGAATCCAAAATACACTTTTGATACCTTTGTAGTCGGAAGCAATAATAAATTTGCCCAGGCAGCAGCTCTTGCAGTTGCCGAATCCCCGGGTGATACCTACAATCCGCTCTTTATCTATGGCGGTGCAGGTCTGGGAAAAACTCATCTGATGCATTCTATTGCTCATTTCATTATTGATCATGATGAAAACAGCAAAGTACTTTACGTTACCAGTGAAGAGTTTACCAACGAACTGATCGAAACAATCCGTAATGGAAATAACTCGGCAATGACCAAGTTTCGTGAAAAATACAGAAACATTGATGTTCTTCTTGTCGACGATATTCAGTTTATTATAGGAAAGGAATCTACACAGGAAGAATTTTTCCATACCTTTAACAGCCTGCACAGTGCCAAAAAACAGATTATTATTTCATCAGATAAACCTCCAAAAGATATGGAAATCCTGGAAGAACGTTTCCGTTCACGATTTGAATGGGGCCTGATCGCAGATATCACACTGCCGGATTACGAAACCCGAATGGCAATTCTTCATAAGAAGGAAGAAATGGATGGATATGATATTAACGAGGAAGTAATCAAATACATTGCAAACAATATTAAATCCAATATCCGCGAACTGGAAGGCGCGATCAACAAGGTGATGGCTTTTGCCAAACTTGAAAAAAAGGAAGTTACACTTGAACTTGCCGAACAGGCGTTAAAGGATATTATTTCCCCTGATGAAAAGAAAGTCATCACGCCGGATTATATTATTTCCATGGTTGCTGAACATTTTGATGTTACAGTGGATGACCTCTGTGGAAATAAGCGTAACTCCAAAATTGTAACCCCCCGCCAGATTGCCATGTATTTATGCAGAGAAATCATCTCAACTCCGCTGAAATCTATCGGAAAATGTCTTGGAAATCGTGATCATACTACCATTATGCACGGCATCGACAAAATTGAAAAAGAAATCAACAACGATGAAAACCTTAAAAACATCATCGAAACTTTAAAGAAAAAAATTAATCCACAGGGATGAGGATAACTGACTGTATAACATGTGTATAAGATGTTGATTGAATGTGTATAAGTGTGTATAACTTTTCGCCGCTTTTTGGGCGCTTCGGTTATACACAAGTTATACACATACTTTAAGCACACCTTTACACGAAGTTATCCATATCCGAACTCCTTGAAAAATCAACCTTCAATGGAGTTTTTCACATATTCACATCCCCTACGGCGGCGACGACGGATTCCTTTTATATATTTATCTATAAAAAACCACATCACCCAAGAAAGGAAGTTATACACATTATGAAAATCATTTGCCAGAAAATCAACTTGCTCAAAAGTGTAAACATCTCACTGAAAGCAGTTCCCTCTAAAACAACAATGCCAATTCTGGAATGTATTCTGATTGATGCTACTACAAACCAGATCAAATTTACTACTAATGATATGGAACTCGGTATAGAAACAATTGTTGACGGAATCATTGAAGAAAAAGGAATCATTGCGCTGGATGCAAAAATTTTCTATGAAATCATTCGTCGACTGCCAGACAATACGGTAACTATTAAAACAGATGAGAAACTTACTGCCACCATTACCTGTGAGAAAGCAAAATTCACGATACCTGGTAAATCCGGAGAAGATTTTGCATATCTCCCACTGATTGAGAAAGAAGAAAGTCTTACTATCTCTCAATTCACATTAAAAGAGATGATTAGACAGACTATTTTCTCAATTGCCTCCAATGAAACCAATAAGCTGATGACCGGTGAACTTTTTGAAATCAAAAATAACTACCTGAAAATAGTATCTCTCGATGGACATCGTATTGCGATCAGACGTATGGAACTGAAAAAAGATTATGCTGACCGCAAAGTGGTGGTACCTGGCAAAACACTTAATGAGATTAGTAAGATTTTATCCGGTGAAATTGATGATATTGTAAATATTTATTTCTCAAAAAATCATATTTTATTTGAGTTTGACCAGACTATTGTTGTTTCCAGATTAATCGATGGAGAATATTTCCGTATTGATCAGATGCTTTCCAGCGATTACGAAACCAAAATTAAAATTAATAAAAAAGAATTTCTGGACTGTATCGACAGAGCCACTCTGTTGGTAAGAGAGGGAGAAAAGAAACCGATCATTATTGAAATTACAGATAATTCTATGGAATTACGTATTGATTCTGCAATGGGTTCCATGAATGAAAATATTGATATTGATAAAGAGGGCAAAGATATCCTTATTGGCTTTAATCCAAGATTTCTGATCGATGCACTCAAAGTAATCGATGATGAAACAATCAGTATCTACCTCGTAAATCCAAAAGCACCATGTTTTATCAGGGATGACGAGGAAAATTACACATATTTGATTCTGCCTGTAAATATCAACCAGAATCAGGCAAGATAGGGAGTAAATGAAAATGGAAGAAATTAAAATCAGAGATGAATTTATAAAACTGGGGCAGTTATTGAAACTTGCAGATATGGTTCAGGACGGGGTTGAAGCGAAATATGTGATCACTGACGGACTGGTAAAAGTAAACGGAGAGGTAGATGACCGTCGTGGCCGAAAGGTTTATGAAGGCGACATCGTTTCTTATGATGGAAAAGAAATTAAAGTGATCAGGTGAATAAATGTATATTGAATCTGTTCAGTTAAAAAATTTCAGAAATTATGATTCTCTGGAACTCGATCTGGCACAGGGGACGAATATATTTTACGGCAATAACGCTCAGGGAAAGACCAATATCCTGGAGGCACTTTATCTTTGCGGAACTACAAAATCGCATAAAGGAAGCAGAGATAAGGATATGATTCAGTTTGGAAAGGATGAATCTCATATCAGGATGATGGTAAAAAGAGATGAGCTTTCCTACAGGATTGATATGCATCTTAAAAAGAATAAAGCAAAAGGCGTTGCGATCAATGGTCTTCCTATCCGGAAGGCCAGTGAGCTTTTCGGAGTAGTTAATCTGGTGTTTTTTTCTCCTGAGGATCTGAATATTATAAAAAATGGTCCGGGTGAGAGAAGGAGATTTCTTGATCTGGAACTGTGCCAGTTAGATAAAATATATCTTACAGATCTGGCTTCATATAACCATATTGTAAATCAGAGAAATAAATTGCTGAAGGATCTCAGTGTTCAGCCTTCACTTAAAGATACACTGGATATCTGGGATATACAGATGGCTGAATATGGACGGAAAATTATTGACAAGCGCAGTGAATTTATTAAAGAACTAAATGAAACGGTTCGAAAAATACATGGTAATCTTACAGGGGGATTGGAAGAACTGAACGTTATTTATGAACCGGACTGTACAGCAGAGAAACTGGAAAGTACCATTTGTGCCAACAGAGAAAGAGATATGAGGATGAGACTGACATCCGCAGGCCCACACAGAGATGACCTGTGTGTAATGGCAAATGGGATTGATATCAGGAAATACGGTTCTCAGGGACAGCAGAGGACAGCGGCACTTTCACTTAAATTATCAGAAATATATATAGTAAAGAGAAAAATAAAAGACACACCGGTTCTGCTTTTGGATGATGTTCTGTCCGAGCTGGACAGCAGCAGGCAGAATTATCTTCTGGACAGTATCAGTGATATCCAGACATTGATAACATGTACAGGGCTGGATGATTTTATCAGTCATCAGTTTCAGATAAATAAGGTATTTCAGGTAGTTCAGGGAACAGTATCACAGCCTGTGTAAGAAGAAACAATCTTTTGACAAGGGTATGGGCTTATGATACACTGAGCATAATTATGGAAAGTTGGTGAATGCATTGGATAAAGAAGAATTTCGGATAAAACTTGAAGAGATTAATAAGCTGGTTCAGGACAAAGATTATAAAGGTGCCATGAACATTGTAGACAGCATAGACTGGAGACGCGTCAAAAATGTCCGCACCTTATGTGTTGTCGGTGAAATATATGCAGCAAACGGAAGATATGAGGACAGTAAGGAGATTTTCCTTCTTGCATATCATAAGGCATCTATTGGAAAAAATATTCTTTACCGTCTGATTGAGATCTCTCTGCGAATGGATGATATCAATGAAGCAGAAGAATTTTTTGAAGAGTATAAGCAGGTGGCTTCGAATGACAGTACACAATATATTCTGCAGTACAAGATTGCAAGGGCAAAAAATTCTTCATTAAATGAGCAGATCAGAATCCTGGAAGAGTATAAAGAACAGGAATTTACAGAGAAATGGTCATATGAACTGGCAGCCCTGTATTACAAAGCAGGAGAAAAACAGAAATGTCTGGATTTATGCAATGAAATCATTCTCTGGTTCAGTGAAGGCAAATATGTTATGAAAGCCTATGATCTTAAAATGAGAATGGGTGAGCTGACAGGTGCTGAGAAAGCAAAATTTGAGAAACAGTTTGTTCCGAAACTTCTTACACCAGAGCAGGCGAAAGAACTGGAGAAGAAAAAAACGGAAACAGAAGTAAAAGCGCAGGAAGAGCCTGAAGCTGAAGAAGTGGAAGAAACGACAGAAAACAATGAGCCGGAAGTTCAGGTCAGCATGGAAGGCATTCAGGAAAAGATTTCAAAGGGGATCAGGGATGTCTTTGGAGGTAAGACTCAGGAAGAGAAAGAAGAGTTTCCGGAAGAATCCATGGATATGGTTAACGAGGCCGGTATCACCAGGGAAGATGAGATTCCGGAAGAAATCATAAAGAGTGATGCGTCGCAGAAAGAACCTGAAAATGTTCCGGAATTGGAGGCAGAACCTGAAAAACCGGGGGCAGAACCCATGGCTGCAATTAAGATGCCTGAATTAAATATTCCGGCATCCATGAAAAATATGGAACTGAGCAAACCGCCGAAAGTTGAGGAAGTTGCTGAGACGAAACTGAATATGGATTCTTTTGATCTGGAAGGGAAAGAGTTGAATCTGGAGGATACGATCCTTGCTGCTGCCAGTGCGCAGGGAATTGAGATTCCGAAGGAAGAAGAGTCAAAAACAGAAGAAGTACAGGAAGAAAGTTCAGAAACTGATGTTGATGATAAAGAAATAAAAGCCCATGATATTTCAGAGGAACTGGAAGAACCGGATTTCCTCAGCGGAGATATACAAGATATAAAGGTTGCTGATCCAAAGCCGGATGAAGAACCGAAAAAGGAAATACCGGTGCAGCCGGAAATAGAAGAAGCTGAAGAAGATGATGAGGTTACAGAAGAAGATCTCAGAAGAGCTGAAGAGGAATTTCTCCATGGACCGATGGGGAATACAGATCTGAATCCGGAAGATGATACAGAGGGAACGGAAGAAGCCCAACCCCTGACAGAAGAAGAGGAGCTGGAACGTTTTATAGAATCTATCCAGCCGGAAAATGGAGCAGATCCAAGGGATATCGTACCAAGAGAAAAAGAACTTACAGATGATGAGAAGCAGTTATTTACATATTTTGTAAAGGTTCCGGGTATGAAAGAGCAGCTTGTGGATACTTTATATGATGTACAGATGGCTGCAGCAGACAAGACTTCTAAAACTGGAAATATTATTGTGATGGGCGGTAAGGAATGCGGAAAGACCAGACTGATCTCAGGCCTGATTCCGGCAATCTGTAAAGAACTGAATCTGGAAGCGTCAAAAGTAGCATATGTTTTTGCAGATCAGATCAACGGAAAAAATATTTATAAGATTTTTTCAAAGCTGGCAGGTGGCTTTCTTGTGATCGAAAATGCAAATCAGCTGACACCGGAAACAGTAGAGATGCTTGACAAAGCCATGGAAGTTAATACAGACGGACTTACAGTAATCGTGGAAGATGAGAAGATTGGTATGCGAAAACTGATTGCCAGATATCCGAAATTCGCAAAGAAGTTTACTTCAATGATCAATATTCCTGTGTTTACCAATGATGAACTTGTCAATTTTGCAAGGGTTTATACAAAAGAGAATGGTTATGCTATTGATCAGATGGGAATGCTTGCGCTGTATAATCTGATTGGAATTAACCAGAAAGAGGATTCTCCTATGAATGTTGGCGCAGTAAAAGAACTGATAGATGCTGCGATTGCAAAATCACAGGGAGGAATCCGTAAATTTAAACGAAATGTATCTAAGAAACGTATAGACAGAGATGGATATATTGTTCTGTACGAGAAAGATTTTACTAAATAATGCGTATTTGTACAGTTACAGGTAATAAAGAAAAAGGAGTAAAGATTATGCCCAGACCGTATCTAGGAGATCCAAAGTATACCATAGAAGTGCTTCAGAAGTATAATTTTGCATTCCAGAAAAGGTTTGGTCAGAACTTTCTGATCGATACTCATGTTCTGGATAAGATTATAGATTCTGCACAGATCACAAAGGATGATTTTGTATTGGAGATTGGACCGGGAATCGGAACCATGACACAGTATCTGGCTGAAGCAGCAAGGGAAGTGGCAGCAGTTGAGATTGATAAAACACTGCTTCCTATTCTGGACGACACTCTGAAAGATTGGGATAATGTGACAGTCATCAACAACGACATCCTCAAAGTAGACATCCGCCAGCTTGCACTGGAAAAAAATCAGGGGCGTCCAATCAAGGTTGTTGCCAATCTGCCATATTACATTACTACCCCGATCATCATGGGATTGTTTGAGAATCAGGTTCCTGTTGATTCTATTACTATTATGGTACAGAAAGAAGTTGCGGACAGAATGCAGGTAGGACCCGGAACAAAAGATTACGGGGCGCTTTCACTGGCTGTGCAATATTATGCGAAACCAAAGATCGTGGCAAATGTACCGCCCAACTGTTTTATGCCAAGACCTAAAGTGGGAAGTGCCGTGATCAGACTGGAACGATATGAAAAACCGCCGGTTGAGGTAAAGAATGAGAAGCTGATGTTTCGTATTATCAGAGCATCTTTTAACCAGAGAAGGAAGACACTGGTGAATGGTCTGAAGAATTCACAGGAGATACCATTTTCTAAAGAACAGATTGAGCAGGCGTTGGGGATGTGTGGACTTTCCCTGAGTGTCAGAGGAGAAGCACTGACACTGGCACAGTTTGCACAGCTGGCAAATGCATTTACAGAAATTTCATAAAAAAAGATAAATATAAAAAGCATCCGGTGGCTAAGCGGATGCTTTTTATATTACGTTCAAATTTATTTTTTAAAAGGAAGGAGAGTTAATTGCCTCTTCCGGCAATCAACATATGAAAAAGAAATTTTATAAAAATAACGTTGGCTTTATTATTTTTATGGCTTTAGTATATCCTGCAATTATGAGAAAATCGTGTTTAAGATGTGAAAAAAATTTGAACAAATGTCGAAGGAATTATGAAGACAGAAATTGGGATATTTATTTTACAGAAGGCATAAGATTTCTGATATAATGAGCCGGTAAATGAAAATGCCTGTTCATTGTCTGTAATCTGCTGACAGTGAAAAGACAGAGACTTATTATTGACTGGTAAAAGTATGGAGGTAATTAAATCATGAGAATAAAAAAAGCAGGAATACTTATTATTGCGGCAGCAATTACATGTACGACACCGGCAGTACCGGCGATGGCAGCAGATACTTCGGAATCTGTACAGGAGATTATTTCTGATAATGAGATTGATTCTCTTGTATCAGATCCGGACAAAGTAGTTGATATCATTATGTATGTGAAAAATGAGGCAGCAAAACAGGATATTTCAGATGATCAGATCAGATCGCTGATCCAGACTGCGGAGAGTACTGCAGGAGTTAGCCTTTCGGAGGAAGAAGAGAACAGAATCATAAAGATCGTTAAACAGATCAAGGATTCTGATATTGATGAGGAACAGCTCAGGAGTGCTGTGACGAAGGCATATGATAAACTGGAAGAAATGGGGATTGGTAAAGAAGAGGTAAAAGGAATCCTGCATAAACTGGCTGATTTTGCAAAGAGTCTTTTTGAGTAAAATCTGCTCATTCTCAAATCGTAACTGCGAAAAGACGAAATAGTTATGGAAGATTATGGGAGATATACAAGATAGACAAGCATAAAATAAAACAAGAACTATAAATATGTGGTAATTCTATAAAAAAATATTAAAAAATATAAAATAATTGTGCAAATAAACGAAAAGTTAACTGCAAGTTCATAATTTATTCATAAATGATTGCTACTATATAAATAGTTCGAAAGAACCTACGAAAGACGTTGTAATGTGTTATCATTACACATAAATTTTTTTCATAATAATAGCCCCGGTAAACCACTGCCGGGGCACTCCTCGTTTTACGGGGATTTTTTATTTTTTATCTGATAATTTTCCATATTTCTGGATTTCATTATTGAGTTCTTCCATGCGGGTATCCAGTTCTGCTACATATCGCGCACATTCTCTTAATTCTTTTGTGATATAGTCAGGTCCGTCTCCCTCAAATTTGTAATGCATCTTATGCTCCAGAGTCGCCCAGAAATCCTGTGCAACTGTGCGGATCTGAATCTCTACTTTGGTATCAATGATACTGTCGGAGAGAAAGACCGGTGTGGTAACCAGCATATGATAACTGCGGTAACCGCTCTTTTTAGGATTTTTCATATAATCACGTCTTGCAAGGATTGTCAGGTCATTTTGTTTGGAAATCATATCTGCAATCAGATAGATATCAGATGTAAAGGAACAGCTGATACGGATTCCTGCGATGTCATTTACATAGCGTACCATGTTCTCGATACTGGATTCATATCCATGTCGTTTCAGTTTTTTTACAATGCTTTCCGGAGTTTTGATTCTGGATTTTACATGTTCGATCGGATTGTATTTATGTCTGTGCTGAAATTCACCGTTTAGAATATCAATCTTTGTTTCTACCTGTTTAAGGGCAGACTGATAGACAAAAATAACTGTCTCCCAGTCATTCAGTTCTTTAAAATCCCTCAAGGGGACAGAATCATAATTCATGTATAATAATATCCTTTCCTGATACAGGCAGTTCCCCGTTGATTTTTGTAATCTCACAGGGGACTTGTTTATAGATTTGCTGTAGTTGGTTGATGATATTATTGTAACATATAAATATCCGTTTGTGTGAACTATCTGTATGAAAATTCAGATTTCCATTATTAAAGTGATTGTGTTATAATGTTTGAAAATAGCTGAGATGATATACTTTATTTGTAACTGTTCAGTATCCTGTAACAGATGGAGAAGAGTTACATTTATTCCAGGTAAAGGAGAAAACAGATAATGGCTGAATCAATGAAAGATTACGAAACAGAACTGGAAGCCTCTTTTAAGAAAATTGAAGAAGGGGATATTCTTACAGGAACTGTCATCAGTGTAGATGAAAAAGAAGTTGTGGTAGATCTGAAGTATTATGCGGAAGGCATTATTCCGGCAGAGGATTACAGCAGAGAACCGGGATTTTCTTTAAAGGAACAGGTGAATGTGGGAGATGAAGTTTCTGCGACTGTTGTGAGTAAAGACGATGGAAATGGAAATATTCTGTTGTCCAGAACAGAAGCAGCAGATGTGCTTGCATGGGATAAGCTGAAAGAATTAAAGGATTCAAAAGAAGTAATTGATGTGGTGGTAAAAGGCATTGTAAATGGCGGCGTGATCGCCTATGTAGAAGGTGTACGTGGATTTATTCCCGCCTCAAAGCTTGCCCTGAATTATGTGGAGGATACAAACGAATATCTGAACAAACCAATCCAGGTTCAGGTTTTTGATATTGATAAAGAAAAAGGAAGATTAATTCTCTCTGCAAAGGAAATATTAAGAGAAAAAGCAGAAGAGGAGAGAAAAACAAAAATCTCCAATGTGCAGGTCGGACTTGTAACAGAAGGTGTTGTTGAGAGCTTACAGCCATATGGTGCATTCGTAGATCTGGGAAATGGTCTGTCAGGTCTGGTTCATATTTCACAGATCTGTGAGAAGAGAATTAAGAAACCATCAGAAGTTCTGACAGTTGGAGATAAAGTAAAGGTAAAAGTAACTGCTGTCAAAGATGGAAAATTAAGTCTGAGCATCAAAGAGGCAACAGATATGATGGCTAAGGAAATTGAGGAGGAAGTGATCGAGCTTCCAGATTCAAAGGAAGAGGCTTCCACATCTCTTGGCGCACTTTTTGCAAACATTAAATTAGATAATTGAGGTTAGAATCTGTATGAGAAATCAGGAAAAAATATTTGTAATAGGTCACAAGAATCCGGATACGGATTCCATCTGTTCAGCAATTGCCTATGCGGACATCAAAAACAGGACTTCTCAGAAGGTGAAATACATTCCAAAACGTGCAGGACAGATCAATGAAGAGACAGAATATGTGTTAAATCGTTTCGGCATGCAGCCGCCGGGATATCTGTCTAACATTGGAACACAGATAAAAGATATGGATATCCGTATGAGTCCGGAAGCTGATAAGAGTATGTCTCTGAAAAATGCATGGGATCTGATGATGGAGAAAAGTATCGTATCTCTTCCGATCAGAGACAGAGAAGGACAGCTGGAAGGTCTGATCACAATCGGTGATATTGCTAAGACTTATATGGATACAACGGACAGTTATCTGCTGTCAAGAGCGAAGACACAGTACAGAAGAATTGCCGAGACAATTGCTGGTACCGTAGTAGAGGGAAATGAGCATGGATATTTTACAAAAGGAAAAGTTCTGGTGGGAACTGCAAATCCGGAAATGCTCAAAGCCTATATTGAACCGGATGACCTGATAATCATGGGAGACAGAGAAGAGGATCATCTTCAGGCGATTGCGCAGAATGTTAGCTGTATTATCGTTGGTATGGGAATTGAAGTCAGCGAAAAGGTGATAAAGCTTGCTCATGAGAGAGAAATTGTAATTATTATGTCTCCGTATGATACATTTACGATCGCAAGACTGATCAACCAGAGTATTCCTGTACGGTATATTATGAAAACAGATAATCTGGTTACTTTTAATACAGAGGATTTTACGGATGATATTCAGAATGAGATGATCAAACACCGTCATCGTGCGTTCCCTGTAATTAACAAAAAGGGAAAATGTATCGGAACAATTTCCCGAAGAAATTTCCTGGATATGCACAGGAAAAAAGTAGCACTTGTGGACCATAATGAGAAAGATCAGGCAGTTGACAATATCGATAAAGCTGAAATTGTGGAGATTATTGACCATCATAAACTGGGTTCTCTGGAAACTATGGTACCGATTTCTTTCAGAAATCAGCCGGTTGGATGTACAGCAACGATTCTGTATGAAATGTATGGGGAGCAGAAACTTGAGATTTCACCGAGTATTGCGGGGCTTCTCTGTGCTGCGATTATTTCAGATACACTGATGTTCCGTTCACCTACCTGCACATTATCTGACAAGATGGCGGCAGGTGCGCTGGCACTTATTGCAGGAATCAATATTGAGCAGTTTGCAAAAGAGATGTTTAAAGCAGGAAGTAACCTGAAAGACAAATCACCGGAAGAAATTTTCTATCAGGATTATAAGAAATTTATTGCTGAGGATGAGATCAACTTTGGTGTTGGACAGATCAGTTCTATGGACAGCGATGAGCTGGCAGAAATCAAAGAGCGTCTGGTTCCGTTTATGGTCAGCGAGTGTGGCCGTCATGGTGTTACCCGCGTATTCTTTATGCTTACCAATATTATTGAGGAATCTACAGAGCTTCTCTATTATGGTGAGGGAAGTGAGGAAATGGCACGTATTGCTTTTCATATGGAGCCAAAGGATGGTGTATTTGATCTGAAAGGCGTTGTTTCACGTAAGAAACAGCTGATTCCGGCACTTATGGAAGCTGCACAGGCCGGACAGAACGATTACAACTGATGGCAGCAGACAGAATAGCTGAGGATAATAAGAAATGGAAAAAGAAACCTGGAAAGCAGGAAATATGCTTTATCCACTTCCGGCAGTTATGGTAAGTGTTTCTGACGGAGAGGGGAATGACAATATTATTACAGTTGCATGGGCAGGAACTGTCTGCACGAATCCGCCGATGGTGTCTATTTCTGTGCGGCCATCCCGTTTTTCCTATGATATGCTCAGAAAGACGGGAGAATTTGTAATAAATCTGACAACAGAGAAACTGGCATATGCAACGGATTACTGTGGAGTCCGTTCCGGCAGGGATGTTGATAAATTTAAAGAAATGAAGCTTACCAAAGAGAAGGCGGATTTTGTGAAAGCTCCCATGATCGCAGAATCTCCGGTGAGTATTGAATGCAAAGTAAGGCAGGTTCTGGAATTGGGTTCCCACCATATGTTTCTGGCGGATGTGCTTGCAGTTCATGCTGATCCGCAGTATATGGACGAGAAGAAGAAATTTCATCTGAATGATGCGAAACCTCTGGTGTATTCTCATGGTGAATATCTGGGAATTGGTAAAAAACTGGGAACATTTGGATACAGCGTTAAAAAAAAGAAGAAAAAATCCGGAAAAAAGAAACAGTAATCCGCAATTTGCAGACGCAGACAATGTATGATAAAATGAAAGGACATAAACATGAATAATGTGACATTAATAGGAATGCCCGGTTCAGGGAAAAGTACAATAGGAGTTATTCTTGCAAAAGCATTGAGATATGAATTTCTGGATTCGGATCTTCTGATACAGAAACAGGAGAAAAGAAAGCTTTCAGAGATCATAGAGCAGGACGGACCGGAAAAATTTAAGGAAATTGAAAATCAGGTTAATGCAGACATTCATGTGACAGATACGGTCATTGCACCCGGCGGAAGTGTTATTTACTGTGATGAGGCAATGGAACATCTGAAGTCTATAGGTAAGGTTATATATCTTAAATTATCACTGGAATCTTTATCCAAAAGACTGGGAAATCTGAAAGGCCGCGGAGTTCTGTTAAAGGACGGTCAGAGCCTGAAAGATCTGTATGAGGAACGTGTACCTCTGTACGAGAAATATGCAGATATTACCATTGATGAAGAGGGGAAAGATTTGGATGAAAGTCTTCGGGCAATTCTGGAGATAATACATATCAAAGAGCAGGGAAAGTGATTATTACAGCTCGGGAAAAGGACAGTGGTAAATAATTTTTGTTTACAAATGATAAATATATGATATAATATACAACTGACTTTAAAATAGGATGATCGTTTAGTATAAACATATATGCATTTGAAACAGAAGTTACATGTTCGCAGAAAACGAAAAACAGAGTGAACAGTGACCATTAATTCTGCTCATGGAGTGAAAATAAATAAGAGGTGTGATATGGAACAGTATGTTATAAAAGGAGGCAACCCTTTAGTCGGTGAAGTTGAGATTGCCGGTGCCAAGAATGCGGCACTTGCTATTCTTGCAGCAGCCATAATGACTGATGAGACGATTCTGATAGAGAATTTGCCGGATGTAAGGGATATCAATGTATTGCTTGAAGCGATCGCTGGTATTGGAGCACAGGTAGACCGTATTGATAAATCTACTGTGAAGATTAACGGATCTACAATTGGAGATGTAAGTGTTGATTATGAATATATCAAGAAGATCAGAGCTTCCTACTATCTGCTGGGAGCACTTCTTGGCAGAAACCAAAGAGGTGTGATCGGTTATCCGGGCGGCTGCGTGATCGGAAAACGTCCGATCGATTTTCATCTGGATGTGCTCCGGGCAATGGGAGCAGAGATACTTGATGATGGCGGAATGCTGATTGCAAAGGCGGAAACGTTTTGCTGAACAACATTCCGTTTTCCATATCCGAGTGTCGGGGCGACGGAGAATGCGGTGATGGCTGCTGTGCTGGCGTCCGGTACGACGAAACTCCTCAACTGTGCGCGGGAGCCGGAGATCGCGGAACTCTGCGGATTTTTGCGGTCCATGGGAGCGAAGATCAGCGGGGAGCGGACCGGGACCATCACGGTGACTGGAGTGGAAAAGCTCTTTCCGACAAACCATGTGACAGCGGGAGACCGGATCCGCCCCGGGACATACCCGGCGGCGCCACCGCCCTCCGGCGGCGAGATCGAGATCACCGGAGTGGAGCCGGTCGTCCTGGTGGAACCGTTAAAGGCACTCCGGAAAATGGGGGCCGGACTCCGGATCTTCGGGGCAGCCGGTCCGAAGGCGAGGATCCGCATGGTGATGGAACGGCGCCCGGCCGGGATCACGATCGATACCGGACCGTATCCGGGATTTCCGACGGATCTGCAGTCAGTCTTTCTCGCGGCGGAGGCGTCGGGAACCGGGGAGAGCCAGATCC
>ERZ773210.1919-NODE-1919-length-18721-cov-10.307029_pt1 | contig 18721 bp, 9 predicted proteins | sample MGYA00580528_ERZ773210 | MGnify/ENA primary metagenome ERZ773210 (study PRJEB29015, sample SAMEA2737769) | human gut metagenome | biome: human gut; feature: human-associated habitat; material: faeces | place: China | collected 2012 ...
ATTATCAAAACTTTGTGTAAATTTGCAGCGAAAAGTGTATCTCTTACTAAGAGATCTACCGATTTCTTCTTTTCTCATGAAAATATATATTTCACATTATCAGGTTATTACTACCCGTTTGATACGTATTTATTCCCTATCTCGTGAGTATTAAAAAGTGCAAAACAATTTTTTCAAGAGCACTCGGGCATTTTTTGAAAAGACTTAATTGTTTTTGAGAAGGATTTAAAGCTTTTTCAAAGAGTGATAGCTCATCTCGAAAAGCATATTGCGATTGCTTAACCTCGGTCTTGGTTAACGGAGATTTTACTTTCATTAATTAAAGAAAAGGCGGAAACATTGTCTTCGTTTTATATCCAACTTGAGAATCTTAACAGATGTCAACGTATCGTAATGAAAAGACCTTGAGGTTTTAAAAAAAGACCAAAGAGTTTCTGAGAAAGACTTAAGTGTTTTAGAAAAAGACCTTGGTCTTTTTTCTAAAACGTTTCGACCTATTTATTTCACTTGTTCCTCGTATTTTTGTATCTTACTTATTTCCTTTCACGCTAACGTTTTGTGTAGCAACAGGTTGGCTTCATGATATGTGTGAAACCTACTTTCAACTAATCTTGTTGAGGCTGTTTTTAACCGAGGCAATATAGGAAAGATTATAAGTCTGAATCAGCCGATATGCAATGCCAGCAATACCGTCAGTGGCAAATAATCTTTTAGGTCTTCTCTCAATAATTTCAGAGCCTGCTGAATGCGGTAGTCTATTGTCTTGGGGGATACATTATAAGTAACGGCGATATCTTTATAGCTCATGCCTTTAAAGCGATGCATAATGAATGCTGTTTGATAGGATTCGGGTAATGCAGCTATTGCCTTTTCAATTCTTTTGGTCAGTTCTTTTATTTGATAGTAATTCACATCTTCCGGCATTTCCTGATTCTTGGTATAGAAAACTGCTTCTGCCCGGTTGATGATTTCTTTCTTGGCTATCAGATTCAATGCCCGATGGTAGGTCATTTTAAAAAGATATTGGCTAAGGGAAGATTCGATTATTAGCTCCGAATGTTTTTCCCATATCCAAAGCATGATTTCCTGAACAATTTCTTCCGCATCTTCCAGCTCAACAAAGCGGCGGGCATAAGCGCATAACATCGGATAATACTTCCTGAACAGACTGTCGAATGCTTGTTGTTCCCCCTTTCGGAGGGAACTCAATAGAGCCATATCTTCCATATTTCTGTCTGTTTTCATCTTGATTATTCCTCGTTAACTCGTCTGCAAAGATAAGTTTTTCATTTATGCTTTTAATACTAAAACATCTTTTTTCAAAAAAATACCATTTTTTGTTTAGGAATCTTTCTTCGGGGTTTGTCTTAATAATAAATGAGCTCTCAAAAATGACAGATACAGATAATACATATAACAACATAGAGGAGCTGTTGCCTCGTTTCTGTGAAGGAATGACAACAGCGGCAGAAAGTCGGTTGGTGGAAGAATGGATAGAACAAGATGAATCTCATCGTAAAATAATGAATCAGATTCATGCGCTTTATCTGGCCACCGATACATTGCATGTGATGAAAAGTGTAGATACGGAAAAGGCATTAAGGAAGGTAAAAGGTAGGATGAACAAAAAAAGAATCTCTTGGTGGGAATGGACACAACGAATAGCTGCGATGTTGTCCATCCCGCTATTGATTGCTGTTTTGTGGATGTATCAGGATAAGGATGAGCAGCAGGAGGTGGCTCAAATGGTTGAAATAAAGACAAATCCGGGAATGACTACCTCGGTTGTATTGCCCGATAACACTGTTGTTTATTTGAATTCTGAGTCTTCATTGCGTTATCCTTCCCGCTTTGTGGGCGAAAGCCGTGAGGTGGAATTGATTGGTGAGGCTTATTTTGATGTGACGAAGGATGAGGAAAGACGTTTTGTGGTTTCTACTGCACATCAGTCACAAATAGAAGTATACGGAACCGGTTTTAATGTGGAAGCTTATGCTGCCGATGGTCGGATATCGACTACACTGGTGGAAGGCAGTGTCGGCTTTTTCTTTAAAGATAAAGCAGGAGAAGCTAAAATGATAAAGTTGAAACCTTATCATAAGCTGGTGTATACTCCGGAATCGGGTGAGACGAAAATGTTTGCTACTTCTTGCGAATCGGAGATTGCTTGGAAAGATGGTAAAATAGTATTTAAAAATACCTCTATGGAGGATATTCTCCATATGTTAGGCAAACGTTATAATGTAGACTTTGTTGTGAAGAGTAATCGTATTAAGGAGTATTCGTTTACAGGAACATTCTCTACACAGCGTTTGGAACGTATCTTGGAATATTTTAAAATCTCGTCCAAAATAAATTGGCGTTATTTGGACAGTGATGAAATTTCCGATAAGAAACAGCGGATAGAGATATATTAAATAAAACCTTATTAACCTTTTAGAAAATATTATGAAACAGAAAAGAGCGCCTTAAAACAAAAAACATGCGGAAGATATTGGCGTATCTACCGCATGGAAAAATGAAAACTTTTTAAAGCTTGTTTGGCGACAAGCTAAGATAACATTTTTATTAACCTCAGTCTTTACAAAATTATGCAAAATCCTTTTAGCATCCAAGTATTCTGGATGATAAAGTCGTTATGGCTATCATTTAACAAAATCCCTTTGTTTATGAGACTATGTGTTCTATTTCTTGCCTGCTCATTGAGCTTGACTCATGCAGCAGAAACGTATGCGCAAAAAACAAAAATCAGCATTGATGCTAGTAATCAAACAGTTGAAACAGTATTGAATCAGATTAAGGCAAAAACCGGTTTTGATTTCTTTTTCAATAATAAACATGTAGACTTGAATCGTCGTGTGTCTGTTTCGGCTAATCAAGGAAATGTGTTTGAAGTTCTGGAGAAGGTATTTGCCGGAACGAATGTTACTTATTCTGTTTTAGATAAAAAAATAATTCTTTCTACAGAAGGAACTAAAGCTGTTAAACAGGCTTCTACAGTGGTAAGTGGTACGGTACTGGATGCGACAGGTGAACCTATTATCGGTGCCAGTGTAGTAGAAAAAGGTACAACAAACGGTACTGTTACCGATATGGATGGTAAATTTACTTTGACTGTAAGTTCGGCTAAAGCGGAATTGGAAGTTTCTTATATTGGTTATAAGACACAGACTTTGAAATCTCAGGCCGGCAAGCCATTGTCTGTTACTATGAGTGAAGATACGGAAATGTTGGATGAAGTTATTGTTGTCGGTTATGGTACAATGAAGAAAAAAGACTTAACCGGTGCTGTTGCATCTGTGAAGATGGACGATGCTCCTGTGGGTACGGTATCTACTATCAGTCACGCTTTGGCAGGTAAGGCAGCCGGTTTGCAAGTAAATATGGTAAGTGCACAGCCGGGTAGTGGTTCTAACTTCCGCATCCGTGGTGCTGCTTCTGTCAATGCCGGTAACGATCCGTTGGTGATTATCGATGGTTTTCCGGTAAATCCGACTTCGGACGATGCTATTAAAACGGGTAAATATGATGCGGGTAGTTCGGATAATATTTTGGCTTCTATCAACCCGAATGATATTGAGTCTATCGAGGTCTTGAAGGATGCCAGCTCTACAGCTATTTATGGTGCACGTGCCGGTAATGGTGTAATCATCATCACTACTAAAAAGGGTAAAACAGGTGCTCCGAAAGTGACTTATTCCGGTACGGCTACTGTTCAGACACTGGCAAGTGATTATGATATGTTGGGTGCTCAAGACTTTATGATACAATCCAATCGCTATGCCAAGGAAGAATGGATGAGAGCAAACGGTATCGGTGTATATGGTGGAAAAACCGAAGGTGAGGCTTCTACTGCTTATAAGCCTTATTATACAGATGCTCAAATCAATGCTCCTGCCCATAATACAGATTGGTTTGACGAAATTACCCGTACAGGTTTTCAGACTCAACATAATATATCTGTTACAGGCGGTACTGAATCAACCAAATATCTGGTTTCAGGAAACTTCTTCAAGCAGAACGGTGTAGTGAAGAATAATGATATGGAACGCTATACGGGTCGTATTAATTTGGAACAGAAGGTTAGTAAGTATGTTAATTTAGGTGTTAACATGACTTTGTCCAGAAATCAAACCAATAACGTGCCTTTAGGTTCGGGACAGAATGAGAATGCAAGTATTATGGTGGCTGCTGCACAGTTTAATCCGCTGTTACCGATCAAAGATGAAAACGGGGATTACACATTGAACTCTCAGGCTGCTTTCTTGCCTAATCCGGTATCATTGCTGGAAATCACAGACAAAACAATGAAAGAAAGATTGCTTGCTACTGCGTTTGTTGAAGTGAAGCCTATTCAGGATTTGACTTTGAAGGCTAATTTCGGTATTGACCGTAATTACCAGAAGCGTAGTGTTTATATGCCCAAGACTACTTTGTATGGTCAGAAGAAAGGCGGACAAGCCGATATTGCTCAATATGACAAATCGGATTATTTGATGGAACTTACTGCTAATTATACCAAGAGATTGGGAGATCATAATTTTAGTGTTTTGGCAGGTTATTCATTCCAACGTTTTACAGATGAGTCATTGTATGCCGGCAACAGCCAGTTCTTGATTGACGGTTTCTTATATAATAATTTGGGAGCCGGAGCTTATCCGAAACCTTCTGTGGGCTCTTCGGCCTCAAAAGATGAAATGGCATCTTTCTTTGGTCGTGTAAATTATTCATATAAAGATCGTTATTTGCTGACTGCTACGTTGCGTGCCGATGGAGCTTCCAACTTTGCAGAAAATAATCGTTGGGGGTATTTCCCGTCGGTAGCTTTGGGCTGGAGATTTACCGAAGAAGAGTTTATGAAACCGATGACTTCTGTTCTTTCTAATGGTAAATTACGTGTCAGTTTCGGTCAGACCGGTAACTCTAATATCGGTAACCGTGCTATCAGTTACTATCAGACCGGTAATAACAATGAATTCGGTGGCACAGAGTCTATTGGCGTGTATTTGAGTCAGATGGGTAATCCTGATTTGAAGTGGGAAACTACTACAGAATGGAATGTTGGTCTTGATTTGGGATTCTTCAATAACCGCTTGAATGTAACTGCTGAATATTTCCGTAAGGTAGTTTCCGATTTGCTGGCTGAACGTAGTTTGCTCACTTTTAATGAGGCAGATAAAATTGCCGCCAATATAGGTAAAACCCAAAGTCAGGGATTTGAATTGACAATAAACACTACTAACTTTAACTCAAAGGATTTTAGTTGGAATACAGACTTTACTTTCTCATTCTATCGTGATAAATGGAATACTCGTGATGCAAGCTGGAAGCCTGCTGCTTATTCACAGTATAATGCTCCTATCCGTTATATGTACGGATATCTTTCAGACGGTTTGATTCAGCCCGGAGAAACAGTAGACTATATGCCGGGTTCACTGCCGGGACAGGTAAAGATTAAAGATATTAATGGTTATGTATATAATGAGGATGGTTCTGTTCAGGTAGATAAACACGGTATTCCTTTGAAGTCCGGTAAACCTGATGGTAAATTGGATGATGCCGACAAAGTAATATACGGAAGTTCGGACCCGGGTTATTTGATGGGATTGAATAACACTATCCGTTATAAGAACTTTGATTTTAATATTTATTTCTATGGACAATTCAATGTCTTGAATGCCGGCTCTTATAAAGACCTTTGGTTGACAGGTGCTGACGGTATGACAGGTATTGTAAATATGTATCGTGGCTACAATATGCCTACCAGTGCAGCGGAAACATGATAATCAGTCTGCTTCTCGTCCCGGTTATTTCCAGAACAAGAGTACTTGGGGAATTGGTGACTATTATCTGCAAAAAAGCTGGTTTGTACGTTGCCGTAATATAACTGTGGGTTATACTATCCCGGTTAAAAAGGCATTGTCGAGCATTCGTGTTTATGCAGATATCAATAATCCGTTTACTATTACTCCGTATGACGGTCTCGACCTTGAGACAGATAATTCTGTTTGGGCATATCCTAACGTACGAAGCTTTAGCTTAGGATTGGATATTACATTTTAATAACCTATAAAAGATAAGATTGAAATGAAAAAGATATTATCAATATTTTCCGTAGTATTGGCTGCGACTGCATTTTGTCCTTCTTGCACTAATCTGGAGTCTGAAATGTATAATGTGATTAATCCCGGTATATTTCCTAAAAATGAAGAAGATGCGAAGGCTTTGGTGACTTCTGCCGCTTATGCTCCTTTCCGTTCGAACTGGTATAGCGGATTGTATGCTTCTTCGCAGGGAGGTATTCATGTCATCAGTGATATGAGTACTGATATCGGTGATTGTCAGTGGGATGATGCAGTTTGGCCGGATATGATTCAGATGAATTTTACAGCCAATTCCGGTGGGCTGACTACTACTTACAGTACTTATATCCGCGATATAAGTAAAATGACTTTAACTATGGAGCGTATTGTCAATGTTCCTATGAATGAGGAAGTGAAAGCACGTTTGGATGCAGAATTGCATTGTGGACGTGGATGGTTGGCTTATATCCTTTATGATATGTATGGTCCTATTCAGATTGCTTCTTTGGATTTGTTGAATAATCCATTGTCTGATGAAGTAGCTCCTCGTGTATCGCGGGAGGAAATGGTGAAATTCATTGAAGATGATTTGAAGGCTGCCATTGCTGTTCTTCCGGCAACTTATAAAGTATCGGATACGAATTATGGCCGCTTTACCAAAGGGTTGGCCTATACTGTATTGATGAAACTTTATATGCATGAACAGAATTGGGCAAAAGCTGTAGAATGTGGTCGTGAATTGATGAAGCCGGAATATGGTTATAGGTTGATGGATAACTATAAGGATATTTTTACATTGGAGAATGAAGGCAATGCTGAAACAATTTGGGCATGTGTTTGCAGTCGCAGTGTGAATCAGCAGATGTGGCTGGCTCATGTTATTTCCAGCGAGTACCCGACTAAAAATCCAAATATCCAGAAATGGGGCGGCTATCGTGTTCTTTGGGATTTTTATCATACTTTCGATTCGGCTGACAAGCGTTTGGAAGTATTGGTAGGCGACTTTGTTGCAGAAGACGGAACTCACTATAATGAAGAAAATCCCGGTTCTGTATTGATAAAAGGCGCAATGCCTGTTAAGTATGGTGAAGATCCTGATGCTACCGGCGAAGAAAGTCAGGTTGACTGGATTGTATACCGTTATGCCGATGTGCTTACTTTGTTGGCTGAGGCGATTGTTCGCGAAGGTAATACTGTGACTCCGGAAGCTGTAGAACTGCTGAATATGGTACATACACGTGCCGGACTTCCTGCTTACACTATGGCTGACTTTGCCGGAGCTGATGCCTTCCTTGAAGCGGTGCTGACAGAGCGCGGACATGAATTATGGTTTGAAGGTGTTCGCCGTTCGGATTTGATTCGTTATGGAAGATATATTGAGTATGCTCGCAAATACAAACAGTCGCCCACAGCACAGGATTATATGACCCTGATGCCGCTGCCGCAAAGTGTAATAGACGAGAGTAAAGGTAAGATTATCCAAAATCCCGGATACTGATAATTAAGATAAAGAGGCTGCTGGGAAAATAAATCCGGCAGCCTTTTTTAGAACTATATCTTTTATTTATACCTTTGACTCTCTAATCTAATATCTCATTATTATGAAACAGCGTTTGTTGGCTTTGGATGTGCTTCGCGGACTGACGATAGGAGGCATGATACTGGTGAACAGTCCCGGAACATGGAGTTATGTTTATCCCCCTTTATTACATTCTTCCTGGAATGGTTTGACGATGGCGGACGTCATTTATCCTTTGTTTATGTTTATGATGGGAATGTCCATGTATATTTCTCTGAAGAAATTCTCCTTTACTTTGGATAAGGCGTTATTTCTGAAAATTATTCGTCGTACTTTTCTTATTTTTATTATCGGTACATTTATTTATGGTACCGCTACTTTTCTGGGCACATTGCGTGAGGCATCTTTGCAACCCGATTTTGTTGGCAGCCCTTGGAAGGCGGCTTTTGCATCGCTGGCTCATGTACGCATATTGGGTGTGTTGCAACGCCTTGCATTGTGTTATGGAATAGGCTCATTGCTGGTCACTGCGGTCCGCCATCGTTATATCCCTTATCTGGTGGCAGTCATTTTGATTGTATATTATGGAATCTTGTTGGTCGGCAATGGATTTGTATACGGCCCGGAGAATATTCTTTCTCATGTGGATAAGTCTGTACTGGGGTTATCACACATGTATAATGACCGGGGAATAGACCCGGAGGGAGTGTTGAGTACGATTCCTTCTATTGCCCAAGTTCTGATAGGTTTCTGGTTTGGAAAGATTTGCATGGAGACCCCCGATATGAAAGATAAGTTGAACCGTTTGTTCCTTTATGGAGCTATGGGGCTGATAGCGGGCTTTCTGCTACAGGATGTATGTCCTCTGAACAAAAAGGTGTGGTCGCCTACATTTGTGTTGGTTACTTGCGGTTTTTCTGCTCTTCTTTTGTCTATTCTGCTGTGGTATATCGATGTGACGAAGAAATATCAGAAGACTTGGATTTTTGCCATATTTGGTGTAAATCCGTTGTTTTGCTATGTACTTAGTGAGATATTATATATATTAGCTGACAGTTTACCACTGCAAGAACAGAATATGCACGACATTATATATGCCGGTTTATCCGGTTGGTTGGGTGATAATGCCTTTACTTCATTTGTCTATGCTTTTCTTTTTGTGGGAGTTGTATGGTTGGTCGGAGCATATTTATATAAAAAGAAGATTTATATAAAGATCTGATGGAATTAATAAAGCATTCATTAATGGTTGGTTATTGATTATGAATAAATTATTGTTATGTGTGTTAGCTTTGGGCATGTCTTCCATGACTTTTGCCGGTAATGAAAATGTATTTGATCCTCCTGTTATGGGCTGGAGCTCGTGGAATACCTATCGGGTGAATATCAATGAGGCTTTGATAAAGAAGCAGGCCGATGCCATGGTGCAGAAAGGTTTGAAAGATGCAGGTTATAATTATGTCAATGTAGATGACGGATTTTTTGGTTGGCGTGATGAGCACGGCACGATGCAGACTCATCCGGAACGTTTTCCGAACGGACTGAAAGGGGTGGCAGACCATATTCATTCTTTGGGACTGAAAGCCGGTATTTATTCGGATGCCGGAAGCAATACTTGCGGTTCCATTTGGGATAAGGATGTCAACGGAGTAGGTTCGGGCTTGTATGGTCATGAGCATCAGGATGCCGATTTATACTTCAATGAATGGGGGTTCGATTTCATTAAGATAGATTATTGCGGTGCTTCTCAGGAGTTGAGTCTGGATGAGGAAAAACGATATACGGAGATTCGCCGTGCTTTTGATAAAGTGGCGGGTAACCATGTTTCCATTAATGTGTGCCGATGGGCTTTTCCGGGTACATGGGCAAAGAATATCGGCTGCTCTTGGCGTATCAGTAGTGATATCCGCCCGGAATGGGGGTCGGTGAAATATATCATTGATAAGAATCTGTATCTTTCTGCGTATGCCGGAGACGGTCATTATAATGATATGGATATGCTGGAGATTGGCCGTGGACTGAAACCGGAGGAAGAAGAGGTGCACTTCGGTATGTGGTGTATCATGAGTTCTCCCTTGTTGATAGGCTGTGACCTGACAACGATTCCCGAGGCTTCTTTGAAACTCTTGAAGAATAAGGAACTGATTGCCTTAAATCAAGACCCGTTGGGATTACAGGCCTATGTGGTGCAGCATGAGAATAAGGGCTATGTGCTGGTAAAGGATATAGAACAGGAACGCGGCAAAGTGCGTGCGGTGGCTTTGTATAACCCTTCGGACAGTATTTGTGATTTCTCTGTTCCCATGAGTGTTTTGGAAATGGGAGGTAAAGTGAAGATGCGTGATTTGGTGAAGCAAAAAGACCTTAAGGCAGTTCAGGGGACACTGAACCGGCAATTGCCTGCACATAGTGTCCTGATTTTGCGTATGGAAGCAGAGCAGCGTCTTGAACCTGTGCGTTATGAGGCTGAGTGGGCTTATTTGCCTTGTTTTAATGATTTGGGACTGCGCCCGAAAACCATTCTGTATGCACCGATGAAGGAAGCGTCCGGGGGGATGAAGGTCAGCTATCTGGGAGGACGTGCCGAAAACTATGCCGAATGGAATAAAGTATATAGTGAAAAGGGCGGAATGTATGAAATGACCATCCAATATGTGCCTCATGCAGATCGCAAACTGGAAATTAAAGTAAACAATGAAAAGAGTATCCTGCTGAAAGACCTTGCCGGAACCGATGGACAGCAGCTTGCTTCCGTAACAGTGCAGGTGCGTTTGAAGCCGGGAAATAATGTAGTCCGTATGGGAAGTCCTTATTGCTGGGCACCCGATATCGACTGCTTTACTCTGAAGAAAATAGAATAATAGGATTTATACCATGAAGAAAAGTTGTTTGATTATAGGAACCTTGTTATGGGGAATGAGTGCTTTTGCACAGACTACAATATGGAAACGCAGTGGATGGGAATGTCGTATTTCGGATAAAGGGACATTGGAGCAGATTGTTTTTAAAGGCAGTCAGCGTAATGATACGGTGCCTTTTTTCCATGATAAGAGTAATATGGGTCCCAGTTTCTACGTCAATATGGGTAACGGGAATATAAAAGCGGACTGGATACCGGATGGATATCGGTCTTACCGTGCAACCATCGATGGTGTAGAGTGCCGTCTTACTTATAAAGAATGGAAGGGACAGCCTGCTATGGAGGTTATATTGGAAAACAAGGGAAATGTTCCTTTTCAACCCGTAAAGGCAGGATTGAAATTGGGGATTGATACTTATATGGATAAGTATCCCGATTGGTTCGGTAAGTATTTTCCAACGCTGATGATGAACGAGAAAACTCATTTCTATGGTTATCTTCAGACTCCGTCGGGACATACATTGGGTGTTGTCTCACCGCAGCCTGTTGCATCATGGAGCGTGGATTATAACTTGGGATATCAAGACCCCGCTCCTCATTGGTTTATGGGACATCGTATCGAATCCCTGAACCTTGATTTGATGAATGCACTGCCTTTGCCTCAGCATTGCCCGCAAGATTTGTGGATTTTGAAACAAGGGGAACGTAAAACGTGGACGATTGCCTTTGTTGATATCAATACTCCGGGGGAATTTGAAGAAACGATTCATAAGGTGGCCGGTGTGCCTATGATTCGTATGCCTCAAACGGTGTATCAGCCTAAGGAGACTGCAACATTTGAAGTACTTGCAGCCGCTCCGACTGTCGAAGTGACAGATAGTGAAGGAAAGCTTCAGAAGGTTACAGTGAAAAGTAAATCGGGTCATGTGAAGGAGGTATCTTGTATGCTTCCCTCGGTGGGACTGTATACAGTGAAGGTTACAGACGGTGACAAGCAGTCGCAAGGTGTATTGTCTGCCCACGCTTCTTGGGAATGGACTATGGAGCGCGCCAGAGAAGGTGCATTGAAATATCATCAGAAAGCAACTTCCCATATCGAGAGTTGGTATGGTTTCCATTCTTCCTTTATTGCAGCCAGGTATTTCCCTGAAAAGCAACTGGATGAGGCTTTGCGCAGTCGTTTTGATTATTTGTTCGGGCTGTTGCACGACCGGACAAAGATGGTGCCGTTATATCATGCCTCACGTATTCAGAATACATCGGGAACAATAGGATTGTTGGTTGATAAATATGAAGCCTATGGCGATGTAGAGGATTTGAAGAAGGCTTCTCGTCTGGCGGACTGGCTGATGAATACCTGGCAGCGTAAAGACGGAGCTTACGTAAACCATAATACGGTGTATACCAGCGTTATTTATGTAGCGAAAAGTATGTTGGAACTTACTTTGGTCGAACGTGAACTGGGTAAGACGGAGAGTGTGTGGAAAGAGGCTGCCGACCGTCACTATGCTTCTGCCAAACGTGCCATCGACCAGTTGGTGGCCTCACAAGGCGATTTTGAGACCGAAGGTGAGCTGACTTTTGAGGATGGTATGGTTTCCTGTTCGGCGCTTCAGATTGGTATGCTTGCATTGATGCAGCAGGATGAAAAGGAGCGCAAACATTATACGGATGCCATGTTACAGATATTGAACAGTCATGATTGTCTGACTCAGTTGCGTGTTCCCGATGCCCGCCGTCGTGGAGGAACCATGCGCTATTGGGAGGCTCAATATGACGTGCAGATGTTGCCTAATATGTTCAACTCGCCTCACGGCTGGAGTGGCTGGCGTGCTTATGCCACCTATTATGCTTATCTGTTGACCGGTGAAGAACGTTGGTTGAAAGAGACATTTAATGCCATGGGAGCTTTCTCCAATTTGATTGATTTCCGTACGGGAGATTTACGTTGGGCTTTTGTGGTCGACCCGTATCTGAAAGTGAAGCAGGCTTGCAGTGCCGATACTCATGTGACGGAAGATTCATTGAGTTTTGGCAATCCGCATCCCGAATTGTATGATACCCGTGAGTTTGTGATTGGTGAGCAATATGTAAATATGATTAGTGATTGGCAGACAGTCAATACACAGGATAATGATGTGCACGAGCTTTTTAAATGTATCGGTGAGACAATGTTGACCAATGCGTTTGTTGTAGAACGGCCCGATGGCGAAGTGATAGGCTATAACTGCCGGGTAACCCGTCAGGGAAACAAGCTGACCGTAAAAGCAAATGAAAAGCAGATAGTCAATCTGCATTGTAATTTGAGAAAAGCCTATACCGTATCATTCAATGGTAAAACTCAAGACCTGAAACAATCGTATTTGGGTTGGGCTTTTGGAAAGGACATTTATCTATAATTGATTCTATGATATGAAAACACACTCTTTGCTATTATTGCTTCTGTCTTTTGTACAGGTGTTTCCACTTTTTGGGGAAACACCTTACAAGGAAGAACGCCGGGTTATCTATTCCTCGGAAGCGCCGGAAAGACCTTATCTTTTGCAGCCCGGACATAGTTTGGAACAAACTGTATCATTTCCCAAACGTGCTTATCCCACTCGTAAGTTTCTGCGTGTAACGGGTGGAGTCAAGATGCCTGCTCCCTTTCAGGAACGTGGTGAAGAGATGTTCCGTCGAAGTGAGTTTTTTATTGATGACAATTTGGATTCTGTCGTTACTCGTAAAGATCGCTACTCCCTCTATTTCAAGGGAGAGAATGATGCTTTTGAGCGTTATGCCTACTTCCGCGTCATGGGAGAGGCACTTAAACCGGGGAAGCTGACTGTGCATCTTCCGGTGGTTCGTCGCCGGCAGCTGACTGTGGACGTTAAGGGTCGGTTCGGATTGGAACTGGAACTTTATTATAAGAAACCCGGACGGGCAGCGCAGGATATTTTTGATACTCCCGACAGCGTGTTGTTTGTGCCTGTCCCTGTTGGCACGGGAAAGTATCAGGATGTCAGCCATACTTTTACATTGCCCGATAACGTGGCTTGCGCTCTGCTTTGTGCAGGAGGAAGCGGTTTCAGTGGTGAATGTTGGCTGGAAGCGCCCCGTTTGGAGCAGAATGGCAAAACTGTGTGGCATGTCCCTTTCACCAAGTTTGCACAGAAAGCGAGTCAGGTGGATTATTGGGTAGGATGTAATCTGGCGACTCGCAGTTGGCCGCGCTGGAGGCTGGAATTTGATGGTCGGGAAGTATTCGAGGGAAATATCTTTGACCGTGCTTCCAATGTGGCCGATTTCTATATCCTTTTGCCCGGAGACCTGCAGGGAACAGGCTGTTTTAAGCTCTCTTTGTTGAAAGAGCCTCACCGGGCTGCTTTTCCTTACGAAGTGCGCACGTTGGAGGTGATTGAAGAGACTGCCCGTGACTTTGAAATTATTTCAGTTCCTAAGTATGTTTCCAAGTCCGCTTCTTTCGGCGTGTTGATTGAGACAAACCGTCCGAATGTGAAATTGCAAGTAAAGAGCGATGCCGCTCTGCAACCGGCCACGCAAGAGGTCCGATTTAAAGAAGCCGGACTGCATGTTGTAGAGTTCAGGGCGGATTCTTGTCTGACCGATGTGAAGATGGAATTCAGCGACGGTAGCCGTAGCGAGTCTGCTGCGATAGAACAGATTGTGGAACGGGCTCCCGAAAACATCTATATTTCTTCAGGAGATGAAATCTATATCGACAAGCAATATACTCCATACAGTTATTTCTTTAAATGGTATATATCGCAACGTGTAGGCAACTGGTATCAGTTCCGCCCCTCTTACCAATGGAGTGGATGCCGTATCACCGACCCGGAAATAATTGGTTATTATACCCATTTGCTTGATGGTTTGAAGATACCATACGCATGGCAGGCAGAAGGCAGAACCTTGGCAGGTAGTCGCCTGAATCCGTCGAATGAAGAACTTGCCTCCCCCATGTTCCGTGGAAAACAAGCCCATGAGAATGACGGTGGTTACTATTATTGGCAACATTTCAAATATCAGGGATTGCATTCGGACATGGCTGCCCGTAATCGTCCCTGGGGAGGTATCTTTGCAAAGCATCGTCCTATTTATACAGACCACGGCACATTTATCCATTATGATACGGAGGCTGTGACCGATATGTCGGACGGAGCCCGCAAACTGGTATCCAACTTGCGCTACTCTAAAGGAGAAAGCGTGCGTCATACAGGTCCGTCTTCTCTATTTCGTTATTTTTATCAGGCAGGTTATGAATGGGTGGGAGCCGAACAAATGTATGGACCTGAAGAGACGATACTTTCTGCTTTGCGTGGTGCGTCTTTGGCATACAGTCGTCCGACATACGGCTCGTTGCATGCCATGCAATGGGGAAGCGGTCCTTTCACCGACCCTAAACATTCGTTGCGTCTCTATCTTTCACTGGCTGTGGCTTATATGCACGGTTCTTCACATATAAATACGGAAGAAGCTTTGTGGACAGATGAATTTATGAACGACCGTTATTCTCCGTCGGGCAAGGAACATCTGGCAGCACAGCATCGTGTCCTTGATTTTATTGAAACACATAGCCGTCGTGGAGAGTTTCATAGCAATATTGCTGTGATTCAGGGACGGAATGATGCATGGAAATCTTTTGGGCGTGGCAGTTTGTGGTCACAAGAAGGCGAGAAATGGAAATTCAACAAGGCTTGCGAAAGTTTTGACTTGCTGAAAGTGTTTTATCCCGACCACATCATTGACGGATGCGGTCCCGAAGGATGGTTTACCTCTACGCCTTACGGTCCGGTGGACTTGCTGCCGGTTGAGGCTCCGCAAGATGTAATGAACCGCTACAAAGCCATGATTTTCTTGGGATGGAACACATATGACAAAGGTGATTTTGAACGTATCCGCGATTATGTCTTCCATGGAGGAACACTGATTTTGTCTGCTGCCCATATCAATGCCTGTCTGCAACCGGATGAAAAGCCTTGTTTTCCGCAGGATGATGCACCCGTTCGTGAACTGTTGGGAGAAGACTATCGGAGCCTGATGCAACAAACAACATTGAACTATGGCAAAGGAAAGGTCATCTATTTCCCGGAAGCCCTTTATCCGGCAGAGGATAAACTGAAGGCAGCTTATATAAAAGTGATGCAGGATATTGCCGCTTCAACAGTTCATCCGGAGGCGGAGAACGGTTGGATAGAGGCAGCTCCGTCGGTAGGATTTACGGCATGGCAGGACGGTGAACGTCGCACGCTTTATGTTTTGAATACGGATTGGCAGAGTGATGAGGAAACGCATCCTTATACCTTTATCTATGGAAAGGGTAAGTTCCGCTTATCTATAGCCCGTTATCAACTTGGCACGATTCATTGTGCGGCTCAGTTGGCGGCAGCTCCGTCAAGTAATACCACCGATGTACTTTCTATTGTGAAAGAGTCTGACGGATGGACGGTGAGGGTTCAGACTACCGGTCCCGATACCGTTAAATTTATGTTTGCAAGCAATGGTTTGGAGAAAGAAGTTTCTTTCTCTTCTCCCGGTATACACGTTTACAAGTTGTCTTTATAAACAGCATATTAACTTCTAAATCATAAAATGAACATGAGAACGATTTGTCTTATTTGCATGCTCTGTCTGGCAGTGGTTGTTAAAGCGGCTTCTCCCATACAAGGCTTATTGGAACGCATTGATAAAGGAGCTTCGCGCAAGTTTGTCATTGAGCAGGTGAAGTCACCGACCGATTTCTTTGAATTAGACCAAAAAGGTGATAAAGTAGTGATTCGTGGCAATAATTATGTGAGCATTGCCACAGGAGTGAACTGGTACTTGAAATACTATGCAGGTATTCAACTTTCGTGGAATGGGATGACGGCGCAACTTCCTGCCGTTCTTCCGGCCGTGCCTCAGAAAGAACGTCATGAAACGGATTTGAAGTATCGTTATGACTTTAATTATTGTACCTATTCCTATACCATGGCATTTTGGGACTGGGATCGTTGGGAGAAGGAAATTGACTGGATGGCATTGCATGGCATCAATCTTCCTTTGGCAGTGGTAGGTGCAGATGTGGTGTGGTATAATGTATTGACCAAACTGGGCTATACCAAAGACGAAATCAATGAATTTATTGCCGGTCCTGCTTTTCAGGGATGGTGGTTAATGAATAACCTGGAAGGTTGGGGCGGTCCTAATCCCGATAGTTGGTATAAACAACGTGAAACTTTACAGAAACAAATCTTGAAGCGTATGCGTGAATATGGCATCCGGCCGGTATTGCCGGGTTATTCTGGCATGGTTCCTCACAATGCCAAAGAGCGTTTGGGGCTGAATGTTTCCGATCCGGGCTTGTGGTGCGGTTATCGGCGTCCTGCTTTCTTGCAGCCCACCGACCCACGTTTCAACGAAATTGCCGACCTTTATTATAAGGAGATGAGTCGTCTTTACGGCAAAGCCGATTTTTATAGCATGGACCCCTTCCACGAAGGAGGCAATGTGGCAGGTGTCGATTTGAATGCTGCAGGCCAGGCCATTTGGGGAGCAATGAAAAAGGCAAATCCGAAAGCTGTCTGGGTGGCTCAGGCATGGCAGGCGAATCCTCGCCAAAAGATGATTGAAAATCTTCCTGCCGGAGATTTGATTGTGCTAGACCTTTTTGCCGAGAGCCGTCCTCAATGGGGTGATCCTGAGTCTACCTGGTATCGTAAGGAAGGCTTCGGCAAGCATGACTGGCTTTACTGTATGCTGCTGAACTATGGTGGCAATGTAGGTCTGCATGGAAAGATGAAGCATGTCATCGATGAGTTCTATAAGGCAAAAACATCTTCTTTCGGCAAGACAATGAAAGGAGTGGGTATGACTATGGAAGGTTCGGAAAATAATCCGGTAATGTTCGAGCTGTTGTGTGAACTACCTTGGCGTCCGGCCCGGTTTGATAAAGATGAATGGTTGAAAAACTATACAGTGGCGCGTTATGGCAAGGCCGACAAAGCGGTTCAGGATGTATGGCTGCTATTGAGTAACACCATCTATAACTGTCCGGCAAAGAATACCCAGCAGGGAACACATGAATCCGTTTTCTGCGGACGTCCGGATTACGATGTTTATCAGGTGTCCAGCTGGAGCGAGATGGAACCTTATTATAAACCGGAAGATATTATCCGTGCGGCAGGCATAATGCTTTCGGCAGCTGACCGTTTCAAGGGGAATAATAATTTTGAGTATGACTTGATAGATATTGTCCGTCAGGCAGTGGCAGAAAAGGGGCGTTTGGTTTATCCCATTATGATAGATGCATATAAGGCAGGAGAAAAGGAACTGTTTGCAGCCTCTTCACAACGTTTCCTCGATTTGATTCTTTTGCAGGATAAATTATTGGCTGCCCGTCCTGAATTCAAGGTAGGCACATGGATTGAGAAAGCACGCAACTTGGGCACGACTCCCGAGGAAAAAGATTTGTATGAATGGAACGCACGCGTGCAGGTTACTACATGGGGAAATCGTGTGGCAGCTGATGAAGGCGGACTACGCGACTATGCACACAAAGAATGGAACGGTCTGTTGCGTGATTTCTATTATAACCGTTGGAAGGTGTGGATTGACCGGCAAAAGGCACAGCTGAATGGTGCGCCGGTGAAGGCAATAGATTTTTATGCCATTGAGGAACCGTGGACAAAGCAGACAAATCCTTATTCTTCTCAAGCCGAAGGCGATGTGATAGAGGTAGCCAAGGAAGTATATGCCAAGATTACCGAATAGGTTATCATTATAATATTCTCTTTCCCTATGCAGAATTGATTTTTATCTCTCACTGCTCTCACCCTTATTTCGAAACGACAATGTACAGGGCGTTTCAGGGTGAGAGATAGGGGTGAGAGATTCCTTCAAAGGTGAGAGCATATCTCTTATTTTTGTCCAAAGTTGCATTATTTGTATGTTTTTTCCTATGTAAGTATGTGCAGACACCTTCTTTTCCGCTTTCCATAGCGTACGTTCGCATGATGTTTTTCATACGGTTAAACAACCTGTTTCATGCAGTTGAAACAGGTTGTTTCATTAGGGAAACACATTGATTCGGACTAATGTATATTTCATCCTGGCCGAACGTATGGAAAGTCACGTTTATTGTTTTTGCTTTGAACTGCTAATCGAATGAGAGAAAATCTTATCAGTCTTGTAAAAAGAAGAAACATTGTTTGAGCTTTATAAAGAAATATTGCTGTCCGCTAAAACTTTTTGAGCCTAAAAATTAGGGCTGGATTCCTC